>Ga0153981_1000002_pt1 | contig 116153 bp, 114 predicted proteins | sample TSGA065MetaG_FD_104714 | JGI IMG/M metagenome (GOLD analysis project Ga0153981, IMG submission 104714) | Attine ant fungus gardens microbial communities from Georgia, USA - TSGA065 MetaG | ecosystem: Host-associated > Fungi > Mycelium > Unclassified | place: USA: Georgia, Magnolia Springs...
CATCACCGCGGCAATGCCCGACGGCACCTGCATATGTTCGGCGACAGTCACCAGACCATTACCGACGGAGAGCAGCAAGATGCCCACCGCACCAGCGGCCATCCACTGTTTCAGCGTCGGGACTTTATGCCCGCGCAGCAGCAAAAAGGTGAACATAATGCATCCGGCAACAAAGAAACGCAGCCCGGCCATCATCAGCGGCGGCCAGCTTTCCACGCCTACGCGGATCACGAAATAGGTAGAACCCCAGATAAAATACAACGCAAACAGTGCTGCGATTAATGGCAGCAGGGAACGGGTCACAGAGGCAGTCATAGGAATAACTTATTAGCGTGATAATAAAGGCAAACAGTTAACGCTATTGGCCCGATTACCGGCAAGGGAATCTGTGCGATCGCGTCAAAATGTTGCTAAAAAGTTTCTGCATATGACAAAAAATGAGAGGCATTGGCGGTTAACGTAATTAGCGCATGAATAGTGTGTTGCAGGAGGAGGTAAACAATTTATAATTCGTCGTTCAAATTTCCGAGGTACTCCACATGAATTCGCTAGGCAAAAAATTATTTATCGCACTGTTCGGCCTGATGGCAATTGGCGCAATTGGTGGCGTGATGGTCGCGGGTTATGCGGTGGTGATTCAGGACGACGCCAAACCGGTCAGCGATAGCGACGCCCCTTCCGTAGTTCCGGCGCCGTCTTCGACGTCAGCGCACTGATTCACCGCCAGACCGCTGCTGCCACCGTTGCAGCCAGCGGCTCCAGCGTTCAAACAGCATATCCACGCAAATCGCCAGCAGCGCGACAATCACCGCGCCCTGCAAAACATACGCCGTATTAAAGCCGCTCAGACCGATAATAATCGGCGACCCCAGGCTTGATGTCCCGACCGTTGACGCAATCGCCGCCGTCCCGATATTGATGATCACTGATGTGCGGATACCGGCAATGATCACCGGCGCGGCCAGCGGGATTTCGACCTTTCTCAGCATCTGCCAGCGGCTCATCCCGACGCCCTGCGCAATTTCGCGTGCCGACGCTGGCACCGATTCAATCCCGGCAATGGTGCCCTGCAAAATGGGCAGCAGGCCGTAAAGCACCAGCGCGATTATCGCCGGTTTTTCACTAAACCCCATCACCGGCACCGCCACCGCCAGCACGGCGACCGGCGGAAAAGTCTGCCCCATCGCCACCAGCGTTTCGATCAGCGAGCGGAATTCCTTGCCCGCCGGACGCGTGACACCCACGCCCGCCGCCACGCCGATCACCACCGCAATCAGGCTGGAAACACCGACCAGCAAGAGGTGCGCTTCCACCAGCGAGGCGAAGCTTTCCTGCTGATACACCGGTCTGCTGAGCGCGGGAAACATCCAGTGAAACAGGCCGCCGAGCGACGTCATGCCGAAAATCAGCGCCAGCAAAAGCGCCAGTACCCAGATGAGAGGATCCGTGAGAACTCGCCGTAAGCCGTGTTTCATACAGCGTTCCCTGTCGTCGTCAGATCCGCAAAATGCAGCACACCGACCGGCTGCCCCTGCTCATCCACCACCGGCAGTTGCTGAACCTGTTGCGCGACAAATTTTGACAGCGCCTGGCTCAGGCTCATCGACGCCACCAGAGGTTTTTCATTACCGGCGTAATATTCGCCCTGACGTGTGCGCGAACCGACTTCCTGCAAGGACAGCAAACGAAGGCCCATATCGCTGCCGCCAAAGAAATCACGCACGAACGGCGTCGCCGGTTTGGTCAGCAATTCCAGCGGCGTGCCCTGCTGCACTACCTGCCCGTCGTTGAGCAGCACGATGCGGTCAGCCAGCGCCAGCGCTTCGTCGATGTCGTGCGTCACCAGCACAATCGTGCGGTGCGAGAGTTTATGAATACGCGCCACTTCTTCCTGCAACGTCGCGCGCGTCACCGGATCGAGCGCGCCGAACGGTTCATCCATCAGCAGCACCTCCGGGTCTGATGCCAGCGCACGCGCCACGCCGACACGCTGCTGCTGCCCGCCGGAAAGCTGGTGCGGATAACGCGTGCGGAACTGTTTCGGATCCAGACTCAGCAGTTCGAGCAATTTGGTCACGCGGTCGCGGATTTTGGCCTTCGGCCATTTCAGCAACTGCGGTACGGTGGCGATGTTCTCTTCCACCGTCCAGTGCGGAAACAGGCCAATCGACTGAATGGCGTACCCCATCCGGCGGCGTAAATCCTGCGCGCGAAATTTTTCAATCGGTTCACCGGCAAAGAGAATTTCGCCGCGATCGTGCTCTTCCAGCCGGTTGATCATCTTCAGCGTGGTGGATTTCCCCGAGCCGGACGTCCCGATCAGCACGGTGAATTCGCCTTTGGCCATTTCCAGCGTCAGGTCACGCACGACCGCCTTGCCAGCAAAGTGTTTACTTACCTGCTTGAAATGAATCATCTGCGTGAGGTTTCCAGTATTGAGACTGCGAATTTAAAAATGCTGTCGACCACGACGGCCATCAGAACCGCGGGGATCACCCCGAGCAACACCAGATCCAGCGCGCTGCTTAACAGGCCCTGGAACATAATCGCCCCCAGCCCGCCCGCGCCAATCAGCGCCGCGACCATCGCCATTCCGACGGTTTGCACCGCCACAATCCGGATGCCGGTGAGGATAACCGGCAGCGCAATCGGCATCTGGACGCGGAAAAAGACCTGCCCGCGGTTCATGCCCATACCGCGCGCGGATTCAATCACCGCTTCCGGCACGGAATCGAGCCCTGCAATCACGCCGCGCACCAGCGGCAACAGGGAGTAAAGCACCAGCGCGATAATTGCCGGGGCCAGCCCGATACCGCTGATCCCATGTTCGCCCAGCCACGGCAGCGCTTTTGCCAGCCCGGCCAGCGGCGCGAGCAGCAGGCCAAACAGCGCAATCGACGGCACGGTCTGAATAATATTGAGCACCGACAGCACCGGCCCGCGCCAGCGCACATGGCGGTGGCAGAGCAAACCGACCGGCAGGCCGATCAGCACCGCAGGCACCAGCGTGCCGAACAAAATCCCCAGATGCTGCCAGAGTGCGTCGTTAAAAACGTCTGAACGGTTGTCGTACTCTTTCAGCAGCGACAGCCCGGAAAGCTGGCCGTAAAACAGCAGCAAAACCACCGGGATCAGCATCTGGATATTGAGCAAAATGCGCAGGGTGTGATTGCGGGTAAAACGGGAAATGGCGTCGGAGGCAATCAGCAGACACAGCGCCGCTGCCGCCCAGAAACCGCCGCCGAGGGAGGTGCGCGCAATACTGTCTTCGTTGCCGCCGGTCAGTTGTACCGCGGTATATCCGGCCAGCCAGACCAGCGCCGCCAGCAGAATTTCTGCCAGCAACATCACCAGCAAATGGCTGCGGCCAAACAACGTAAGAAAAGCGCTCACCACCAGCAATATCACCGGCAGAAGCACGAAAAAGGTATAGCCGTGGAGCAACGAGGCCAGCGAAATGCCCTGCCCCGACACCAGGCGGTTAGGCGCATGGCTGAGAAAGGCCAGACCGGAACCGGACAGCAATAACAGGAAAACCAGCGTCAGCAATACGCGGTTTTTAACGGGTGAATGATGAGCCAAAACGTTACCTGATTTCAGTGAACACGGCCCGCAGGCCGCATTCAGGGCGTCACTGCCCGGTTATTTTTTAACGAAACCTTTGTCCTGCAAATATTTCGCCGCGACCTTCTTCGCATCCTGACCATCGACCGCAATTTTCGCGTTCAGCGTTTGCAGCGTTTTGGTATCGAGGGAAGCAAAGACCGGTTTCAGCAGATCAGGAATGTTCGGATGCGCTTTCAGCGCGGCTTCGCGGATGATTGGCGCAGGCGCATAAATGGGCTGCACACCTTTCGGATCTTCCAGCGTTTGCAGGCCGAGCGCGGCCACCGGGCCGTCGGTGCCATACGCCATCGCCGCGTTCACACCGGACGTTTTTTCCGCCGCCGCTTTTATAGTCACCGCCGTATCACCGCCCGCCAGCGACAACAGTTGTTGCTGATTCAGCTTGAAGCCGTAGGCATTTTCAAACGCCGGCAACGCATCCGGACGCTCAATAAACTCCGCCGATGCCGCCAGTTTGAAATCCCCGCCGCTGCTGATGAATTTGCCCAAATCGGCCAGCGATTTCAGGTCATGCGCACTCGCCACATCCTGACGCACCGCGATAGTCCAGGTGTTATTCGCCGGTGACGGATCAAGCCAGACAATCTTGTTCTGGTCGTAATCGAGTTTTTTCACTTTATCGAACCCGGCCTGCGCATTTTTCCACGCCGGATCTTTTTCATCGGAGAAGAAGAATGCGCCGTTACCTGTGTATTCCGGATAAATATCGATTTCCCCGGCGGTGATCGCACCGCGCACCACTTTGGTCGTCCCCAGCTGCAATTTATTGGTGGTGTGAATGCCGTTGGCTTCCAGAACCTGAATAATGATGTTACCTAGCAGGGAACCCTCGGTATCAATTTTCGAGCCGACACGAACGGCATCCTCTGCGGCCTGTGCGCTGAAACTCAATGCCGAAACCAGCGCCAGCGCTGCCATGGAAACGCCCCGTACTCGCCCAGTTGTTACAGTCATGTTCTATCCTCTTATCGGGTTATGTTGGTTTTTGTCGCCCGGCGACTGCTCTGTCTTTCTGCTTTCATCTGAATAAACAAGCTGCTAACAAGAATAGTCCAATTTCGCGCAGGGGAATGGATGGTGAGCCATAAAAGCAGGCAGCGGTAGCTGAGTAAAATGCAAAAATGTTCGAAGCTTATCCGGTAAAACACTGAGCCGGAATCTTCTGTTTTCCCTTTAATAAGGAGAGCCAGATGTCCGTTTATTCACCGAAAAGAACCGCACCACGCATGATTGAAGCCGCCGTGGTCAGTGATAACCATCAGCTCAAATTTGAAAAGTTGCGCCTGAGCGCGCCGCGCCGTAATGAGGTGGGTGTCCGCATCGTTGCCTGCGGAATTTGCCACACCGATATCAGTTTTTTCTCGCCGGGCGCTGTTTTAGGCCACGAAGGCGCGGGGATTGTCGAGCAGATCGGCAGCGCGGTGACGACGGTAAAACCGGGCGATCACGTTGTGCTGTCTTTTCAATCATGCGGCCAGTGCGACGCCTGTTCCGCGCACCGCCCGGCAGACTGCGAACATTTTTCTACGCTGAACTTTGGCTTCTCCCGCCTTGATGGCAGCAGCGCTTACCCTCCGGGCATCAGCGGGCATTTTTTCGGGCAATCCTCATTTGCCAGTTATGCGCTGGTCACGGAACAAAATCTGGTGAAAGTCGGTAAATCGCTGCCACTCGCCACGCTGGCTCCGCTCGGCTGCGGCCTGCAAACCGGTGCGGGTACGGTAATGAATACGCTGAAAGTGAAAAAAAGCGATCGTCTGCTGGTCATTGGCACCGGTGCGGTAGGCATGGCGGCGGTGATGGCGGCAAAAATTGCTGGGGCAAAAGAGATTATCGCCCTCGATCAGCATCAGCACCGGCGGGATCTGGCGCTGGAACTGGGCGCGACAGAAGCCATGAAAACCGGAAAGGAGCGTAGTCTGCGCGAAACTCTGGATTACGTTATCGATACGGCGGGCGTTTCCGCGCTGGATAAACTCGGGCAGGACGCGCTGAAAGACGGCGGCACAATGGTACGGCTGACCGGTACGGGCGGGGCAACGCTTTCGCGCGGGAGGAAAATACTCAGCGTGATCCAGGGCGACTCCGTGGCGCAGGCGTTCATCCCAAAAATGATTACACTCTGGCAGGCCGGGCAATTTCCTTTCGACCGCCTGCTGCATTTTTACGACTTTCAGGATATCCGTCAGGCTATTGACGACGCCGCCTGCGGCAAGGTGATGAAGGCCGTTTTACGCTGGCCTGCGCAGGCTTAGATCACTTAGCTTTAACTTATAGCCATTTGTTTTTACGTATCGCTGAATCAGGACTTGTGACCGGCATCACCTCGCCTCTATGCTGGTTTTTTTGTCAAAAAGCGTAAACACAACAATGTCTGATTCAATTGCGGCCTCTCCCGCCGCCTCTTCAGGGGATTACAGCGCAGATTCTGCGTCTGACAAACCGGTGGTGATTCGTTCTGCTGCCGATATTACTCAGTTAGTGAACCGTGGCGCCGCGAAAATCAGCGACGCGCGCATCGTGATAGCTATCGCACTGGGCGGCGTTTTCCTCGACGCTTACGACCTCGGTGCGCTGGCATTCGGGATGAAAGATATCACCCGCCAGTTCGGCCTGACGCCTTCCGGCGCGGGCTTTGTCGCTTCCGCAATCACCTTCGGGGCGATTGTTGGCGCGCTTTTCGGCGGCTATCTGACCGACAAAATTGGCCGTTACCGTGTGTTCATGGCCGACATGTTCTTCTTTGTGATTGCCGCACTGGCCTGTGCCTTTGCGCCAAATGAATGGGTGCTCGGCGGCTCGCGCTTTGTGATGGGCCTCGGTGTCGGTATCGATTTACCGGTGGCGATGGCGTTTTTGGCGGAGTTCTCCAAACTTCAGGGGCGCGGCAATAAAGCCTCGCGCGTGGCGATGTGGTGCCCGACGTGGTACGCGGCGATCAGCGTTTCCTATCTGCTGGTTCTGCTGCTTTACGCGGTATTGCCGGCCACGCACACCGACTGGCTGTGGCGTTTAATCCTCGGTTTTGGCGCGGTGCCGGCGATTCTGATTATCGCGATACGCCACCGTTACATGAATGAATCGCCGGTCTGGGCGGCGAATCAGGGCGACCTGCAAAGTGCGGCGGCTATCCTGAGAAAATCCTATAACATCAATGCGGTTGTTGCCGATGATGCCGATAAAACGCCGCAGGTGAAAGTGCGCAAAGCGGCATGGCGGAATTACGGCACGCTGTTGAAGGGCATTTATCTGCGCCGCACCGTGCTGGCTACGGTGACCGCCGTCGCCTCGTCATTTGCCTACAACGCCGTGGCGTTCGGTCTGCCGGTAATTTTATCCAGCTTCCTGAAACAGTCGATGATCAGCACCATTTTGTTCTCGCTTGGCCTGAATCTGTGCTTCGCGTTTGTCGGCGGTCTGATTGCCGTGCGCTATGTCTCTAAATTTGGTGCATGGAAAATGACTTATGCCGGTTACGCCTGTCAGCTCATTGCGATGATCGGGCTGGCGCTGGTTGGCCGTCCGGCCGACGGCAGTGAAGCGGCAATTTCCATCGCCATGCTGGCATTGTTCCTGTTCGGCCAGGGATTCGGTCCGGGCTCGCACACCATGACATTCGCTTCGCTGAGCTACCCGACGTCGCTGCGCGGCATGGGTGTCGGTTTCAACCAGACGCTGATGCGCGCCAGTTCCACCCTTTCCCTGTTCCTGTTCCCGGTGCTTTCCGCCGCGTTAGGCACCGGCGTGTTTTGGGTGATCGCGTTAGCGCCGCTGGCAGGACTCATCGTGCTGACAGCGGTGCGGTGGGAACCGTCGGGGTATGACGTAGATGCTGAAGATTTTCAGCAGGAAATTAAACCAGTTTAGTTTTTGCCTTGCTCCTCCCCCTGCGAAGGGGGAGGTCGGGAGGGGGTTTTAAAAGCTAACGCCTTGTCTAAACAAACTTTAAATCTTGTTTTTGACCTTAATACCCCACCCCAACCCTCCCCTTCGCAGGGGAGGGAGCAGATCGGTATTCTTACTCATCTCTGTTAGAAAACTGAGAGAGTGACATCACATCACCGCGCTCCTCGGCGCAAACACAAACCCGATTCCATTCTCGATCATCGCGGCGACCAGTTCAAATCCACCGTTCGGTTTCCCTTTTGCGTATTCCAGTTCACTGGTAAATATCGGGCTGACCCAGAACTGGTTCACAGGGTCGCCGTAAATCTCAGGCAGGTCCATTTTATCGGCCGGTCCGCACAGTGCGGAGGAAATGACGTGGCCTTCGAAGCCCAGAGGTGCCATCGGAGACATCAGCGTGTGGCCTTCGCCGAGCCAGCTAAGCGTGGTCCACGGGATTTGCGCATAACCGGACAGCGCGCTCGCCATCTGCACGGCGTTTTCTTCGGTCACGTACTCTTTCCCGACGGAAAACGCCAGTTCAATGCGGCGATGCTTTTCGGCTTCATCGTTGAAAATAATGTCGATTTGCGGCATCGGGCGGATACTCATACCGACGGTGAAGAAGTAATAATTCTCATCGTCTTCGTGCTGGGAAATCGCCATCGGAGGCCAGCTGCCCTGGTTAATCAGGTAATATTTCAGCGAAGGGCCAAAGCGATCTTCGTAGGATTCGAGCAGTTTTCGCTGGATTTTCGGCCACGGATTGCTGAATTCATTTTGCCAGTCACGCCAGAAAAGACGGGTTTTTTCTGCCAGCTCACACTGCGTATTGGTCGAGGCAGACCCCAGCGGGAAGGTCAGCGGGTTCTGCGCGATGCACCCGGCGGAATAACACACCGAGTGATCGATATACAAACTCCAGCCGGGGATCACCGCCAGCAGCAAACCCTGATACCACAACGCCGCGCCGTCATCGCTTTCGTTCCACAGGATCTGAATCTGCGACGGATCCAGCGGCGCTTCGCCTTCCAGATTGCGGCAATAAGGCGCGGCCAGCAGCGGCGCGATGCCCTGTTCGGTGGCGGCGGTGTCATCGTGCAAAGGCGCAGGCACCAGATTACGCACCCAGCAGGCACGCATTTTCGGAAAGCGGTCACGCAGATCTTCCCGGGCGAAAATGTAGAAATACACCACGCGGTTGTCCTGTTCGACCAGCGCGGTCAGGGTTTGTTTGTCGTTACTGACTTCAGCAACAATGTCGGACTGGCGCATATGACCTCGGCAATATTAGGAAGCTTATTATTCCCTGTGATGGTCAGTGTAGAACGGATAAGCCAGCCCGATAACGGGCAATATTCCCAAAAATCCCCGATAAATCATCAAAACACGCGCTTTTTACGCGAATGCGGTTTGTTACCGGCAGAATTGATTACCGGCAATAAAGTCGGAACAGTTGTGCCAGATGTGCCGCCATCGGCGTCAGCGTGGTGTCACGCCGCTGAATGAGATAGAACGTCGCGGTCGGCAACGGCAGATCCAAATCGAGTGCCACCAGGCTCTGGCCGATCACCGGATCGTTAATCACATCCACGGATAACACACTGAGGAAATCCGTTTTGGCAATCAGGCTGGTGCAGGACATAAACGTCTCGCAAATCACGCTGATATTCGGTTCCGCGTCCATCTCGCTAAACACTTCACTGAGCAGTTTGTAATAGCTTCCGCGCGGCGTCGGCATGGTCCAGTCGCAGTGAAGCAATTCTTTCATCGAACGCGCGTTTTGCATCGGGTGTCCGCGTCTGGCGACCACGCGGTACTCTTTATCCATCAGCTTTTCGTATAACAATTCGTTATCAAAGGGACCCTGATAATAGGTGTTTACGGTAAAATCCAGCTCGCCCTGACGCAGTTCAGGGATCATCGACACCAGCTGGCCTTCTGCGATACGCACTTTCACATTGGGGAATTCCCGGTGAAAACGGTCGATCACCTCCGGCATTATGGTGCGCGCAATGCTGGCACCGACACCGATATTCACCCTGCCGCTGGTTCCGCCGAGGCGCTGGGCGATGTCTTCCTGCGCCACCCGCAGCTCTTCGAGAATCAGGCTCGCGCGTTTAAAAAACGCGTCACCACAATCGGTTAGCGTCACGCCCTGACGGCGGCGGACAAATAATCTCGCGCCCAGTCCTTCTTCCAGCTCTTTAATCGATTTGGTGAGCGCAGGCTGGGAAAGATTGAGCAGACGGCTGGCAGCGCGAATGCTGCCCTGTCGTGCCACTGACACAAACGCCCGCAGCTGATGCATTTTTATTTGTGATGGCATGAGATTCTTTGATAACCCCTGATTATCACTAAGAAGATTTTGGCATCTTATATGCCCTGATCGCTTTGTGTACATTGAAAAACACATAAGGCAGACGTTCGTCATAAAACGCTGACCGATACGACGGCAAAAATGCCGCGATGCAGTCCCTTCCGCCGGGCCTTTTCCTGCGGATTTTTCCTCCAAACGGCAACAAATTACGGGTTACTGGTTTGCGCTTCGCGCCTGCCGGTCTGGGTTTGTTGTGCCAGTTTTCGTGCTCCGGCGCGCACTCCCCCCAAACAAGATTTCCTCCTTTCTGCTTTTGGCAGAAAGCCTGCATGTCTGTAAAAAAGAGAGTCCGTGATGGTTAATGAGATTTCTGAACACGTTGAACAGCTGTTCCCTGCCCTGCAAACACAACGTCGTGACCTGCATAAATATGCCGAATCCGGCTGGCTGGAATTTCGTACGTCCACGCTGGTGGCCGACCGGCTGGAGAAACTCGGGTATGCGCTGAAACTGGGCAAAGACGTTATCGATGCGGATTCGCGCATGGGTTTACCTTCTGCCGCCGTGCTGGCCGAACACGAGCAACGCGCGCTGGAACAGGGCGCAATTGCCCGCTGGATGCCGCATTTTTCCGGCGGTTTCACCGGCATTGTTGCCACGCTGGAAACCGGACGTCCCGGCCCGGTGATGGGATTTCGCGTCGACATGGATGCGCTGGATTTAAACGAGGTGCTCGATGAGGCGCACCGCCCGTTCCGCGAAGGATTTGCTTCTGCCAATCACGGCATGATGCACGCCTGCGGCCACGACGGGCACACCACGATCGGTTTAGGCCTGGCGGAAGTGCTGATGCAGGCGCGCGATAAGCTTTGCGGCACGATCAAACTGATTTTCCAGCCTGCGGAAGAAGGCACGCGCGGCGCGAAATCCATGGTCGCGGCAGGCGTGGTCGATGACGTCGATTACTTCACCGCCGTCCATATCGGCACCGGCGTTCCGGCCAATCATATTGTCTGCGGCAACGACACGTTCATGGCGACCACCAAACTCGACGTGCGCTTCACCGGCGTGGCGTCGCATGCCGGTGGCAAACCGGAAGAAGGCCGCAACGCCCTGCTGGCAGCGGCGCAGGCCACGCTCGGTTTACACGCCATTCCCCGCCACAGCGGCGGCAGTTCACGGGTCAACGTCGGCGTATTGCAGGCAGGCACTGGCCGCAACGTAGTCGCCTCTTCCGCCATGATGAAAGTCGAAACGCGCGGTTCCACTAATGAGGTCAACGAATTCATTTATCAGCAGGCGCTGAAAGTGATTTCCGGCGCGGCCGAAATGCATCAGGTGAAATTCGACATCAAACTGATGGGCGCGGCGCAAAGCAGTAAACCGACGGCGGCGTGGGTCAATTACATCCATCAGCAGGCGGAAAAACTGGGTGAATTTGCAGAGATTATTGACCGTCAGGAAGGCGCGGCGGGATCTGAAGACGCGACGTACATGATGGAACGTGTGAAAGCGCGCGGCGGCGAAGCCTCTTACGTGATTTTCGGCACTGACCTGAGCGCAGGGCATCACAACGAGCTATTTGATTTCGATGAAAAAGTGATGATGCAGGGCATCAAAACGCTGGCCGCACTGGCGCTGAATATCGCTGAATTCAAAGGGGAAAACTGATGGCTGCTCAGCAAACGATTGTCAATTTCATCAGCGATTTTATCGATAACCAGCAACCGGCGCTGGCGGAAATCAGCGACGCCATCTGGGATCATCCTGAAACCCGTTTCGCCGAATCGTTCTCTTCAGCATTGCTGGCAGACAAACTGGAAGCCAGCGGATTTACGGTTGAGCGCGGCGTCGGTGGCATGGAAACCGCGTTCATCGCCAGCTTCGGCAGTGGCAAACCGGTGATCGCCCTGCTCGGCGAATTCGACGCACTGGCCGGGCTGAGCCAGAAAGCCGGATGCAACACCGCGCAACCGCTGATCGAAAACGGTAACGGCCACGGCTGCGGGCATAATTTGCTCGGGACGGCGGCGCTCGGTGGCGCGCTGGCGGTAAAAGCCTGGATGGAACGCGAAAAGATTCAGGGCACGGTGCGGTTTTACGGCTGTCCGGGCGAAGAAGGCGGTTCCGGCAAAACGTTTATGGCCCGCGAAGGCCTGTTTGGTGACGTTGATGCCGCGCTGACGTGGCATCCGGAAACTTACAGCGGCATGTTCAGCAACCAGACGCTGGCCAATATTCAGGCGTCGTTCAGCTTCAAAGGCGTGTCCTCACACGCCGCTGCTGCGCCACATCTGGGCCGCAGTGCGCTGGACGCCGTGACGCTGATGAACACCGGCTCCAACTTCCTGCGCGAGCACATTATTCAGGAAGCGCGGCTGCATTACGCCATCACCAATGCGGGCGGTATCTCGCCGAACGTGGTGCAGGCCGATGCGGAAGTGTTGTACCTGGTTCGCGCACCGCAGATGGATCAGGCGCAGGGGATTTTCGACCGCGTGGTAGATATCGCCAAAGGCGCGGCGCTGATGACCGGCACTACGATGTCGATGCGTTTTGATAAAGCCTGTTCCAATTACGTGCCGAACCGCACGCTGGAAAACGCGATGTATCAGTACGTTAAAGCGTTTGGCGCACCGCAGTACACGGATGAAGAACAGGCGTTTGCGGCGTCAATTCGCGCCACGCTGACGGACCAGGATATCGATAACAATCTGCTGAACATCTCCCGCACCAGCGACGCAGAAGGGATGGCATTTGCCGAAACGCTGCGCACGTCACCCCTGACCGACGCCGTTGCGCCTTATGCACCGAACAGCAATATTCTCTACGGCTCCACCGACGTCGGGGATGTCAGCTGGCTGGTGCCGACCGCTCAGTGTTTCAGCCCGTGCTTTGCGGTCGGTTCGCCGCTGCACACCTGGCAGATAGTATCGCAGGGGCGCACATCAATCGCACATAAAGGCATGTGCCTGGCGGCAAAAGTGATGTCCTCCACGGCCATCGAGCTGTTCACGAAGCCTGATTTACTCGCGGCATGCCAGAAAGAGCGGGACGTCCTGCGCGAACGCCGTCCGTATCACTGCCCTATCCCGGCGGGCGTAAAACCTTCGCCACTCAAATAAATCACGACGAGTAAACCGCCCGCTCATGCCCCGTTCCGGCAGAGACGGGCGGCATAAATATAAAAAAATCAAACACGACAGAGGGTTAAGAGATGAGTATTGAAGCACAAGACTCCGGCCAGAGCCCGGGAGGTTTTCTCCAGTGGGTAGAACGTGTAGGTAATAAAATTCCCAATCCGTTTTTGTTATTTGTTTATTTGATTGCCATTCTGATGGTCGCCAGCGCAGTGATTTCGTGGCTGAATATTACGGCGGTAAATCCGAGTAACGGCGAAGTTATCCACGTTAAAAATCTGCTGAGCGTGGAAGGTATCCAGTGGATTTTGCCGAACGTGATTAAGAATTTCAGCGGATTCACCCCGCTTGGCTCGATTCTGGCGCTGGTGATCGGCGCAGGTCTGGCGGAGCGCGTCGGGCTGCTGCAAAGCCTGATGTATAAAATGGCGTCGAAAGTGAACGCCCGTTATGCCAGCTATATGGTGATTTTTATCGCCTTCTTCAGCCACATTTCGTCCGACGCCGCACTGGTGGTGATGCCGCCGCTGGGCGCACTGATTTTCCTGGCTGTCGGGCGTCATCCGGTGGCCGGTTTGCTGGCGGCGATTGCCGGTGTGGGCTGCGGCTTTACGGCAAATCTGCTGATTGTGACCACGGACGTGCTGCTTTCCGGGCTGAGTACCGAAGCGGCAAAAGCGATTAATCCGGCGGTTCAGGTCAGCGTTATCGATAACTGGTATTTCATGGCTGCGTCAGTGATTTTACTGACGATTGTCGGGGCCATTCTGACCGACAAATTTGTCGAACCGCGTCTGCCAGTTTATCGCGGCGAACGTAACGAAGAGATGAAGAAGCTGACGCCGGAACAGAACCGCGGCCTGATGGCGAGCGGGATTGCGGCGCTGGTGTTCATCGGGCTGGTCGCGCTGCTGGTGATTCCGGAAGCCGCACCGCTGCGCAATCCGAAAACCGGCGGCATCATCCCGTCTCCGTTTATTCAGGGCATCGTACCGCTGATCATTTTGTTCTTCTTCGTGATTTCGGTGCCTTACGGCATGGTGACGAAGCAAATCCGCAGCGCCAGCGATGTGCCGGATTTGCTGGTTGATCCGATGAAGTCTATGGCCGGTTTTATCGTGATGGTGTTCCCGCTCTCCCAGTTTGTGGCGTTTTTCAACTGGAGCAATATGGGAAAATTTATGGCGATCGGGCTGACGGATGTGCTGGAAAATCTCGGCATGACCGGTATTCCGGCGTTCCTCGGGCTGATTTTCCTGTCGGCATTGCTGTGTATGTTCATCGCCAGCGGCTCGGCGATCTGGTCGATTCTGGCACCGATTTTCGTACCGATGTTTATGCTGCTGGGCTTCCATCCGGCATTCGCGCAGATCGTGTTCCGCGTCGCGGATTCCTCAGTGATCCCGCTGGCTCCGATGTCGCCGTTTGTACCGCTGTTCCTCGGATTCCTCCAGCGATACAACAAAGAGGCGAAACTCGGCACCTACTATTCGCTGGTGCTGCCGTACCCGATTGTATTTTTCGTGGTGTGGCTGCTGATGCTGGTTGGCTGGTATCTGCTGGGTTTACCGATCGGACCGGGCGTTTATCCGCATTTATAAGTTCAGGAAGGCAAGCGGCCCATGCGGCGCATCGCGCGATGCCATGAGCCGTTTCTGACCGCCCAGCGCAGGATGCCTGCGATGCGGCGGGTGCCAAAACGAATCGTTTTACGCTTAACCGGGGAAAGGGAAATCCCCAGTTGTTCCGCCGCCCAGCTGGGCAAAAGCTCGATACCGGCCTGAATCATCAGGCTGCCGACCGGTTTAGCCAGACGGCTTGGCGCAGGCGCATTACGCAATAACCGCACAACTTCCTGCGTTCTTTCATCGCAGCGCAACTGAGGCCGCATGGCCTGCAAATAAGCTTCTACCGCCGCAACGCTTTCGGGCACGTTCACCGCCCCGAGGTTTTCTGCCACGCGGGCGAATTCCTGGTAATAGCGATCCTGTTCGGTTGAACTGAGTGAAGGATTGCGGTAACGCAGATGAGATTGCAGAAAGCTGTACGCTTCCGCGACGTGTACCCACACCAGTAAATCCGGGTCGCTGGCAGCGTAAGGCGTGCCGTGCGCATCGGTGCCAGTCACGTGCAGATGAATGAATTTTACTTTTTCGATGAGCGCCGTGGCATCACGGGTCGGGGCAAATGTCGTTCCGGAAATAAACTGACTGGTGCGGCGCAGGCGGCCGAGCATGTCTTCGCGAAATGTGGAGTGATCCCAGACACCGGCGAGCGCCAGCGGGTGAAGCATTTGCAGCAGCAAGGCACTGACACCGCCGCAAAGCATCGAAGAAAAGTCTCCGTGAATTCGCCAAGTTACGCTTTCAGGGCCAAACAGCCCCGGATCGCCCGCAGGATTCTCGAAGTCTATACCGCCTAACGCCAGGCCCGAAATACTCAGCACCTGGCGTTCTATTCTCTTTCTTAATAACTGCCGAAAATCAGACATCCGTTAGTGCGCAGCAGTGATTTGCACGGTGTTTTTTGTCAGTTCCGGCCACAGGTTCATGACCACGTCGATCAGACGATTAAGCTCAGCCGCCGTTGCGCCATCGCGCGCCTGGACAGAGAAACCCTGAATGGTACAGGCGAGGTATTTCGCCAGCAGGGCACTGTCAGTCACCGCAGCCAGATTGTCGCTTTGTTTCTGTTTCTCGAAATATTCGAACAATGTCCGTTCCTGCGACAGATGGTGCTCACGCAGCATTTCGGCAATATCCGCGGAAGATGAAGACATCCCGGACGATGCGCTGATCATGAAGCAACCGCTCGGTGTATCACAGTCAGTAAACAGGTTTGCAATGGCACGCAAATACTGGTCAATCGCCTGCTCCACGGACAAATCAGGTCTGCTCAGCAGACAGCGTCCTTTTTCGTAGAAATTTTTAACGTAGTGCTCAACGGCTGCGCGGAAAAGCCCTTCTTTATTACCGAATTCGGCATACAAAGTTGGCGCTTTTGCACCGGTTGCTTCGACCAGATCAGCTAATGAAGTGGCCTCGTAACCATGGCGCCAGAATAAATTCAGGGCCTTGCTCAGAGCAGTTCCACGGTCGAACTGTTTTGGGCGACCGCGACTTTTCCGGACCAAAGCCGTCTGTTCAGTGCTCATACACCCTCCTTCCATCACCATTGTGATAATGGTTATAAAAATTGTTTTTAGAAATAACTTAACGATCATTATTAAAAATAGTTGCGCACAAGTCCAGCGGAGTTTATCATTTAATTATCGAGCGATAAGAAAATCACTCACACCCGCAAAGCTGCACAGCTATAAGCGCTTTATAAAAGCAAAATACCCAGGACGAAACATCATGAGTAACTTCAAAATCCTTCTTGCAGTTCTGGCATTAACCGCTGTACCGGTTGCCAATGTTGCCGCACAGCAGGTTATCATGATGCCAGTACAGAGTCAGGAAGTGGCGATGGTCAATGTGACCGGTGACAGTAACTTCTGTAACCCGGCAACCTGTACGAACAAAAAAGTCGCGCAGAGCCGTATTTCCACTTCTCCGTCTCAGCCACCTGCACCAATGACTTCAGGTCATAAACCGGCTTCCATTTACTACTAAGGAAACCGGCCCTGACGACAGAATGTCTGAGCAGGAATAACGATAAGGCGGCATTTGCTGCCTTATCTTTTTTCTAAGCCGGCCCTAGTTTTAACACCCTCTCCCGCCGGAACCAACCATTAACTTAGCGATCATTAAAGATTCATTCAGCACAATATTGGATAAGCCCGAACTCCATCTGTCAGGCGAATCATTTTAAAAACATAAATTTAACAAAACAAAAACAACAATGCTCTTTGGTGTGATGTTCGTCACAGCACAATAAGTTAACGCTCATTAAAAAAACATCTTGCACAAACCCTCAACAGCCTTTACCATTTACTTATCGAACGTTAAGTAATAAATAACGTTGACCGAATAACGGGGCTGACGAAAACGTCACTCCAAAAAAAATTAACGAACAGGAATACAAATCATGAAAAGTATCGCAATGACAATCGCTGCTCTGACACTTGCTACCGCTTCTTTCTCTGCTCTGGCAGCCACTGAGGTTCAGTCCGCTCCGGCAGGTGCACAAACTATCGGGACTATCAGCGCTTCTTCAAACGGTAACCTGACGACTTTGCAGTCAAAACTGAATGCGAAAGCGACCGAAGCCGGTGCAACTTCATACCGCATCATCGGTGCTTCTGGTGAAAACCACCTGTACGGTACTGCTGAGCTGTACAAATAAGCACAACGACATTCGTTAGCAGATTGTTCCGCACAATTAGTTAACGATTAATAAATAAATAAGTTGCACAGAATGTGATCCAGGTCTAAGATTTAATTATCGAACGTTAACAAATAACGTCTGACCTAAACCACCTGCTGATAAACAGATTAAAACAGGAAGAAATCATGAAAAACATCACTATGACATTAGCTGCAATCGCCCTAGCTACCGCTTCATTCTCAACTCTGGCTGCGACTGAAGTTCAGTCTGCACCAGAAGGCCAACAGGCAATCGGTGTGGTAAGTGCTTCTTCAAGCAATGATTTGTCAAGCCTGCAAAACAAGCTGAACGCTAAAGCGAACGAAGCCGGTGCAAGTTCATACCGCATCATCGGTGCTTCTGGTGAAAACCACCTGTACGGTACTGCTGAGCTGTATAAATAAGCACGGAGTACGATTTGATAAGGGTAAAGCGGCATTTAGTTAACGATTAATAAGCTAGATGTTGTATCGGACAGAAGACAGCTTTGCACATTAAATGAACGTTGATGACAACGCCTGGCAAAGCGCAATAAACGAATTGAGGAAACCATCATGAAAAACATTACTATGACTCTCGCCGCCATCGCACTGGCAACCGCATCATTTTCTACCCTGGCAGCGACTGAAGTTCAGTCCGCTCCGGCTGGTCAGCAGGCGATTGGTGTCGTCAGCGCGACTTCAGGTAACAGCCTGAGCAGCCTGCAGGACAAACTGAATGCTAAAGCCAGCGAAGCCGGTGCAAGTTCTTACCGTATTATCGGTGCGTCTGGTGACAACCACCTGTACGGTACAGCTGAGCTGTACAAATAAGAGTCCTCAGCAGTAAGCAGAAGAGGCGGCGTTTGCCGCCTTTTTCGTGTCTGCGATTTGAGGAGACCTTTAAATTGATCCCGCCACACAGGGATTTCTCCCTGCTTTTCTTTTGCAGCACCTCTTACAAATCAGTTCGCTGAGCTTTTGAGCTGGTTATCCTGCTCGTGTTGCTCCAGCGCCAGTTCGATCAGACGCGTGATCAGATCACTGTAATTTAAACCGCTGGCCGCCCACAGTTTCGGGTACATGCTGATGTTGGTAAAACCCGGCAACGTATTAATTTCGTTGATAACGACGTCACCCTGTTCGGTCAGGAACACATCGACGCGCGCCATGCCCCGGCATTCCAGCACCTGAAATGCCTGCAATGCGATGGCACGAATGCGGTCATGCGTCTCCTGCGGCAAATCGGCGGGAACGGCAATCGATGCGCCGGCTTCATTAATGTACTTGGTGTCGTAGGAATAAAACTCGTCGTGCAGGATGACTTCGCCGCATACGCTGGCCTGCGGGTAATCGTTGCCAAGTACCGCGCATTCGATTTCACGGCCTTTAATCGCGGATTCGACCAGCACTTTATGATCGAAACTGAATGCTTTTTCCAGTGCAGTAATGAAACCTGTTTCGTTGCTCACTTTGCTGACGCCGACGGAAGAACCCTGATTGGCAGGCTTAATAAACAGCGGTAAGCCGAGCTGCTTAGAGACTTCAGCAAACGTATATTTCTGGCGATTCGCACGGGTCAGGGTGACAAAGGGTGCGACGGACAAACCGGCATCCCGCAGCAGACGCTTGGTCACATCTTTATCCATGCTTACAGCCGACCCCAACACGCCGGAACCGGCGAACGCAATGTTTGCCATGCGCAGCAGTCCCTGCAATGAACCATCTTCGCCCAGCGTTCCGTGAACAATCGGGAAGATGACGTCCACCTGCGACAATGCGCCGGCACTGTGCGTTTCAATCAGCTGATTTTCAGTTTGCCCCGGAATGAGCGCGACCTGATTATTCGAGCGGTTGAGGGCAATCAGTGACGGATTTTCAGCATTAATCAGGTAGTTACTGGCGTCATTAATATGCCACTCGCCTTTCTTATCGATGCCCAGCAAAGTCACGTCAAAGCGTTCTTTATCAATGGCATCCACAATATTTTTTGCTGATTGTAATGACACTTCGTGCTCTGCCGATTTGCCGCCAAAAATGATGCCTACCCGTAATTTACTCACCTGCTGCTCCTTGTCGCCAGCCTCACGCTGGCGGCGATTTTTCTGTGTACGACTAATCAACGACAAACAATTTAGCCCCGACCGGGGTTGAGGAACGGTGCGCTTCCGCGTTATCCGCCACCTGATAACTCATGCCCGGTGAGAGGGTAAAGGTGCGGCCATCTTCCAGGCGCGTGTGCAATTCCCCTTCCAGGCAAAACAGCACATGCCCTTTACTGCACCAGTGATCGGCCTCGTATCCTGCGGAATATTCGACGACCCGCACGCGGATATCGCCAAATTTTTGCGTACGCCACAGCGCCATACCAGTGTCGCCCGGATGTTGTGTCGGCGTTACGTCGCTCCAGTCAGTCGTGCAAAAAGGGATCGCATCAAGCTTCATGAGTTTCTCAATGTCGGAAAAGGAAGGAAAGCCAGCATAAAAGTGAGCGGTAAATTTATCAATCGCTTGCTGAAAACAATTCGAAAGCCCTTTCGCCGCAAAGTTAAGTAAAGGCGATTGTTCTTAGAGACAGGCGGCAGCCCGCGGATGGCAAGGCCTGCGCGCAAGCCGCTAAAAAGCCCGAACCTCATGTGTTGCATGAGATGTCTGTGAGACAGAGTTCACGTTTTATCGACTATGCTTATTGGCAGTGAGATGAAACAAGCGTTAAGAAGCAGGCCAAAGGCAGTAAATCGAACGCACCTCAATTCCAACGCGCTGATGACATTATCCGGCGCGCCACAAAACAAGGAGCAACAGATGCCATATCAGACGATAAATCCTTTTAATAACAAGCTCATCAAAGAATATCAGACGCACAACGACAAGCAGGTTGAACAAGCCTTGTCCACAGCGCATGCCCTTTATAAATCCGACTGGGCACAGGGAGATATCAAACAGCGGATCAAAGTGCTGCATAAATTGTCCGAGCTGATGGCTTCCCGTGTCGATGAACTGGCAGAAGTGGTCAGTGTAGAGATGGGCAAACTCATTGGTCAGAGCCGTGGCGAAGTGCAGATTTGCGCCGATATTGCGAAATTCTATGCGGAAAACGCCGAGGAATTTCTCAAACCTGTGCCGTATAAATCTGACCTCGGCGAAGCCTGGGTCGAGCATCATCCGATTGGCGTAATCATGGCGGTCGAGCCGTGGAATTTCCCGTTCTACCAGCTGATGCGTGTGCTTGCGCCGAATCTCGCGTCCGGTAACAGCGTGCTGGTAAAACACGCCAGCATCGTGCCGCATTGCGCAGAAACCTTTGAGAAGCTGGTTTCTGAAGCCGGTGCGCCAAAAGGTGCCTATACCAATCTGTTTATTTCTCAGGATCAGGTCGCATCGATCATTGATGACGATCGCGTTCAGGGCGTCGCACTGACCGGTTCGGAAAAAGCCGGGGCGATTGTGGCGGCGCGCGCAGCCGGGAAACTGAAAAAATCCACGCTCGAACTGGGCGGGAATGACGTCTTCGCGGTACTGGATGATGCCGATATTGATCACGCCGCCAAAGCCGGTGCTCAGGCGCGTGTTTCCAACGCCGGGCAGGTTTGTACTGCCGCCAAGCGCTTTATCATTCATGAAAAAGTGGCCGATGAATTCCTGAAAAAATTCACTGAACACTTCAAGGCACTGAAAATCGGCGATCCGCTGGATAAATCGACCACGCTGGGGCCATTGTCTTCAGCCGATGCGGTGAAAACGCTGAGCAAGCAGGTAGACGATGCCGTGAAGCACGGTGCAAAACTGCATTTCGGCGGCAAGAAAGTGACGGGGAATCCGGGCAACTTCTTCGAGCCAACGATCCTCACACACATCACGCGTGATAATTCGGCTTACTTCGAGGAGTTTTTCGGCCCGGTTGCGCAGGTTTATATCGTCAAAAACGACGAGGAACTGGTGAAACTGGCCAACGACTCGCACTACGGCCTCGGCGGTTCGGTATTCACGACCGATCTCAACCGCGCCCGTAAGCTGGCGAGCCAGATCGAAACCGGAATGGTATATGTTAACTCACCAACGGATACCGCCGCCGAGCTGCCATTCGGAGGGGTAAAACGCTCCGGTTTTGGCCGCGAGCTGTCAGATCTGGGGATCAAAGAGTTTGTGAACCAAAAACTGGTGGTGCTTGCCGCCAAGTCTTAATACCCGTTTGCACCGCCCCGTAACACTTCCCTCTCCGCCCGGAGAGGGAAATTCCCTCCCTCCGCCAGTCTTTTGTGATCCCTTGATTAATGACAAAGCGGCATACCCGCCAGCCTCTCTATAATCAGGCCCGTTTGTCTTCCCACTGGTAAATCACATGGCGTATGAACTCAATCTGGACTGGCCGGAATTTTTAGAAAAATACTGGCAGAAACAACCTGTTGTATTAAAAAAAGCATTTACAAACTTTGTCGATCCGATCACTCCCGATGAATTAGCCGGCCTTGCGATGGAACCTGAAGTGGACAGCCGTCTGGTGAGCCATAAAAATGGTGAATGGCAGGCGAGCAACGGTCCTTTTGAGCATTTCGACGGGCTGGGTGAAACCGGCTGGTCGTTGCTGGCACAGGCGGTGAACCACTGGCATCTGCCTGCGGCGGAACTGGTTCGTCCGTTCCGCGTGCTGCCAGACTGGCGCCTGGATGACCTGATGATCTCCTATTCCGTGCCCGGCGGTGGCGTTGGCCCGCATATCGATCAGTACGATGTGTTTATCATTCAGGGAATGGGCAGCCGTCGCTGGCGCGTGGGCGATGCTTTGCCGATGCGTCAGTTCTGCCCGCATCCGGCGTTGCTGCATGTCGATCCGTTTACGCCGATCATCGATGAAGATCTCGAGCCGGGCGACATTCTGTACATTCCGCCGGGCTTCCCGCACGACGGCTTCACCCATGAAACCGCCCTCAACTATTCCGTCGGTTTCCGTGGCCCGAATATCCGCGACTTTATCAGCAGCTTTGCCGACTACGCACTGGAAAATGATTTAGGTGGCGACCACTACAGCGACCCGGATTTAACGCTGCGCGATCATGTGGGCAAAGTAGAAGAATACGAGCTGGATCGCGTGCGCAATATGATGCATGACCTGATCAATCAGCCGGAAGCGTTCAGACAATGGTTCGGACGTTTTGCAACCACGCCGCGCCATGAGCTGGACATCGCCCCCGCCGAACCGCCATATGAAACGCACGAAATCGTGGATGCGCTGATGCAGGGCGACAGCCTGACCCGTCTGAGCGGTCTGCGTGTGCTGAACGTCGGCGACCGTTTCTTCGTCAACAGTGAAGCGCTGGAAACCGAGCAATATCAGGCAGCGGATGCACTTTGCCGTTTCACGCTGATCGGTAAAAAAGAGCTGGGCGATGCCGTTCAGGATCCGGCGTTCATGGCCGTGTTCACCGATCTGGTGAATCAGGGTTACTGGTATTTCGACGAGTAATATTTTTTGCTGCCCGGTTATGACAAAAGGCGGCATCCGGTGGATGCCGCCTTTTTAGTTTTAAGAGCGGTCCGAATCAGGGTTTATACAATTCGACCGGCGGCTTCATTTTCCGCTCTTCCGGCACAAACAGATCAATCTCTTCGCCCAGAATATATTTGGCGCGCAGCATCGCTGAAATCTTGTCCATCGTCATGACGATAGCCACCAGAATCAGCGTGATAAACATCACCACATCCCAGTTCCACAACCGCATATTTTCCGCATAAACCAGACCGATACCGCCCGCGCCCACAAAACCGAGAACGGCAGCAGAACGGGTGTTGGATTCAATCTGAAACAGCGACAGCGCCAGAAACGTCGGGAAAGACTGCGTGAAAATACCAAAACGGTGCGTCTGTAGCGGAGATGCGCCCAGCGCACGCAGGCCGCGGCTGGGTGAACGTTCCACTGCTTCGTGGCCTTCAGCGTAAAGCTTGCCGAGTAAGCCTAAATCCTGCATCACAATTGCCAGCACGCCGGCCAGCGGCCCCATGCCAACAGCGCGGACAAATATCAGCCCCCAGATCGCCATATCCAGACCGCGAAGTACGTCCAGAATGCGGCGGATCACCAGTGAAACCGGCCGGAGAACCGGCGTGGACATCACATTTCGCGCCGCAAGAAAAGACAGCGGCAGTGCGAGGAAAGAGGCGGTGACCGTCCCGGCAAACACAATCGCCAGCGTGATCGCAATCTGCGAGAAGTAGTACATAAACGGCCATTCGGAAACGTTATGCCACACGAACATGCGCAGGAAATAACGCCCGACTTCGCGGGTGCCGCGCACGACTTCGCTCCAAGGAATACCGAAATAGCTGAAGAAATAGATGTAATACAACACAATCACGACAGCCAGAATTGCCAGATAACGCAGGTAACGACGCTGCGCGGAAAACAGATGTGCGTGCTGCTGTTTCAGGCCAGCAATGACATGAGGTTCAAGCGCGTCAGTTAACATCAGAAAGTGCCCTCCACCACGCGTTTGCGTAATTTACCCGACAGATAATCCATCCCGGAAACCACCAGAATAATCAGCAGCAACGTCATGCTGACCTGGTCATAGCGGTCAAGCTTGATGGACGTCATCAGTTCCTGACCAATCCCGCCCGCGCCCACCAGGCCGAGGATGGTCGACTGGCGGAAGTTAATTTCCAGACGCATAAAGCTGTAGGACAAAAAGATAGGTTTAACCTGTGGCCACATGGCAAAACGCATGCGCTGCAAGCGCCCTGCTCCGCAGGCTCTCAGGCCGCGCACCGGTTTGTCCGACGCGGTTTCGATAGATTCGTAGAACAATTTTGTCAGGCTGCCGACGGTGTGTAAGGTCAGCGCGATAAAGCCCGGAATAGCCCCGACGCCAAAGGCCATTACGCACATCACGGCCCAGGCCAGTTCAGGCATAGTTCGCAGGAAAGCCACAAACGTGCGGATACTGAATTTCACCCATTTTGGGGAATCTGTATTGCTGGCGGCAAGAAACGCCAGTACAACGGCCAGCGCGGTAGACAAAATCGTTGAAGACAATGCCAGCTGAATAGTTTCCCAAATCAGCGGTAACTGGATATTGAGACGGTATCCCCAGTAAGCCAGAGAACCTTCGGTGTGTCCGTCTGCGAATAATAATGACCAGTGCAGAACCGGAACCGTCTGACCGATGTAATCAAAAAAGCTGGGAGCTGAAACAATAATAGTTTTCAGATTAAGTTCGGAAACATTGCCAGACCATAAATATAACAGCAGCATCAGCCCTGACCAGATCAGCGCCTCGCGCTTTTGCTTACCGCGTATATTCTGGTAGTAACGATTGAAGTCTTTATTCAAAATAATATTTCCGGTTTACATGGAGATTTTTTATTCCTCCCCCGTGAAAGGGGAGGAAGTCAGGGTATTAACGGCCACCCTTCGTCAATTCACGCTTCATATCAATAATCTGCTGATATTCAGCCAGAGACGTTTCGCCGATATGTTGTTTACCGCCAACGGCCTTCACGAAGCAGGCGTGATCGTCTTTATCCAGTTTCTTAATGGCTGAAACCAGTTTCGCTTTAAATGCCGGTGGCAAATCGCTGCGAACCAGAATCGGGCCGTTAGGAATTAACGGGGATTCCCAGATAATGCGGATTTTCTTCATCAGATCCGGATGGTCCATGCGGATCATGCGGTTGAACGCGCCGGAGGTATAGCCGGTTTCGCGATCGCCAATCATGGAAGCCCAGGTTACCGCGCCTTCAAACTGCCCGTTCAGCACGCCGAGGATATCCTGCTCGTGGCCGCCGGAGAAGGTCACGCTGGAGAAGAAGTTGTTGTATTTGTTATCCGTCGTACCGCCAAACTCTTTCTTGAAAGTCTGGTTCGGAATGAGGTAACCGGACGTGGAATCCGGATCAGCAAAGCCAAATGATTTGCCTTTCAGGTCAGACAGTTTCTGGTACGGGCTGTCCGCTTTTACGACAACAACGGAGTGATAACCGCGGGATTTGTCGGTGTCATCGATTACGATACCGACCAGATCTACCGCTTTCGGGTTATTAATATACACAGACGCGAAAGAAGAAGGCGACATGCTTAATACCATGTCGACTTTCTTGCCTAATAACCCCTGAATAACACCCGAGTAATCGGATGAATTACGCAGTTTGGTATCCACATTTAATTCTTTATCGAAGAAATCTTTTACACACTGATTATCGCCGATTTGCTGAGTGGCGTTCTGACCACCCAGAATACCTAAATTCAATTCTTTAGGCGCATCTTCTGCCATGCTGTGCATTGCGGTAAGGGAACCTGCAACAAAGACCGCCAGACGTAATAACTTCTTCATTTAATGATGACCTTGTGTAGATTGAGAGAAAGTGAAAATAAGTACGGCTAAAATTTATTTCCGAAATAAAATACGGACTTTATTTATTAAAACATTCGTTACAATGCGTGAGCATCAGGAATTAACGTCGTGTTCTTCGCCATATAACTGCTGCAAGATCCCGTCGGTTAACTGATCCGGATGACCATCAAAGATAATCTGCCCTTTCGCAATGCCGATCACGCGGGTGCAGTAATCTTTTACCAGTTCTACGGAATGCAGGTTAACCATCACCGCGATGTTCTCTTCGCTGACCTTTTTCAGGGCGTTCATGATACGCAGGGTATTTTTAGGATCCAGCGAGGCAACCGGTTCATCGGCCAGTAAAATTTTCGGGTTTTGCATCAGGGCGCGACAAATAGCGACACGCTGCATCTGACCCCCTGAGAGGTTTTCAGCACGTTGCAGCGCATGCGGCAACATGTGCAACCATTCCAGCAGGGAAATCGCGCGGGCGCGGTCTTCGTCATCGAACTGATTAAAGAAGGATTTAAACGTGGAAGTGTGACTCAGACGCCCCAGCAACACGTTGGTTAACACGTCCAGACGCGGAACCAGGCAGAAGTCCTGGAAAATCATGCCGCAGCCCGAACGCCAGCGACGCAACGCTTTGCCGGTCAGACCCGCCAGTTCCTGCTGCTCACCGTTTTCGTAATGACACACCACACTGCCGTCGGTTAACGGGATCGTGCCGTTAAGCACGTGCAGCAGAGTCGATTTCCCCGCACCGGAACGGCCAATGACCGCAACAAATTCACCGGCGTGAAGATCGAAATTGATGTCATTAAGAACACGCTGACCTGATTTATAGGATTTCACCAGGCCTTTCACGTCCAGCACTTTGTTCAGATGTTGCTGCCCGGCCTGAGGATATTCAGCCTGTGCCAGCTTAAGTTGAGCTTGCGCCATGATGCTGTCTCTCGGTTGCTTTCGTTATCTGGCGTTCATTAAGCGCGAGTTTTGTGACACATCAATGACGATTTAGTGGACAGCATATGACAAAAATGTAGCAACTTAAGAGAAATCCCTCGGTAATTATCCTGAATGATCTGTAGCCTGTTATGTGGCATTTAAGTCTATGATTGCAGAGCCTACGTCAAAAAAAGGAAGATGAAATGGATAATCAGTCACTCATCACCACGCTGAAAGAAATCGCCGGAAGCCGCCATGTCCTGACCGGCGACAGCAATACCGAGCGCTACCGCAAGGGGTTTCGCTCCGGCGGCGGCAAGGCGCTGGCGGTGGTATTCCCGCAGACATTGCTTCAACAATGGCAACTGCTTAAAGCCTGCTTCGCGGCCGACAAAATTGTCATCATGCAGGCCGCCAATACGGGGCTGACCGAAGGTTCGACGCCGAGCGGCGACGATTATGACCGCGACATCGTCATTTTCAGCACCCTGAAACTCGATCAGATCCAGCTGCTCGACGGCGGCCATCAGGTGATCGGTTTCCCCGGCAGCACGTTGTATAAGCTCGAAAAAATTCTCAAGCCGTATAACCGCGAGCCGCATTCGGTCATCGGTTCATCCTGCATTGGTGCCTCCGTCGTCGGCGGGATATGCAACAACTCCGGCGGTTCACTGGTGAAACGTGGTCCGGCTTATACAGAAATGGCGTTGTATGCGCAGATTGATGCGCAGGGAGAACTCCGGCTGATAAACCATCTGGGGATCAATCTGGGTGAGACGCCGGAAGAGATTCTGACACGGCTGGAAAAAGGCGATTATCTCGAAGCTGATATTCTGCACGATCAGCGGCTGGCTTCGGACCATGATTACGCGGCGCGTGTCCGCGAAGTGGATGCCGATACGCCATCACGCTTTAACGCCGATGAGCGCCGTTTGTTTGAAGCCTCGGGCTGTGCCGGGAAGCTGGCGGTTTTCGCCGTCCGTCTCGATACTTTCCCGGCCGAAACCCAGCAGCAGGTTTTCTATATCGGCACTAATGACACAGCGGTTCTCACTGAGTTACGTCGTCAGATCCTGAGAGATTTTGCGAATCTTCCGGTGGCTGGCGAATACATGCACCGGGATATTTTCGATATCACCGAAGTGTACGGTAAAGATACGTTCCTGATGATCGACAAGCTCGGCACAGACAAAATGCCGGATATGTTTACCGCCAAAGGGAAGTTTGACGCACACGCCAGCAAGGTGCCTTTCCTGCCGAAACATTTCAGCGACCGCGTAATGCAGTGCCTGAGTAAAGCGCTGCCGAATCATTTACCGCCCCGCATGAAGCAATATCGTGACCGGTTTGAGCATCACTTATTGCTGAAAATGTCCGGCCCCGGAATTGATGAAGCCAGAACGTTTCTGACCCGTTTCTTCAGCGAAAATCAGGGTGATTTCTTTATCTGTTCCGCCGACGAAGGCAAAAAGGCGTTTCTGCACCGCTTCGCTGCGGCGGGTGCCGCCGTTCGTTATCACGCTGTGCATGAGAAAGAAGTGGAAGACATTCTGGCGCTGGATATCGCACTGCGCCGCAACGATCGCGACTGGTTTGAAACGTTGCCGGAGGATATTGATAATCAGCTGGTGGCAAAACTCTATTACGGCCATTTTATGTGCCACGTTTTCCATCAGGATTACATTGTCAAAAAAGGGGCGAACAGTAAGGCGCTGAAACACCGCATGCTCGAGTTGCTGGATGCCAAAGGTGCCGAATATCCGGCGGAACACAATGTCGGACATCTGTATATTGCAAAACCGCATCTGAAGGAATTTTACCGGCAGGCCGACCCGACCAACAGTTTTAACCCGGGGATCGGCAAAACCAGTAAGCTGAAAAACTGGCAGGAATAACGCGGTGAAGTGCTTCTTACCAACCCTCCCCTTTTCAGGGGAGGGATACTACGTCACTCCGACCTCATCTCATTGGTTAGAACAATTTCGTTCCATAACCCCACATCAGCACGGTCAGTGCGAGTAACAACTCAAGAACCAGAACCCCCATCGCCAGCGTCGAACTGGAGAACAGGAACCCCTCGCGGTGGTCAATGTTGAGGAAGTTTGGAATACCGAGGTACAGCAGATATCCGCTGTAGCAAAGGCCAATCAGCCCGACAAACAGGCATAACCAGACCATCGGATAAAGCGCAACGATCCCGCTGAGGAACATCGGCGTGGCAACGTAACCGGCAAACACAATACAACTGTTGAGTGTCGGGCGGCTGTCATAACGACGCGCCATCCAGTAGATAATTCGCCCCATCAAAGCAACAGCGGCGAGCATCAGAACATAGAAGATTACAGCGATGTAGGACGCGGTGAACATGGAAACCATCAGCTTCTGGCCGTCACCGAAGTTCCAGCCCAGCTGCGTTGTCCCGATAAAGGAACAGACAACCGGAATCAGCGCCATCAGAAAAACATGGTGGGAATAAACATGTGAAACGGTTTCCCGTTCACGCTGGATTTGCTGCAATTCGGGACCCGGATGAGATAACAGTCCCCAGACATGATTACCCATGAAACACCCCCTTGTGCGCCGAAAGCCGCCAGCGGCGTACGATGATAAACCTTCGGGAATGCCCGTTTGATAAAGGTCACAAGGGCAACAAGAAGGTGGCAGCCTGTTTATATTATAGCCGTTATTAAGCGGTTTGCTGGCGGCCCCCCCCCTGTCGCAGAGGATGTTGATGCCGGAGAAAGGAATTTCCCTGAAGGTCAGTGGATATAGCAGGCAGCGGTAAACACCACACCAGCCAGTGCTACTATCATGCCCATGATCCGATGGGTCTGTTTTGTAATATAGATGTGGAAAATATCCTTGGTCACGTAATTCGACTGAATAACCGCCAGCTGCGACTCCATGGAATCAAATCGGGCATCCATTTTATCGAAACGCAGATCCATTTTGTCAAAGCGCTGGTCGACTTTCTCAAAGCGTTCATCTGCCAGGTCAAATTTCTTATCAATGAGAACAAAATGATCGTCAATTCGCACCAGATGCTCGTCGATCCTGACCAGATGCTTATCGATGCGAACAATACTTTCCTCCGTTTTCCCCACGCGAACACCGATATCTGTCACAGCATCGGTGAGCGTGACCATCTGGTGTTCGAGTTTTCCCACACGGAGATTGGTGTCCGTAACGACCCTTGTAAGCTGAACAACGTGCTGTTCAACCTTTCCCACCCGCAAATTGAGGCCTGCAATTTCCTCACCGGTTTTGATTCCCTGCTTTTCGATACTGTTAATCTGGCTTTGCATTAACGCTTCCATAATCCATTCTCCCTTAAAGTCTTCCGGCACCGTCAGGGCACCGGGAAGATAGAGCATCGGGTTGGCTGGCCAGCAATCTGGCATCCTGAGCAGAAACATGATGTGTTGTCCCTCGCTTGAGCTAATCCTTGTTCAGGCATCCTTAATCTGCGGGCAGTCTGCACTGTATAAATAAACACCTCAAATCAATTTTTTTCTCGTTCAGGGCGTGATTATTGATGAATCTATGCCTTAGGGAATTGCATTGATAAAATGAATAAATACCAAATAAAAGAGCCGCTTACGCGGCTCCGTTACAGGGACTCCTGATAATACGCTCAGGTTTTTTTACGGTGCAGGGTTATGCAATGCCGCCGCGCCGTCCTGCGTTTTTCTGGCCTTCGCCACATCGTCTTTACTGACCGCTGGCGCCTGATTTCCCCACGCGTTGCGGATGTAAGTACTGACATCGGCCATTTGCTGATCCGTCATTTTCCAGCCAAACTCCGGCATATCCGCGCTGGTCGGATTGCTGAGCGTCGCGGCACCCTGCGCACCGTTCATCAGCACATGCAGAATATTCGTCGGCTGGCTGGCCTGAACGCCGTTGTTGCCTTTCAGCGCGGGCACCATATTGCGCACACCTTCACCGGAATTCTGATGGCAGGCCGCACAGTTATCGGCATACAGCGCTTTGCCATTTGCCATGGCTGAATTTGCTGCCAGCGGCGCAGACACCTCTTTGCTGCCCGGTAAGCTTTTCAGGTAAACCGCAATGGCATGAAGATCGGAGTCCGACAGGTGTTGCAGCGAATTTGTCACCGCTTCCGCCATCGGGCCGGAGGCCACGGTACGGGCGTTCGCGCCAGTTTTCAGGTACTGAACAATTTCATCGTTGCTCCAGTCGCCAAGCCCCTGACGGACATTCCCGGTGATTTCCGGCGCAAACCAGCCCTGTAATTCTCCGCCCTGCAAATGCACCCCAAAGTTATCGCCCCCCAGCGGATTTTTCGCCGTATGACACGATGTGCAGTGCCCCAGCCCTTCCACCAGATACGCGCCGCGGTTCCATTCTGCTGACTGTGCCGGATCGGCCTTAAACGGGGCGGTATCCAGGAACAACAGGTTCCAGCCAAACATCATCAGGCGGATGTTATACGGGAACGGCAGATCGGTTTTCGGGCCATCGTAATGCACGGCGGGCACGGTATTCAGGTACGCTTTGATGTCTTTCAGATCCTGATCGCTGACCTTGGCATAGACGTTATATGGCATCGCCGGATAGAGGTTTTCCCCGTTGATCCCTTTGCCGTTACGCACCGCATTAATGAACTGCTGATCGGTCCAGCCGCCGATACCGGTTTCTTTATCAGGCGTGATATTGGTGGCGTAAATCGTGCCAAACGGCGTGTTCAGACCATAGCCTCCGGCAAACGGCTTGCCACCGCCCGGCGCGGTATGACAGGCCACACAATCTCCCGCCAGCGCCAGATATTTACCGCGTTCGATGGCCGTTTTACCGGTCATCGCCGCCGCTGCGGGTGCCTGAAATTCGCCGGACTGGCTGGCGTTGTATCCCATTTTTACACCGACAAACCCCAGCCCGCCGATGACGACCACACCGGCAATCACTGCTAACGTTTTTTTCATTCTCATGCTTAAACCCTCACCAGCGGACCAGGGGATTTCAGATATTGGGTTTTAATCGCTTCTGCCGCCCATAAAGTCAGCGCGCCCACCGTGCCGGTGGGGTTATAACCGCCGTTATTGGCAAACGCCGATGCGCCACACACAAAGACGTTATGTACATCCCAGCTTTGCAGATAGCGGTTCACCGCACTGGTTTTCGGGTTGTCGCCCATGCAGGCGCCGCCCGTGGTGTGGGAAGAAAGGTTATCCATTGGCGAGAACGGTTTAGCCGTCGGTTCCTGACGCACAACGGTTTTTGCCCCCATCGCATGCGCGATTTCAACCGAGCGGTCAGCCATGAATTTCGCTGAGCGTTTGTCGTTTTCGATCCAGTCGAACGTCACGCGCAGCAGCGGCTGACCGTGGCGGTCTTTGTATTCCGGATCAAGATCGAGGAACACGTCGCGGTGCGGATAGCTGTTGCCCATACAATAAATATTGTTGTAGTTCTGGTAGCTGTGTTTGACGGCTTTTTTCCAGTCTGCGCCCCAGCGCGGTGTGCCCGGCGGTACGTTGTTGGAATAGCCGATCGGGCGTCCGTTAGTGGAATGCACCAGCGCAACGCCGCCGCCGATAAAGTCATGGCCGGTGTGATCGAAGTTATCGCCGTTGAAATCATCAATGGCCTGTGAAAGCGCCCCTGCGCCGATGAACGGATTCATCATTTCGTCTTCGAAGAAGAAACCTGCGCCGGAAATAGTCTGGTACGCATAGTTACGCCCGACCACGCCTTCACCGGTTTTATGGTCGTAAGGCTGGCCGATGCCGGAAAGGAGCATCAGGCGGACGTTATCCATCTGGTAGGCAGAAATCACCACGATATCCGCCGGTTGCTCCCACACCACGCCGTCGCTGCCAATGAAGGTCACGCCGGTGGCAGTTTTGCCGTCCGGTGCTTTGTTGACGCGCAAGACTTCGGATTCGGTGATCACCGTAAAATTAGGGCGCTGCATTACCGCAGGCAAGATGCAGGCATTCGGGCTACTCTTCGACCAGTTGCCGCAGCCGAAGAATTCGCAGTAACCACAGTATGTGCACGGCGCCATGTTGACGCCCAGCGGGTTGGTGTACGCACCGGACGTGTTGCCCGCAGGCACCGCAAACGGGTGATAGCCCATCTCGCGCGTGGCTTTGTCGAAGATCATCGACAGCTGGGTGCGCTTGAGCGGCGGCAGCGGATAATCCCGGCTGCGCGGGCCTTCGAAGACGTTGCCGCCTTCAATTTTTTCGCCTTTGATGTTACCGGCTTTCCCGGATGTCCCGGCGTAACGTTCAAATTTATCGTAGAACGGTTCGACGTCGTCAAATGTCACGCCCCAATCCTGAACCTGCATTCCTTCCAGGTATTTGTTTTTACCGTAGCGTTCAACCGTCTGGCTGTAGCTCTGGAAATCATACGGCAGGAAGCGCCAGGTCATGCCGTTCCAGTGCGTGCCCGCCCCGCCGACGTTCATCCCGAACTGGTAAGTATTAAACTCACGCAGCGGCAGCGCCTGCTGGATCGGGTTATTACGGAAGGTCAGGGTTTCTACCGCCGTGGGCTGCATAATCGCGCGACGGCTAACGAAGCGCAGTTCGTCGGTATCAATGGTGGTCGGGAAATCATTGCTGGTATCGCGCCATGAACCACGTTCAATGGCGACCACATTCAGGCCAGCCAGCGTCAGTTCATTGGCCATCAGCGAACCCGCCCAGCCGAGGCCGACAATCACTGCGTCGACCTTCTCTCTTTTATTGCTCATACGACATGTACTCCTGAAAATATCTCAATAATCAAAGCCCGTGCGTTGCCGGTTTTTATGATTTTTCGTATTGGGTCAGCATGCTGACGGGCTCGATATGCAGATCTTCACCACGGCGGTCGATGACATCGCGGAAGTCATACCGCGCGCCCGGGAAGCCAATCATTTTCCAGCCGGCCATGTCTTTATTGCCGCCATAAAGCGGGTCGGAGAAGAAGCCTTCGCGCATGTTCTGCACCAGCATATTGAAGAACAGCTGGCCGTTGACGCCGGTCAGCGGGATCTCGCCGGATTCTACGCGGCGCAGTAAATCGTCCTGTTGCTCGCCGGTCAGTTCGGTAAAGTTTTTACCCGCATTACCCGCTTTCGCCACGCTGTTCAGCGCGGCCAGCCCCAGCCTGTAGCGTTCGGCAGGGGTATCTTTGTATTGCGGCCCGGCCTGCGGTAAACCGTCCTGAATCACCGGCCCGAGGCGGTAAGTCGTGACCGCGTTTCCATAATCGCCGCTCAGCTGACGGTCAAGAAATACCGCACAGCCCGCCTCTTTCCCGCCGATGCTCAGCTCATCAGCCGGAATAATCCGGTCAGCCAGCGTTTCAATCAGGCTGACTTCATCAGCGGTGAAGAACGTCCATTCCCCGGCAACCACCGGTTTTGGTGGACGAACCGAATGGATAATCCACGGCATGCCGCCGGAGAAAATTTTGGCTTTAACCTTTAAGGCGGTACTGAATAACAGCACCGCCATCGAGGTCAGAAAGTGTCTGCGTTTCACGATAATTCTCCTGTTTACGCACATTGAAAGGGGACTTACCCACATCAGATATGGGTTTATATTTGTGACGGAGATTATACGAAGATGTTAGATGAAAGTAAGATATTTCGAACCAAAAGGTACATATTTTATATATTTAAAATCAATGAATTAAGTATTCTGCATTGAGTTAGTACACTAATTAACAAATTTTTACAGGCAAAAAAGCCTCCACGGGAAGATAGAAACTCGCTAACGTAGCGTCATCACACTTTCCGGAGACGTCCATGCGCATCACTTGTTTACACACGGCAGACAGCAACATCGCGGTTTTTGAAAATGCAGCTCAGGAGCTGGGACTGAATAACCATACATTCCGCCATATTTCCCGCCCGGATTTACTGGCGGCCGCAGAACACGCTGGCGGGCTGACGCCGGAAATTCTTGAAGAAACCGCACAGATATTGCTCGCGCTGAGTCAGGACAGCGATCGCGTTTTACTCACCTGCTCAACGCTGGGCGCAGCCGCTGCGGCCGCCGCTGAAAGTACGCAGGTGCCAGTTTTGCGCGTTGATCAGGCGCTGGCCGAAGCCGCGATGAAAACCGCCGGAAAAGTGGTGGTGTTATGTGCGGTGGAAACCACGCTCGGCCCGACCAGGAAGCTGTTTGAGCAGACAGAAAAACACCCCGACGCCGCGCTGGAAATGCGTCTGGTAGCCGGAGCCTGGGACAAGTTTAAGCAGGGAGATCTGGCGGGATATATGCAGACTGTCGCCGCAGCGGCCGACGCAGCCTATTTAGCTGGCGCAGCCGCAGTGGTGCTGGCTCAGGCATCGATGACCGGCGCGGCGCAGTTCACGCAAAGGGGCAAACCGCTCACCAGCCCGGAATGCGGCCTGAGAGCGGTCGTCGCGGTTTAAGACTGGCGGAAAAGCGCAAATGGCAGGATTGGCTATACTGAAAGTGGAATAATCATTGGCTTAGCCAACTTAGCTGATGACGACAAAAGGGTGTGATAAGGAGAAAACATGAAAATTATTCTGTGGATCATCGCCATCATCTTTATCGTTGGCTTACTGACCCTGACAGGGGTGTTTAAACTGATTTTCTAAAAATCGTCAGTCTGCGTATAAAACAAAAGTCCGGCACCTGCGCCGGACTTTTTAGTTTGAACAATCTTAATACCCTAAATAATTCGTGTCGCAGGAAGGCGGCAAGTAAAGGTTACCCGGATCACGGCCAATACACCTGCGACATGAGGGTTAACGGGTATTTAATCGTCAGCTTCTTCTATCGATGGCTGAGATTTCTGCTGCTCTTTCTGCTTACGGTAGTTCTTGGCAATCTGCGGAACAGGCACGGTTTTTCCGGTTTCCATCCAGGTGCGCAGACGGTTCGCATCCGCAAAGGCGGTAAATTTCCCGAACGCGTCCATCACCACCAGCGTGACCGGTTTGCCGTTGATGGTGGTGCGCATCGCCAGACAATGACCGGCAACGTCGGTATAACCGGTTTTGGTCAGCTGAATGCTCCACGACGGATTCATGATCAGATGGTTGGTATTGCGGAACGGCAGTGCGTAGGCCGGATGGCTGAACACCGCAGTTTTCTCAGCCGTGGTACTGAGCTGGCCGATCAGCGGATAGCGCTGCGAAGCCAGCAGCAATCGCGTTAAATCACGCGCCGTGGAAACGTTTCGCGGCGAAAGCCCGGTCGGCTCCACGTAATGGGTATGGGTCATGCCGAGGGATTTCGCTTTGGCATTCATCGCATTGATAAACGCCGAATAGCCACCCGGATAATGCGCCGCCAGGCTGGCCGCCGCACGGTTTTCGGAAGACATCAGCGCCAGCTGAATCATCTGGCGGCGGGTAATTTCACTGTTGAGTTTCACGCGGGAAAACACACCACGCATTTCAGGCGTATTGCTGATATCAACGTTGATCACTTCATCCAGCGGCAGATTCGCATCCAGCGTCACCATCGCGGTCATCAGTTTGGTCAGGGAGGCAATCGGCCTCACTTCATCCGGATTTCGGGAATAAATCACTTCGTGGCTTTTAAGATCCACCACCATGGCGCTGCCTGAAGCAATTTGAACAATGGGTGCGACGGCCTGCTCATGTTTTGCAGCGAAGGCGGCAGGTGCAGACAACATGCCTGTATTTAAGGCTAATAAGCTCAGAACCAGAAGACGAATTTTCACATGCATTGCTCTGTATTTAAGAAAGTTGTCATGAAGTTATGTCGGAACAGCGGCGGGAATTATAAGTGACAGGAATAGTCTTAGCACTCGCAATTTTCAAATCTATTTGTCACAAAGTCTGTCACAACCACCCGCAGACCGTGCAATGGCGAGTTAGTGAACACTTGCGTAAGATTGAAGGGAGTTCAGACGACAACGGGCAGGGTTTTAGCTCCCTGCCCGTTTTTATTATTGATTATCCGGCAATTACTGATGGTCGATTAAATAACCGATTTCCTGCCCGTAGGAAAGTTCGAGCGTATTTCCATCCGGATCATCGAGAAAAGCCCAATAGCCGACAGGCGCGCCGGAATCTGTCGGTTCCTGACGCAAAACGCCCGCATCACGCGCTTCGGCAAGTTTGGTGTCCATCGCTTCTTTCGAGGCACAGGCAATACCGAGATGCCCGAACGGGCCGAGTTGAGTGTCGGTAGAATGCGGGTCTTCTGCCAGGACCAGGGCAAAGTGGCGGGTCATGTCGCTGAGCCAGGCAACAGGCCGGACGGGGGTGCCTTTTTCGCCGCGCCGGTGGATGACTTTCATTCCGGCAAATTGCTGATAGAAAGCGATACTGGCGTCGAGATCTTTAACGGCAAAAGCTATGTGACTCAGGCCGATGTCTTTATTGTCCATGATACTCCTCCATTTTTAAGCGTTGCCGCGTGGAGAAGTCATGGAATTCAGTCACCGGTTAATGCGTCCGGCAATTTCCTTCGACGTCTTCAGCACGCGCACTTCAGTAAATAACTCTGTCGCCTCTTCGTACTCTTTACGCAAATAACTCAGCCACTGTTTGATACGCGCTACGTGATACAAACCGGTATCACCCTGCTTTTCCAGACGGGTATATTTCTGCAACAGCGTCATCACGTCCGCCCACGGCATACGCGGTTCGTTGTACTTCACCACGCGGCTGAGATTGGGAATATTCAGCGCGCCGCGCCCGATCATGACGGCGTCACAGCCGGTGGTTTGCATACAGGCCTGAGCGCTGGCGTAATCCCAGATTTCACCGTTGGCAATCACAGGAATACTCAGCCGCTGACGGATTTCGCCAATCGCCTGCCAGTTAATCCGCTCAGGTTTGTAACCGTCTTCTTTGGTGCGCCCGTGTACGGTGAGTTCTGTCGCGCCCGCCTGTTGTACGGCGTCGGCGATTTCAAAACTGTGCTCCAGAGAATCCCAGCCCAGACGTACTTTTACCGTCACCGGCAAATGCGCTGGCACCGCGGCGCGCATGGCTTTAGTGCCCTGATAAATCAGCTCCGGGTCTTTGAGTAATGTGGCGCCCCCGCCGCTGCCGTTAACCATTTTCGACGGGCAGCCGCAGTTGAGATCCACGCCGTAAGAGCCCAGTTCAGTGGCACGGGCGGCGTTTTCAGCCAGCCATTCGGGATACTGACCGAGAAGCTGCACACGAACCCGCGTGCCGGAAGGCGTGCGGCTGTCGTGTTCTAATTCCGGACACAGGCGATGGAAGACTTTGACGGGAAGCAGCTGATCCACCACACGCACAAACTCAGTGATGCACAAATCGTAGTCGTTCACTTCGGTGAGAAGTTCACGAACCAGGGGATCAAGCACACCTTCCATCGGAGCCAGTAATACGCGCATCGCAGTTCAACCTTTAAAAATGACGCGCAAGATTACCGCATGGCCCGCCGCCGGGCAATTACCCCTGTGACAAATCGCGGCTCAGGTGTTCCGGCGCACTGCCACTGGCCTGCCGGGCTTTCACCGAACGCCAGGCAATCCACACCGCCAGAAACGCCGGAACAGCAAACAGCAGGAACATCCAGAAAGCGGCATTGGCAGCGCCCGCATCGCCCTGATTCACGCCGGAGAAATTAGCCACCGTTCCGGCCAGCGCGGCACCCAGCGCAGAGGCGAAAGACTGCACGACGGTGATCGACGCACCGGCTTTTTCGCGATCTTCCTCCGGAGCCTGTTGCAGGACGCGGGTCAGCAGGTGTGGCCAGCCCAGCCCGATGCCAAAACCGGCCAGCGTCAGCCCGAGCACTACCCCGCTGATATTCAGCCACGGCATTCCGAAAGCCACCGGCACGGTGAACAGCAATAGCAGCAAGCCGGCAGCCAGAATCAGCGGGCCGGAAACAATGGCGTTGTCGGCACGACGCCCCGTCCAGCCCGAGCTGGCGACTTCACTTAACGTCCAGCCCGCGGCGGCGGCGGCAGTAATATATCCGGCAGCCAGCGGTGTCTGGCCGTGCAAATGTTGCAGCAGATAAGGCACAAACAGCTCGCAGCCCAGGCCGATAATCAGCAACGACATCACCAGATACAGGCCATAAAGCGGCGATGAACGGCGCAGCGCGTTACGCGGCAACAGCCTGACATTGGCGGTAAACTCCCGGTGGCGCAGGATAAGGATCATCACCACCGCAATCACAAAACCGAGCAGATTAATCAGCCCGTGCGAAGACAGGCTGCCCGCCGAAACCACCAGCACCGCGCCGGTCAGCAGCGCCAGTTGCATCAGCGGCAACGGTTCTTCCGGTTGTTTCTCCCGCTGAGATTTAGGCAGGATCCGCCAGACCCACAAGCCAAATAATGACGTGACCGGCAGAAGCAGACCAAATGCCCAGCGCCACGCGTGCAGCTCTGCAAAAATGCCGCCGACCGCCGGGCCGACCAGCGTCGCAATCCCCCACATCGCGGAGATCAGCGCCATCGCGCGGGGCCAGAGAGATTCTTTAAACAGAAGATTAATCATCGCGTAAGAAAGCGCGAACAGGAAACCGCCACCCAGCCCCTGCAAGGCGCGCCCGACAAGCAGCACCGGCATACTCGGCGCAACGGTACAAAGCGCAGCACCGGCGATGAAAATACCGGTCGCCATAAGATAACTGCCGCGCGGTCCGGCGGTTCGCATCAGTCGGGCAGAAAGCGCCGAGCCGAGAATCGAGCAGACGACGTAAAGCGTGGTGTTCCACGCGTACCACGCCAGCCCGCCGATATCCTGCACTACGGATGGCAAAATCGTAATCACGATGTAGCTGTTGGTGGCGTATAGCGCGACGCCGGCGCTCAGGGTGATGGCGCTTCCCCGGTTTTCCGCACTGAATAAATCCTTCCAGCCGCTCTGACTTTCCGACATTTCTCTTCGTCCCTTTGGTTTATGTTTTCCGCACATTGAAGCGCGTTGTGATTATGGTATGATTAAAACAAGAATTTACTTGGAATATGTTTTACCTAATCTAGAACCCGGCGAGGCGATATGTCAAGCAACGACTTGGAAAATAAAAATGACGTCCGGCAAAGCGTCGCTGAGCGCTTAATGACGCTGCTGAAAACCCGCGGGGAAATGCAGGCCAGCGATGCGGGTCATCTGCTGGGCACAACCGGCGAAGCGGCGCGGCAGCAATTTGTAAAGCTGGCTAAAGACGGTCTGGCTGAAGCGAAAGCCGTGTCACAGGGTGTCGGGCGGCCGGCACAATACTGGCAACTCACCGCCAAAGGGCATGCGCACTTCCCCGACGCGCACGCTGATCTGACCGTACAACTTCTTCAGCTTATCCGCACGTCGCTGGGCGAATCCGCGCTGGATCAGCTGATTACATCGCGTGAAAGCCAGACGCTGGATAATTACCGGCAAGCGATGAAAGGCGCGAATTCGCTGGAAGAAAGGCTGCAACGGCTGACGGCAATCCGCACCCGCGAAGGGTATATGGCGGACTGGACATTGCAGACAGACGGCAGCTATCTGTTTGTCGAAAACCACTGCCCGATTTGCGCCGCCGCAACGACCTGTCAGGGTTTTTGCCGCGCCGAGCGGGATGTCTTCCGTGATGTGCTGGAGGCGAACGTTGAACGCACCGAGCATATTTTACAGGGCGCACGCCGCTGTGCGTATGTGATCCGTTAGCCGGATTTCAGGCGAAAAAAAACCGCCGGTTAAGGCGGTTTGATTGCAGAGCAGTGATGACAATTACTTATTGCCGCTGCCTGCATTTCCGGTACGGCGCTGGCCTGCATGCGCAGGACGCGAACGTGCCGGACGGTTTTCAGCTGAACCACGGTTATCTGAACCACGGTTTTCAGAGGTACCGCTGCGCTGACCGTTTCCGCCCTGACGCGGAGCACCGGAACGTGGAGCACCAGAGCGCGGTGCACCCGGACGCTGGCTCTGACGAGGCGCGCCCCGACCGCCGCCGCCATTACCCTGACGACCATTGATGATCGGCTCAGCTTTGATGCTCGGGTCTGGCTCGTAACCTTCCAGCGCGATACGCGGGATTTCACGTTTCAGCAGACGCTCGATGTCACGCAGCAGTTTGTGTTCATCCACGCACACCAGAGAAATCGCTTCACCGGTAGCTTCAGCACGACCGGTACGGCCAATACGGTGAACGTAATCTTCCGGTACGTTTGGCAGTTCATAGTTCACAACGTGTGGCAGCTGATCGATATCCAGACCGCGCGCGGCGATGTCGGTGGCGACCAGAACACGGATTGAACCTGCTTTGAAATCGGCCAGCGCACGGGTACGCGCGCCCTGACTTTTGTTGCCGTGAATTGCTGCGGCAGTGATGCCGTCTTTATTCAGCTGTTCAGCAAGATGGTTCGCGCCGTGTTTGGTACGGTTGAACACCAGCACCTGTTTCCAGTCGCCTTCACCGATCATCTGAGACAGCAATTCTCTTTTACGTTTCTTATCAACAAAGTGGACGCTTTGTTCAATTTGCGCAGAAGCGGTGTTGCGACGGGCCACTTCAACAGAAGCAGGGTTGGTCAGCAACTTGCTCGCCAGACCTTTGATCTCATCAGAGAAGGTCGCGGAGAACAGCAGGTTCTGACGCTTCGCAGGCAGTTTCGCCAGCACGCGACGGATATCATGGATGAAGCCCATATCCAGCATGCGGTCAGCTTCATCAAGCACCAGGATTTCAACCTGAGATAAATCCACAGCACGCTGATGTTCCAGGTCCAGCAAACGACCCGGCGTTGCGATCAGCACATCCACACCACCGCGCAGTTTCATCATCTGCGGGTTGATGCTTACACCACCAAATACCACCAGCGAACGCAGGGTCAGGTATTTGCTGTAAGCCTGGACGTTTTCACCAATCTGCGCCGCCAGCTCACGGGTTGGGGTCAGGATCAGCGCACGAACCGGGCGACGTCCTTTGAATTGCGCGTTGGTATGGCTGAGCATGTTGAGCAGCGGCAGTGTAAAACCAGCGGTTTTACCGGTACCGGTCTGCGCACTCGCCATCAGGTCACGACCTTCAAGCACGACAGGAATAGCCTGACGCTGAATAGGCGTAGGTTCGCGATAGCCCTGTTCTTCAACAGCACGCAAAATTTCGGCACTTAAGCCGAGGGAATCAAATGACATATAAGGAAAAGCTCCAGTCCACTCTAACCCGAACGGGGTTCGGTGCAGTTTCAAGAGTGGATGATCAGACGAGGCAAATGAGGCATTACCACGAGGATTCGGCACAAACTGCAGTGCGCCAGTTGGGTGGATACTAGCACAAAACGCCGCCATGCGTGAAGTTATCTCCTTTTTGCCTGTAACTGACGGTTACAACGGCAGGATCGGGTCACAGTTTCAGGCCGCATAATCTGCCGCGATAATCCGAAACTTTGATACAGGATAATCAATTATAAAGCTGATGAATGGGTTCCCACTTTTTGCGTCCCACTTCACAGATTTGATTGCTATGCTTCGTTTCTCACACTCCTCTGTCCATAAGGCCATACCGCTGCAACATGGAAACCTGGAAAGTAAATTTAATCTCCGTCTGGCTCGGCTGTTTTTTTACCGGCATGGCGATGAGTCAGATCCTGCCTTTTTTACCGCTTTACATCGAACAACTGGGCGTGACCGATCACGCATCACTCAGTTTGTGGTCGGGTCTGGTTTTTAGCGGGACGTTTCTGGTTTCCGCTGTGGTTGCGCCGCTGTGGGGCAGCCTTGCTGACCGCAAAGGCCGCAAGCTGATGTTGTTACGCGCCGCGCTGGGCATGGCGATTGTCATGATGCTGCAGGGCTTTGCCACCAACGTCTGGCAGCTCTTCATTTTGCGTACGCTGATGGGGCTGACGTCCGGGTATATTCCCAATGCGATGGCGCTGGTCGCCTCACAGGTGCCGCGTGATAAAAGCGGCTGGGCACTGGGCACGTTATCCACCGGTCAGGTATCGGGCGTGATTATCGGCCCGCTGCTGGGTGGATTTATGGCCGACCATCTCGGCCTGCGCACGGTATTTTTCGTCACAAGCGGCATGTTGTTTATCAGCTTCCTGATCACGTTATTCCTGATCAAAGAACGCGTTGTTCCGGTCTCCAAAGCTAACCGTCTGAGCGGGAAAGCGGTCTTCACCACGTTGCCTTATCCGTGGCTTATCGTCAGCCTGTTCGTCACCACCATGATGATTCAGCTGGCGAACGGTTCTATCAGCCCGATCCTGACGCTGTTTATCCGCGAGCTTTCTTCCGATACCAGTAATATCGCCTTTATCAGCGGGGTGATTGCCGCCGTCCCGGGCGTTTCCGCGCTGATGGCCGCCCCGAAACTCGGCAAACTCGGTGACCGCATCGGCGCGCACCGGATACTTATCGCCGCGCTGGTATTTTGCTTTGTCCTTTTCTGCCTGATGGCGCTGATTAATACCCCGACGCAGCTGGGTATTCTGCGTTTCATGCTCGGTTTCGGCGATGGTGCATTGATGCCTGCGGTTCAGGCATTGCTGGTGAAATACAGCAGCGATCAGGTCACGGGCCGGATATTTGGATACAACCAGTCGTTTATGTATCTCGGTAATGTGGTCGGGCCGCTGATTGGTTCAAGTGCCTCAGCCCTGCTGGGGTTCCGGTGGGTATTTATCGTCACCGCGATCCTGGTGTTGTTCAATACGGTGCAGGTGTGGTGGAGTTTCCGGCAGGTGCCGACGGGAAGAGTGAGGGTTTGATTTGCTCTTCCCCTTCGCAGGAGAGGGAGTAAAAGACCTCACCATCCGGCATAAAAAAGGGACACTTCTCAGTGCCCCTCTCTCACATTTGAAATCAAAAATAATTACCGGCGGTTGCCGAAAATCCGCAACAACATCAGGAACAGGTTGATGAAATCCAGATACAACGTCAGTGCGCCAACGATGGAGTATTTGCGGAAGTTATCGCGATCATCAGCAGACAACTGCGCACCCATGTTTTTCAGCTTCTGCGTGTCATACGCGGTCAGGCCGACGAAGATCAGCACACCGGCGTAAGAAATGATGTTCGCGAGGCCAGAGCTTTTCAGCCACATGTTGACCAGAGATGCCAGAACCAGGCCAATCAGCGCCATGAACAACATGCTGCCGATACCTGTCAGGTCACGTTTGGTCACGTAGCCGTAAACACTCATCGCACCAAACATCCCGGCGGCGACAATGAAGGTGCCGAAAATCGAGTCACCGGTGTAGACCAGGAAAATACTGGAAAGCGTGAGCCCGGTCAGCGCCGAATAGAGCATGAAGAGGCCGGTAGCGACGGTGCCGCTCAGGCGGTTCACCATGCCGGAAATCACAAAGACCAGCGCCAGCTGAGCGATGATCAAACCGAAGAACGTAATCTGGCTGGAGAAAACGAAGCTCATGATTTTTTCAGAGCCGGAAGCATACCAGGCGACAAATGCGGTCAGCAGCAAGCCACAGAACATCCAGCCATACACTTGCGCCATGTACGCCTGAATGCCGGTATTCGCGCGTTCAACAATTGAACCGTTACTGCGTGGATATCGATCCATGATGATTACCCTTTTGCATGGAGGACGAAAAATGAGGCCAAAAAAGCCTCCCGATCTTCTAAGCGTATCACAGATAATGCGAAAAGCATGGGAGGTCTGCGTGCGGTTGAGCCGCTATTTACCAGCGCGCCGCCGCGACTTTATCGCTATCACGGGCATCAACCCAGCGGTCACCCTCTTCCGTCGCCTCGCGCTTCCAGAAAGGTGCACGCGTTTTCAGCTGATCCATAATAAATTCATTGGCTTCGAACGCCATTCCACGATGCGCACTGGTGACGCCGACAAAGACAATTTCCTCGCCCGGATACATCGGCCCGACGCGGTGATAAACAGAAACACTTTGCAAAGGCCAGCGCGCACGCGCCTGCTCAACAATCTCCGCCAGCGCTTTTTCGGTCATGCCCGGATAGTGCTCCAGCGTCAGTGCCGTCACATGGCTGCCCAGATTGTGATTGCGCACTTTGCCGGTGAACGTCACCACCGCGCCGTCGGCGTCTGACTGCGCCAGCCAGTTGTACTCTTCGCCAACGTTAAACGGGGCAGCATCCACAATAATTTTTGTCCTGTCCATCTCAGCCCCCGGTCACTGGCGGGAAGAACGCCACTTCGTCGCCCGCTACCAGCGGATGTGCCATCGTGGTCAGCGTCTGGTTAACAGCCACCAGCAGTTTGCCGGATTCCAGCGCCAGTGCCCAGCGGTCACCGCGCCCGGTCAGGGAATTGCGCAAATCTTCCACGGTGGAAAAATCAGCCGGCAATTGCAGGCCGGACGTCCCGGTTAACTCACGGACCTGGGCGAAGAATAAAATGTCGATCATATTTCTACCTTACCTTCAGCCTTGCTTTCCGCCTTAAAGTCGCCTGATTTACCGCCGCTTTTTTCCAGCAGGCGGATCGGGCCGATCACCATATCTTTCTGTACCGCTTTGCACATGTCGTAAATGGTCAGCGCCGCTACAGAAGCTGCCGTCAGCGCTTCCATTTCCACACCGGTTTTGCCGCTCAGACGACAGCGGGATTCGATGCGCACACGGTGATGTTCCGGCTGAGCTTCCAGATTCACTTCCACTTTGGTCAGCAGTAACGGATGACACAGCGGGATTAAATCCCAGGTCTTTTTGGCTGCCTGAATCCCGGCGATACGCGCCGTGGCAAAGACATCACCTTTGTGGTGATTGCCGTTAATAATCATCGCCAGCGTGTCAGCGGCCATTTCTACAAACGCTTCTGCACGCGCTTCGCGAACCGTTTCGGCTTTACCGGAAACGTCCACCATGTGGGCATCACCGGACGCATTAATGTGGGTTAATTCAGACATTCTTATTTCTTCAAATGTGGGGTGAAATTGCACGGTGCCTGACGGGCGTCGAGCTGTGCTTCAATGATATTTTCCCAGGCGGTCTGGCAGGCGCGGGTTGATCCCGGCATGGCAAAAATCACCGTCTGATTGGCAATACCGCCGATGGCGCGTGACTGAATGGTCGAGGTGCCGATATCTTCGAAAGACACCATACGGAACAGCTCGCCGAAACCTTCAATTTCACGGTCAAATAACGGCTTCAGGGCTTCCGGCGTATTGTTGCCCGCGTTAAATCCGGTACCGCCGTTGATCAGAATGGCCTGGATCTTTTCATCTGCAATCCACGCAGAAACCACGGCGCGAATGCTGTAAATGCTCTCTTTAACAATTTGCTGCGCCACAACGTGGTGGCCGCCTTCGGTCACGGCTTCTTTCAGGTAATGGCCGGAGGTATCTTCCGCGTCGGTGCGGCGGTCAGAAACCGTCATGATCGCCACAGATAACGGCAAAAATTCTTTGCTGGCTTTGCTCATCAGTTTGCTCCTTAAACGATTAATGCCGGACTCAGCCGCCGATAAACGACAGGTTCTGGGTTATTCCGGTATTGCCTTCATGCAGGAAGTGCGTTTGTTTTTTACGGCTGAGGCCGCCCTGGATCCTGTCCATCAAATCGTCCTGCTGCATGTCGTCGGCTAATAAATCGCGCAGCGGAATGCCCTGCTCGCCGAAAAGACACAAATGCAGATTGCCGATGGCTGAGACGCGCAGCCGGTTACAGCTGGCGCAGAAGTCTTTTTCGTACGGCATGATCAGACCGATTTCACCGAGATAATCCGGATGGCTGAATACCTGCGCCGGGCCGTCACTGCGGGAACGAATCTGTAACTGCCAGCCCTGACGCACCAGCTGTTCGCGCAGGACTTCGCCGGATACATGGTGTTTGCGGAACAGGTCGCCGCCGTCGCCGGTTTCCATCAGTTCGATGAAACGCAGCTGAATCGGACGGGTTTTAATCCAGTCGAGGAAGGTGTTCAGACTGGCGTGATTCACATCGCGCATCAGCACGGTATTGACTTTGACCTTGCTGAAACCAGCGTCAAACGCGGCGTCAATGCCGGCCATCACATCGCGGAATTTATCCTGGCCGGTGATGGCGTGAAACTGGCGGGCATCAAGGCTGTCGACGCTGACGTTAATGTTTGTCAGCCCGGCATCACGCCATTTGCTGATATCACGCGCCATGCGGTAACCGTTGGTGGTCACGGCCAGCGTTTTAATTGAGGGGTTTTCGCGAACGGCGGCAATGATGTCGCAGAAGTCACGGCGCAGCGATGGTTCTCCACCGGTCAGGCGCACTTTTTCCGTTCCCAGATTGGCGAACGCGCGACTGACCCGACGGATTTCATCGAGCGAAAGAAAGCTTTTATTGCTGTGCCCGTGCGGCTTGTAACCGTCCGGCAGACAATAGGTGCAACGAAAATTGCACACGTCAGTGATCGACAGCCGCAAGTAATAAAACTTGCGGGCAAAAGCATCAGTAAGTTGAAGCACCTAAACACCTTTCCAAATACGGGAGATGCGGGCATTTCTGCCATGCACCCTGGTGACTGATTGTCACGGCCAGAGCTCCATATTGTTTCTGTGGGAACTACGTCAGAAAGGCAACTTAGGAACAAAGGCTAGGAGTTGATTCAACACGTTCAGTGCAGAACGATGAAGAATTCGGGTAACGGACTACAGTTTAACGCTCTGAAGACCGGATCGCCAAGGTGGTTTTTCGTTATGCATTTTGATATATAACGATTTTTCACGACAAAAGAGAGCATTTTCAACGATAAAACCGCTTGATTTTGAAAGCGCTGAGAGTACTGCGAAGGGATAACATCCTGTTGCAAAATTAGGTAAAATCTCCCGGCGACACAAGTCTCTGCAGCATCATTATTGTGCCCTGAGCACGCACTATTCTCACCTCTGGCCGCTTCACAAGGATCTTTATGCGCAATCGAACATTAGCTGACCTCGACCGGGTGGTGGCATTAGGCGGAGGGCACGGCCTGGGCCGCGTAATGTCTTCTCTTTCTTCGCTGGGCCCGCGTCTCACCGGCATTGTGACCACGACCGACAACGGCGGTTCAACCGGCCGTATCCGTCGTTCGGTGGGCGGCATCGCCTGGGGCGATATGCGCAACTGCCTCAACCAGCTGATCACCGAACCGAGCTTAGCCTCGGCGATGTTCGAATACCGCTTCAGCGGCCAGGGCGAACTGGACGGACACAATCTCGGCAACCTGATGCTGCGCGCACTGGATCACCTGACCGTCCGTCCGCTGGAAGCGATCAATCTGGTGCGCAGCCTGCTGAAAGTGGACGCTGAGCTGATTCCGATGTCCGAACAACCGGTAGATTTAGCCGCGATCGACGCAACCGGTCAGCGGGTTCACGGCGAAGTAAACGTCGATAAACTGACGCAAATACCGCGGGAATTACTGCTGGAGCCACAGGTTCCGGCCACACGCGAAGCGTTGCACGCCATCGCCGAAGCGAACCTCATCCTGATTGGCCCCGGCAGTTTCTTTACCAGCCTGATGCCGCTGTTGCTGATGGAAGATCTCACCACCGCCCTGCGCCGCAGCCGTGCGCACATCGTATATATCGGGAATCTGGGGAAAGAGCTGAGCGTTGCTGCGGCGTCGCTGACCCTGGATGACAAACTGGATATGATCGAAAAGCGCATTGGCCGTCGCGCTGATGCCGCGATTGTCGGGCCGAAAGTGACGCTGGGCGAAAGTGCCAAAGCGCATCTGATTATTCAAAGCCCGCTGGAAGCCAGTGATATTCCGTATCGCCATGACCGCGATATGTTGCGGATGGCGGTAGAAGAAGCGCTGCAAAAGATGCTCTGATTTATCATTAGCAGAAATACGAAAGGCCGCGCAAAGCGGCCTTTTTGACGTTTGGGAAACCGAATTTACTGCCAGTCAGCCAGAATTTCTGCGGTGGTTTTTACTGTGACCGGATTGCCGGGCACGGATAATTCACGCCACACTTCGTTGTGCTGACCAATCAGTTGCTGCGCGGTAACATGCGTACGGTCGCCGGTTGTATGCGCATCCGACGCAACGGTCACGGCATAACCTTTGCTGGCGGCGACTTTGATGGTCGTATCCACACAATAATCTGTCGCACAACCACAAACCGTAAAACGGGTCGTGTTCAGTTCCTGTAGTACCGCGTCCAGCGTGGTGCGATAGAAAGAATCACAGGCGGTTTTGGTGACAGAAATCGCTCCTTCGGGCTGATGTAGCTCAGGCAAAACCTGCCAGAATTCGCTGCCTTCGGTCATTTCACCTTCAGCGTGCTGAATGAAGATGACGCGCCCTGCCCGGTCAATCAGCTGATTAATACGCTCAGCCCGTCCGCTGCGGTCATAACGCGGGGAAGCGAAAACGCCGTTTTGCATATCCACCACAATAAGAACATGTTGCTCTGACACGACTCTTTCCCTCAAATAAACACAATGAAATGCAAATGATTTACTTTTTCACCAGCGGATGATTATTCCACGGGCTGTCGGCGGCAGGTTTCACGGTACTGACTTTAGGCTTTTGCGGCTTTTCAGCGGAGAGCGGCGTGCGACGTTTGCTGCGCGTCATATCAGGGCGCAAATGGCCTTCGATAAAATCCAGATACAGCGTTTCTACTTCCTTACGCGCCCAGGGCGTGCGGCGCAGAAATTTCAGACTGGACTTGATGCTCGGATCGCTTTTGAAGCAGTTGATATTGACCTGCGAGGCCAGTGCGGGCCAGCCAAAATTATCCACCAGCGTTGTCAGCAGTTTTTCCAGCGTGACACCGTGCAACGGATCTTTCGCCGCTCCGGGATTTTGTGGTGTATCAGTCATTGGCTCGCTTTTCCTTATCAATTTTCAGGCCGCGCACTTTATCATTTTTCCCTTACGAAAGAGCAATAAACTGTTCACGCAGGGCGTGGAGTTCGTCACGTGTATTGGCCGCTTCTTCGAATTCCAGATTCTGGGCGTGCGCATACATCTTGCTTTCCAGCTCTTTAATGCGCTGTTCCAGCGCTTTAGGCGTAAGCGATTTGTAGGTTTGCGCCGCTTCGGCATCGCGCTTGTCTTTGTTCTTTTTGGTCTTCGGCTGGCCCAGTTGCAGGATGTCGGAAATCTTCTTGTTCAGGCCCATCGGCGTAATGCCGTTTTCCAGGTTGTAAGCTTCCTGTTTCGCACGACGACGCTCCGTTTCACCGATAGCTTTGGCCATTGAATTCGTGATTCTGTCGCCGTAAAGAATGGCTTTACCGTTGAGGTTACGCGCCGCACGACCAATGGTCTGGATAAGCGAACGTTCGGAACGCAGGAAACCCTCTTTGTCGGCATCAAGGATTGCCACCAGAGAAACTTCCGGCATATCCAGCCCTTCCCTCAGCAAGTTGATGCCCACCAGCACATCGAATTCACCGAGACGCAAATCGCGAATGATCTCCACGCGCTCGACAGTATCGATATCAGAGTGCAGGTAACGCACCTTCTCGCCGTGTTCTTCCAGATACTCGGTCAAATCCTCGGCCATGCGTTTGGTCAGCGTGGTGACCAGCACACGCTCATTGATGGCAACGCGTTTGCGGATTTCAGACAGCAGATCGTCGACCTGCGTGGTCACCGGGCGCACTTCAATAATCGGATCCAGCAAGCCGGTCGGACGCACCACCTGATCCACGACATCGCCGCCGGATTTATCCAGCTCGTAAGCGCCTGGCGTGGCGGAAACATAAATCGTCTGCGGCGCCAGTGCTTCAAATTCTTCAAAACGCATCGGGCGGTTATCCAGCGCCGATGGCAGGCGGAAACCGTATTCCACCAGCGTTTCTTTACGCGAGCGGTCGCCTTTATACATCCCGCCGATTTGCGGAATGGTGACGTGGGATTCATCGACTATCAGCAAACCGTCGGCAGGCAGATAGTCAAACAGTGTCGGCGGCGGCTCGCCCGGCCCGCGCCCCGAAAGGTAGCGCGAATAGTTTTCGATACCCGAGCAATAACCCAGCTCATTCATCATTTCGAGATCAAACTGCGTACGCTGGCTGAGACGCTGTTCTTCGAGCAGTTTGTTGTTATCCAGCAACACCTTGCGGCGATCGGCCAGATCGACTTTGATCTCTTCCATCGCCTGCAAAATACGTTCACGCGGGGTGACGTAGTGCGTTTTCGGGTAAATGGTGAAACGCGGAACTTCGTGCTGCACCTGACCGGTCAGCGGATCGAAAAGGGAAAGCCGCTCGACTTCCTGATCGAAAAGCTCGATGCGCAGCGCCAGATCGTCCGATTCCGCCGGGAAGACGTCGATCACTTCGCCGCGGACGCGGAAAGTACTGCGCTGGAAAACCTGATCATTGCGGGCATATTGCAGCTCGGCCAGACGGCGCACGATCGCGCGCTGATCGATAATCATCCCTTTGGTCAGGTGGAGCATCATTTTCAGATACAAATCCGGGTCGCCCAGACCGTAGATCGCCGAAACGGATGCCACCACGATGACGTCGCGGCGCTCAAGCAGCGCTTTAGTCGCGGAAAGTCGCATCTGCTCGATGTGTTCGTTCACCGAGGAATCTTTTTCGATAAACGTGTCTGAACTCGGGACATACGCTTCTGGCTGATAATAATCGTAGTAAGAAACAAAATATTCGACGGCGTTCTCCGGGAAGAACTCTTTCATTTCGCCATATAGCTGGGCCGCGAGGGTTTTATTGGGCGCGAGAACCATCGTCGGCCGGTTCAGGTCAGCAATCACGTTCGCGACGGTGAAGGTTTTACCGGAACCGGTAACGCCGAGTAACGTCTGGTGCGCCAGACCGTTCTCCAGCCCTTCTTCCAGACGGCGTATTGCCTCAGGCTGATCGCCTGATGGCTTAAATTCGGAATGCAGTTTGAACTCTTTACTCATGACGGGCTACCTGGCTGAAATGAAAACGCATAAGGCCGTACGAAAGGCGCTCACGGAAAAACAGTATGAAAGACTCCGCGAATTTTGCCAGCCTTGATTTTACCGCCCTATAGTACTGTATATAAAACCAGCCTCCAATCGATAAAAATCACCGGTGATTTAACAGGTTGCTTCATCTGCACTTTTTTAGGTTATTACGAAAAAGAATTCTCACCATCAGGTGACAATTATCCCCAAAATTTTTCATCCGTTAACTTTCTGACCACAGGTTGACGAATTCTGACACAACTATGACGAACGAATTACGGGCATATTGCTTTTAACTAACTCACTGATTATTAACAACATCATCAAAAAGCTGCGAATACGGGCAAAGTGAGCACAACCCGCGCCCCGACTCGTCTGTAGCATCTTTTCTTACTCTCATGCACATGGTTATCCACAGGAATAGTGGATAACTCTCAGCACGCCCCGTGCTGCGGGAGTTGGCAAAAAGTGCACTTCAGACGCCGGAGGGGGGATCAGCATCTTTTTTAGTTATTTTTTCCCTTTTTTCAGACTTTATTTATGCCTATTTTGCCTAGATTTCTGGTCGGATGTTTCTTGCAAAATCCAAAAGTGCATCTCATCAGGATTTTTTTGCTTCTTACTCCCCTTACGTTTGCACCAAAATCAGAGAGAGCGGCACTGGCAAAGTGCAGTTGCCCTTTTCCCGCGTCTGACCGGTTCTGTTAAAACCTGAGCAACACTAATGAATAATCCTAAATCGCCGTGCGCCCCGCTGTTAACACCCCTGTAACTTCTCTTTTCCCCGGCACTTTTACAAACTTGGCCTGAGAGTTGCAGTGTCACTGTAGGAAGCGTTTCCTGTAGCCGGAACCGCTTTTTTCACCTGAAAGTGAAATCTGATGATTACCCTGTTTTTTGCTAAGCAAAGTCATTTTTAGTGCAAGGAAAAAGCGGTTAACCCCATTTATCACTGGTTAATGGCTGTTTATCTGTAATTGATGCTGAGAGGTTGGCCGGTAATCAACGGGATTTAATTCTGTGTTACGGCGTTAACAGCGGAACATAAATGTCAGAAATGTGACAGTGGCGGTCAAAGCGAAGTTCAGCGGAATGCTCCGTGCGGGAGGGAGGTCTGATGTTAAGTGTAAAATCAGTTAATCAGTATTATGGGCAAAAACATATTCTGTGGGATATCAATCTCGAACTGTACCGCGGTCAATGTACGTGTCTGATCGGCCGAAATGGCGTGGGGAAAACCACGTTGGTGAACTGCATTATGGGCCATCTTCCGGTGAAAAGCGGGGCGATTTCCTGGCAGTCGCGCGACGAAGAGCCTCAGAGTTTGTTAAATCTGCCAGTGGAAAGCCGTGCGCAAATCGGTATCGGTTATGTGCCACAGGGCCGGCAGATTTTTTCGCAGATGAGTGTCGATGAAAACCTGCAAATTGCCATGATGGCCAGCCGGAATAAGACGCGTCGCGTGCCTGAAGAGGTCTACGACCTGTTTCCGACGCTTAAGGAAATGGGAATGCGTAAAGCGGGAGAGCTCGATGAGAGCCAGCAGCAGCAACTGGCGATCAGCCGCGCGCTGGTTCAGGAGCCCGAACTTCTGATCCTCGACGAACCGACCGAACACACCAGCGCGTCAATGGCGGCGAATATGGGTAACATCATTCATCGCCTGAACCGTGACCTTGGTCTGACGCTGCTTCTGGTCGGGCATAAATTGCCGTTCATCCGCAGCGTCGCTGACCGGTTTTGTCTGGTGGACGGCGGGCGCAACGTAGCGCAAGGCACGCTGGCACAGCTTGACGAGACGTTAATCAAAAATTATCTGACGGTCTGACGTCGCGCTTCATTCACCACAAGGAAGCAGACGTTCGAGATCCAGATATTGCCCCAGATTTACGTCCAGACCGGCGATCTGGAACGGGATCTCGCCCAGCAGTGGCGCAGGCAACATACGCGTGAGCGTCTCCATGTATGCCGGATGATGCTTCCCCGTTTCCTGCACATCATTGGCAATCCAGCCCGCAAGATGCAACCCACTTTGCGCGATGGCCTGCGCCGTCAGCACGGCGTGATTGATGCAGCCCAGCCGCATTCCCACCACCAACACCACCGGCAGTTGCTCGGCAATCACCCAGTCCGCAAACGTGTAATCTGCGGTCAGCGGCGTGTACCAGCCACCCGCCCCTTCCACCACTACCCAGTCAGCCAGCGGTTCGAGATGGCGCAATCCGGCGGATAACACCTGCGGATCAATCGGGCGCTTTTCCAGCTCGCTGACGATATGCGGCGACGTCGGCTCGATAAACGTACACGGATTCACTTCGTCATAACGCAGTCCGACGGTGCTGTAAGCCTGAAGCGCCAGCGCGTCGCTGTTGCGCGGCCCTTCTGCCGTCATTTCACTGCCTGATGCCACCGGTTTGTATCCGGCGGTTTTGTGTCCGGCGCGCGCTGCCGCCTGCAAAAATGCGGTTGTGGCAACGGTTTTTCCGACTTCTGTGTCGGTGCCGGTAATAAAGTATTTTTGTTTCATGATTTATTTTAATAAAAGCCTGGTGTTGGTTCTGGCTCCCTTCCCGCAATGACATCGGATTTTGCTCCTCCCCCTGCGAAGGGGAGGGAGCAGACCGCGCCTGTTTCAAACCTGGGAGAAGCTTTGTTAACGTGGGATAAGTTCTTCCACCTGCAAAATGCCGTAGACCAGCCGGTAGTTGAGCGGCAAAATGCCGTCGCGGCGAACGTAATGTTTTTCCAGCAATTGCAGACGCTCGCGCCCGCCCAGTCCGCCGAGGCGGCCATTTTTGATGTGCGTCGCGCCAATGCCTTTGAGCGAACGCATCAGCGACATCACGTCCGGGAATTCGGCGACGTGATCGCTGAAGGTCACTTCATGGCGATACGGCGCGCAGGCTTCGGCGATTTTGTCGGGCGTCAGGAACTGATTCACGTGACGGCGGCCATCGACTTTCATCCACGCCGCGGCCAGCTCATTGAGCGAACCTTCGGCCAACGTGGAGAAAATCACCAATCCGCCGTTGCGGGTGACGCGATGCATTTCTTCCAGCGCACGCGGCAGCGCGTTACACCACTGCACTGCCAGATTGCTGAAACAGATATCAAACGAGTTATCAGCAAACGGTAAACGCTCGATATCCCCCGGCACGTATTCATCGGCGGAATCCAGCTCTCGGGCACGGCTCAGCATGCCTTCAGAGAGGTCCAGCGCAATCACGTTTTTCCCCTGAGCGCGCCAGTAACGGCTGAAATAGCCCGTCCCGCAACCGGCGTCGACAACCGTTTTTCCAGCATTTTTCAGATAAGGTTCTGCCAGCGAAAGCAACGTTTCACCCACATCACGCTGCAATTGTGCGGCGTTTTCATAACTGACGGCGGCGCGACTGAACGCGTCGGCCACCGCTTGTTTATTCACTAATTCAGTGACTGCACCCATGAAGGGACTCCAGCAAAAAATCGATATCTTCCGGCCTGTGTGCTGCCGTCAGCGTAAGACGCAGCCGCGCGCTGCCCGGAGGCACCGTCGGCGGACGGATAGCACTGACCCACAACCCGCGTTCGCGCAATGTCGCCGCCAGATCTAAAGCAGGCTGATTTTCGCCTACGATCACCGGCTGGATTGCCGTTTGTGAAGCGGTCAGCCGGTAAGGCAATCCGGAAGCCCCGGCGCGGAAACGGGCAATATTGGCCGCCAGTTTATCACGCAGGCCGTCGTCCTGCCGGACTCGTGCCAGCGCGGCCTGTAACGCGCAAACCTGCGCCGCAGGCATCGCCGTGCTGTAAATAAGATGACGCGCGAACTGCACCAGATAATCCGCGGTGGCATCATCACACAACACCGCCGCGCCACTGCACCCGAAAGCTTTACCGAATGTGACCACCAGAAGCTCAGGCCGCACACCCTGCTGCCAGCAACTGCCGCGCCCTTCTTCACCCAGGACACCCACGCCGTGCGCGTCATCCACCATCAGCCAGCTATCGTGCGATTGCGCCAGACGATGCAGTTCCGCCATAGGTGCACCGTCGCCGTCCATGCTGAATACCCCTTCGGTCACCACCAGCGTTTCACCGTCCACCGGTTTTTTCAGCAAGCGTTGCAGGGAATCCGGCTGATTGTGATGAAAGCGCCGCAGCTGCGAAGGCGCATGGGCAGCGGCTTCCAGCAAAGAAGCGTGACTGAGTTTATCCGCCAGCACGCGATCGTCGCCCTGCATCAGCGCGGCAAGAATGGCCTGATTTGCCGCAAAGCCGGAGATAAACAGCAGCGCGCGCGGATAGCCCTGCCACTGCGCCAGCTGCTGTTCGAATTCAGCGTGCACCACGCTGTAGCCGGTGACGTGCCCGGAACCGCCGCTGCCCACGCCGTATTTTTCAGCGCCCTTCTGCCACGCGGCAATGACGTCCGCGTCCTGACTCAGGCCGAGATAATCGTTACCGGAAAAATTCAGATACCGTTTGTCACCCTGTGTCAGAAACCGCGCGCTGCCACCGTTGTTAGGCTGACGCACACGAAAAGCCGCCGCTTCTTTGCGGGCGGCAACGGCATCGTTAATCCGCGTTTGCCAGCTCATGATCAGACGGCGGCGTTGTAGAACTGTGCGGTATCAGCATGAACTAGCTGTTCTGCCAGCGCGGCCTGTTGCTGGTTATCGCCCATTTCTGTTTCGAACACCTGCGGGTTCAGCCCCAGTTTGCCAAACAGAATGAGATCTTTATCTTCCGCCGGGTTAGGCGTGGTCAGCAGCTTGCAGCCGTAGAAAATGGAGTTGGCACCGGCCATAAAGCACATCGCCTGCGTCTGTTCGCTCATCTGTTCGCGACCGGCGGAAAGACGGACATACGACTGCGGCATCATGATGCGCGCCACGGCGATAGTGCGGATAAAATCAAACGGATCGACGTCGTCGTTATCGGCCAGCGGCGTGCCTTTCACTTTCACCAGCATGTTGATCGGCACGCTTTCCGGCGGCACCGGCAGGTTCGCCAGCTGCATCAGCAGACCGGCACGGTCTTTGACGGTTTCACCTAAACCAACAATCCCGCCGGAGCAGACTTTAATGCCCGCGCCGCGCACTTCCGACAGCGTATCCAGACGTTCCTGATAGCTGCGGGTGGTGATGATGCTGCCGTAAAATTCCGGCGAGGTATCCAGATTGTGGTTGTAGAAATCCAGACCGGCATGCGCCAGACGCTGCGCCTGCGAGGTGTTCAGCGTGCCGAGCGTCATACAGGTTTCCATCCCCAGTTCTTTCACGCCCTGCACCATTTGCTCGAGGTACGGCATGTCACGGTCGTGCGGGTTTTTCCACGCCGCGCCCATGCAGAAACGGGTTGAACCGGCGGCTTTCGCCTGACGGGCGGATTCAAGCACCTGCTCGACTTCCATCAGACGTTCAGATTCCAGCCCGGTTTTGTAACGGGAACTCTGCGGGCAGTATTTACAGTCTTCCGGACAGGCACCGGTTTTGATCGACAACAGCGTACTGACCTGAACCTGACGCGGATCGAAGTGCTGGCGGTGAACCTGCTGCGCTTCAAACATCAGCTCAAGAAAAGGTTTGGAAAACAGTGCCTGAGTTTTTTCAAGCGTCCATTGGGTGCGGGTAGTCATGCGACAACTCCAAAATAAATGTTTCGTGAACGTTTTTATGGTCGGTATACTGTCAACCATTCTCAATTCGTTTTAGTTTACGGTCAACGAGAATTACATTTTTTAGTTTACAATTTACCGCCCGCAGGAATCCTTTATGAGCCCCGCCGATATCGAATTCGACCAGCGCCACATCTGGCATCCGTACACATCCATGACCAAACCGCTGCCCGCATATCCGGTGGAATCCGCGTCCGGCGTGCTTTTACATCTGGCCGACGGGCGTGAACTGGTGGACGGCATGTCGTCCTGGTGGGCGGCGATCCACGGCTACAACCACCCGCAACTGAATCAGGCAGCGGTTGAGCAAATTGGCAAAATGTCGCACGTCATGTTTGGCGGCATCACGCATCCATCGGCTATCGCGCTGTCGCGCCGTCTGGTGGAAATGACGCCTGCCGGGCTGGAATGCGTGTTTCTGGCGGATTCAGGTTCGGTCGCGGTGGAAGTGGCGCTGAAAATGGCGATGCAATACTGGCAGGCGCGTGGCGAGAAACGTCAGACGCTGCTGACGCTGCGCAACGGCTATCACGGCGATACCTTCGGCGCGATGTCGGTCTGCGATCCGCAAAATTCGATGCACAGTTTGTATCAGGGATATCTGCCGCAGCATCTGTTTGCCGACGCGCCGCAGAGCCGTTTTGACGGCGAATGGGACGAAGCGGACATTGCGCCTTTCGCCAAAATGCTCGATGAAAACCACAGCAAAATTGCCGCAGTGATTTTAGAGCCGGTGGTTCAGGGCGCGGGCGGGATGCGGATTTACCATCCGCTGTATCTTAAACGGGTGCGTAACCTGTGCGATCAGTACGGCGTGCTGCTGATTGCCGATGAGATTGCTACCGGTTTTGGCCGCACCGGCAAGCTGTTTGCCTGTGACCATGCGAAGATTTCGCCGGATATTCTCTGCCTCGGCAAGGCGCTGACCGGCGGCTATATGACACTTTCCGCCACGCTGACCACGCGGCATGTCGCTGAAGTGATCAGCAACGGCGAAGCGGGTTGTTTCATGCACGGCCCGACGTTTATGGGCAATCCGCTGGCCTGCGCGGTCGCTAATGCCAGCCTGAGTTTATTGTCGGAAAACCGCTGGCAGGCGCAGGTGCTCAATATCGAGAAACAGCTGAAAAATGAATTACTGCCGCTGGCCGGACATCCGGCAGTGGCCGACGTGCGCGTGCTCGGCGCGATTGGCGTGGTGGAAATGCGCCAGCCGGTCAACATGGCGCAACTGCAAAAACATTTCGTGGAACAGGGCGTGTGGATCCGTCCGTTCGGCAAGCTGATTTACCTGATGCCGCCGTACATCATCACGCCGGAAGAACTCCGTAAACTGACCGGTGCCATTGCCAGCGCCCTCTATTGATCACACGGCGCTGACCAGCCGGTGCGATGTTGATAACAGCGCGCTCAGCTTTTCCCGGCTGAGACGCGCCTGTTCATTGAGAAAATCAATTGCCACTTTCAGCGCGGGCGTCGGGTTTTCCGGATACAACAACGTATAAGACGCGCCGCTCGCCACGCAAAGCGGAAACGGCGCAATCACCCTGCCCGCCTGCAAATCATCTTCAATTAACGTCAGATCGCCGATCGCCACGCCATAACCCTGAAGTGCCGAATTAATCGCCAGATCCAGCGTGTCGAAATGCTGTGATTTCTCCGAAGGCAACCCCTGCACGCCCTCTTCCCGCAGCCACAAAAGCCAGTCGCGGCGGTCGCGTGTCGGGTGCAGCAGCGTTTTATCCGCCAGATCGGCAACCGCAGTTTTCCCTTTATAGCGGGGCAAAAAATCCGGCGTACAGACCGGCGTCAGCACTTCGTCAAACAGATGATGCGCGCGGCGCTGCGATTCCGGTGGCCGCCCGAAAATCACGGCGGCATCAAAATGCTCATTGCTGAAATCCACGCCGTGCGCAATCGAGGCCGTCAGTTCGATGCGCATATCAGGCCGGTCGTTTTGCAGCTGGATCACGCGTGGCAATAACCAGCGCATCGAACATGTCGGGCATTTGATCCGCAGCGTATCCGGGTGTGAACCGACGCGTTTGAGCGCATCACCCATCAGCGACAGCGCCTGCTGTACGGGCGGTAATAGTTGCGCCCCGCGCGGGGTCAGCGTCAGCCCGCGGGCCTGACGTAAAAACAACGGATACCCCAGCGATGTTTCCAGCCCGGTTATCTGACGGCTGACCGCGCCCTGCGTGATGTGCAGCAACGTGGCGGCATGCGTCAGATTCAGGGTTTGCGCGACGACGGCAAAGGTTTTTAGCACGTTGAGCGACGGTAAATTCAGTGCATTCAGATACGACAGTTCAGGCGAAAGTGTCACGGAGCCCCCGGTAAATTCAGCATTTAGCCATGACGGCTGATCATGGCGAGTATGACAAATTTTCCATTGTCGGCACAGGCGAACTGCTGCTTAATCGTTAAACACCCGTTTTAACCTTCTCATGGCCGCCCGGCCTGTTTCCTTTGGGGAAAATGCTATGAAAAGCGCGATGTCGCCGCAGTCTAAATTACCGGATGTCGGCACCACTATTTTCACCGTGATTGGCCAGCTGAGCGCCGAGCACAATGCCCTGAACTTATCGCAGGGCGCACCGAATTTCTCCTGCCAGCCTGCGCTTATCGACAGCGTTGCCAAAGCCATGCGCGACGGTCATAACCAGTATGCGCCGATGAGCGGCGTGGCCGCGCTGCGCCATGCGCTTTCCGCCAAAGTTGAAGCGCTTTACGGTTGCCATTATGACGCCGACAGCGAAGTCACCGTGATTGCCAGCGCCAGCGAAGGCTTGTATTCCGCCATCAGCGCGCTGGTGCATCCGGGCGATGAAGTCATTTATTTCGAGCCGTCGTTTGACAGCTACGCGCCAATTGTCCGCTTACAGGGCGCAAAACCGGTGGCGATCGGCCTGTCGATGGAGGATTTCAGCATCGACTGGGATCAGGTCGCGAGCGCCATCAACAGCCGCACGCGCATGATCATCATCAACAGCCCGCACAACCCAACCGGCGCGATTTTCACTGATTTCGACATCGAACGTCTGACGGCGCTGACCACAGACACTGACATCGTGATTTTATCGGACGAAGTTTACGAGCACGTAGTTTTCGACGGCGAGCGCCACGAAAGCATGGCCTGCCATCCGCAGCTGGCCGGGCGCAGCGTCATTGTGTCGTCGTTCGGCAAGACCTATCACGTCACCGGCTGGCGCGTGGGCTACTGCCTGGCACCGGCGGAACTGATGGACGAAATCCGCAAAGTGCATCAGTTTATGGTGTTCTCCGCCGACACGCCGATGCAGGTTGCGTTTGCCGAAGCGCTGGCCGATCCGCAAAGCTATCTCGGTCTGGCGGATTTTTATCAGAAAAAACGCGATTTGCTGGCGGAAGCGCTGAGCGAATCCCGCTTTGAATTACTCCCAAGCCGTGGCAGTTTCTTTATGCTGGCGCGTTTTAGTCATTTCAGCCCGCTGACCGACGATGAATTTGTGCTGAGCCTGATCCGGGATCACCAGATTGCTACCATCCCGCTGTCGGCCTTTTACAGTAATAACAAACCCACCGGGCTTATCCGCCTGAGCTTTGCCAAAGATAACGACACGTTGTATGAAGGCGCACGCCGTCTGTGTCGCGTCTGAGCCTACTTTCTGATACCGCAGGGGAATTGTGAATAATGAAAAAATTGAAAATCGCATTGCTGTTAGGTTGTGCCGTGGCTTCTTTTTCTGCGCTGGCAGACGATTCCATGCTGAAATTCGGTCTGGAAGCGCAGTATCCGCCGTTTGAATCCAAAAGCGCCACCGGCGAATTGCAGGGCTTTGATATTGATTTGGGTAATGCCGTTTGCGCCGCGGCCAGCGTGAAATGCGAATGGTACGACACCTCTTTCGATGGCCTGATTGCCGCCCTTCAGGCGCGTAAATTCGATGCAATCAACTCCGCCATGAACGTAACCGAAAAGCGTCGTCAGGCGATTGATTTCACCAACGTGATTTACCGCGTACCGACGAAGCTGATTGCCAAAAAAGATTCCGGCCTGTTGCCGACCGTTGATGCGCTGAAAGGCAAACATATCGGCGTGTTGCAGGGCTCGATTCAGGAAAGTTACGCGCAGGCGCACTGGGCACCGAAAGGCGTGGATATTGTTTCTTATCAGGATCAGAACCAGGTTTATCTGGACTTGTCCTCAGGGCGTCTGGACGGCACGTTAGTGCTGGCTCCGGCGGGCCAGAGCGGATTCCTGTCACGTCCTGATGGTAAAGATTACGGCTTTGTCGGCGACGCCGTGCGCGACGATAAAATCCTCGGCAGCGGCATTGCCTTCGGCCTGCGCAAAGGTGATGCCGCGCTGAAAGAAAAACTCGACACCGCTATCGCCAAAGTGCAGAACGACGGCGTAGTTAAGACGCTTTCGAAGAAATATTTCGGCGATATTGATGTGAGTGTGAAGTAATTTTTTTCTGCGCCTCACCTGTATTCTGGTGAGGCGCAAATCCTGCCACTGACTGTCTTTTCTTCTCAGTACTCAGAATTCACAATCACTTCTTCGCCAAAAATGCCGGCCTGCGGTAACGGTTTATAGCTGGAGTTTGACGCACGTAATACGCGGATGCCGCGCGCACCGGCGGCCTGCGCGGCGGTGATGTCGTTGTCCGAATCCCCGTAGAAAATCTTCATCTGCTTATCTTTCAGCCACTGCGTTTTGGTGTTCTGCCCGGCTTTGTCACCGGCAAAAATCACCGGATTTACTTTGTCTTGCGGGATCTGGAAATCATTCTGCAAGGTTTTGGTGACGGATTCGGTTTTGGTTTCACTGCGCCCGGTAACGAAATAAATGCTGTCGCCGCGTTTGAGGTGCATGGCAATCAGGCTTTTCGCCACGTCTTTCGGCATGCTGAACTCGTCCCAGCCGTTATTCATTTTTTCCCAGAATTTCGGGTTTTTCAGATAGTCCTGTTTGCCCGGAGAAAACTCCAGTTGGCCGCGGTAAAAGCCCGGCGAAGAAAACAACACCGTGTCATCAATATCGAAACCCACCGCCAGCGGCGGACGGCCTTGCAGACTGTTTTCAATTTGCGCGACAGAAACCCAGTGAACCGGCGACTGTTGGGCGAGTTGTGCAACGTTAACGCCCGGATACAGCGGTGCGGGCGCAGCGTCTTTTGCCGTCGCCGTTTGGCCAAGGCTGAGCAGCAGGAAAACGGCACTGAGTGCCAGAGGTGTTTTATGCATCGGGATCCCTTTTTTATGCTTATTAATCTGAAAGATAAAACGGAGCAAGTGGTCAAAAACCTTACCGAACATACCTGCGCCCTTAACAGACTTAAAGGGATTTCTCGGACAAAGTCATAGGAAAAGATGAGGGTCACAGTTTGGGGATAAAACGCATGACTCATAAGAACATGGCATAAACCGCTTCATGCGAAAACAACTTCGCGTCCTATACTTATTCCCAATTACGTTGACTTTTAACTCTCTTATATGAAACGGGAAGGTATTGGTATGTCTCAATCTCAGTCTGAAAACCGCCGCATCGTTCTGGCGTCCCGCCCTCATGGTAAACCTGTTGATGACAATTTCCGTCTGGAAAAAGCCCCGCTGCCCGTGGCCAAAGAAGGCCAGCTTTTGTTGCGCACCGTATGGCTTTCTCTTGACCCTTACATGCGCGGGCGGATGTCCGACGCGCCTTCGTATGCCGCGCCGGTGCAAATCGGTGAAGTGATGACCGGCGGCGGGGTGTCCCGCGTGGTGGAATCCCACAGCCCGGATTTTAAGACCGGCGATCTCGTCGTGGGCAGAACCGGCTGGCAGGATTACGCCGTCGTGAACGCGGATGAAGTGAAAAAGCTGGAAGGCGCTGCGCTTAAGCAACCGTCTCTGGCATTGGGCGTGCTGGGGATGCCGGGCTTCACCGCGTTTATGGGGCTGCTGGATATCGGCGAACCGAAACCGGGCGAGACGCTGGTGGTCGCCGCAGCCACCGGGCCGGTCGGATCCCTGGTCGGACAAATCGGTAAAATCAAAGGCTGCCGCGTGGTGGGTATCGCCGGGGGTGAAGAGAAATGCCGCTACGCCGTGGAGCATTTCGGCTTCGACGAATGCTTGGATCACCGCGCGCCGGATTTAGATCAACGTCTCAAAGCCGCCTGCCCTGACGGCATCGATGTTTATTTCGAAAATGTCGGCGGCGCGGTGTTTGACGCGGTTCTTCCGTTGCTCAATACCAAAGCCCGTATTCCGGTATGCGGTCTGGTTTCGCAATACAACGCCACCGGCCTGAAAGAAGGTCACGACCGCCTGTCACTGCTTGCCAGCACGATTTTGAGAAAGCGACTGCGCATGCAGGGATTCATTATTTTTGATGATTACGGCCATCGTTATCCGGAATTTGCGAAGCAGATGGGCGAATGGTTTGAAGCAGGGAAAGTGAAGTTCCGCGAAGATGTTGTTGAAGGGCTGGAAAACGCACCGCAGGCGTTCTTCGGTCTGCTTGAGGGTAAAAACTTTGGCAAACTGGTCGTTCGTGTCGGGCAGGATTGATCCCTGACTGCGTCCACAGGAGGTAACATGAAATTACTGATTGTATTGACATCGCACGATAAACTCGGCGAAACCGGCAAGAAAACCGGTTTCTGGCTGGAAGAATTCACCGCGCCGTATTACGAATTTCTGGATGCCGGTGCGACACTGACGCTGGCGTCGCCGAAAGGCGGGCAACCGCCGCTGGATCCGAAAAGCGATGAGCCGGATGCCCAGACTGAAACCACGGCGCGTTTTCGTCAGGATAAAAGCGCTCAACACGCGCTCGCCACAACGGTGAAACTGGCGGAGGTGAATGCTGCTGATTTCGACGCTATTTTTTATCCCGGCGGCCACGGCCCGTTGTGGGATCTGGCGGAAGACGCGCATTCGGTGGAGCTGATTAAGGCGTTCTGGACGGCAGGCAAACCGGTTTCCGCCGTTTGCCACGCGCCCGGCGTTTTGCGCAATGTGCTGCTTGACGATGGCACGCCGCTGGTCAAAGACAAACGCGTGACCGGGTTTAGCAACAGCGAAGAGGACGCCGTCGGGCTGACGGACATCGTGCCTTTCCTGGTGGAGGACGAGCTGAAAAAGCACGGCGGCGATTACAGCAAAGCCGCTGACTGGCGTCCGTACGTGGTCACCGACGGCAAGCTGATCACCGGGCAGAATCCGGCCTCGTCCAAAGCCGTCGCACAAGCCTTGCTGAAATTGCTGGGCGGCGCAGAGATCAGCAAATGATCTGACGCGGCTTGCGGCAAAGCATCACTGACAGTGATATACAGCTGATTCCTGTGGTATAAAAGACGCAGAAAAGGTGGTCAGTTTTACTGGCCGCCGTTTTTTTATTGCGGCAATGGCCGCGACATTGAAAAAAAGAATAACTTTCTTCATCAAGGAGTCAGTCACAGTGAAAATTTCCACCCTGTCACGCGCGTGCGCTATGTTGTCCGCCAGCCTGATTTTGGCGGCATGTAGCAGCAGCCATCAAGGCTTATCCAGCCAGGTTGCGCCGGGCACCGCGTCACTGCCCGTGTTATCAGCGGACGAAGCGGCCAACTTTACAGCGAAAAATTATCTGGCCTTTGGCGGCCCTTCTTTGCAGGTTCAGCAACAGGGCTGGTTCCCTAAACTGGCAAGCACTGACGCGGCTAAAACCAACTTTGTGGTTGGCCCGCAGTTAGGCACCGATGGCGCATCGTATTCCACCGTACAACAGGCGGTAAATGCCGCACTGGCCGTGCGTAACCACGGTGAGCGTATTTTCATTAAAATCCTGCCGGGCACTTATAACGGCGCGGTTTACATTCCGGCTGGCGCGCCGCCAGTGACCTTATTCGGGGCAGGTAACAGCTCTGCGGATGTCACACTGACGCAAACGCTGGAAGCCTCTGCGGCACCAGCGGCGTACCGCTCAACCGTCAGCCCTAACGGTCAGTTCCTGCCGGGTGACCGCGCATTCTATATGTTCCAGAACTGTGCGAATCTGACGACCGAAACCATCGGCACAGGTTGTACGGCGACCGTCTGGTCACAAAGCAACGGCCTGCAAGTGCAGAACCTGACCATTGGTAACGCCCTGCTTGATACCGTTGACGGCGGCGATCATTCAGCCGTTGCTTTGCGTACCGACGGCGACAACGTGATTCTCGACAACGTCCGTCTGATTGGCCGCCAGAACACCTTTATGGTGAACACCGCCAACATCCACAACCAGACCGACAACAGCCGTTACAGCCGTGCTTACGTGCATAACAGCCTGATCGTGGGTGATGTGGATTACGTGTTTGGTCGTGCTAATGCCGTATTCGACCACGTTGAATTCCACACCGTCAGCAGCCGCGGCGTGAAACAGGCGTCCATCTTCGCACCGAATACGCCAGCCACAGCACCTTACGGTTTCCTGGTGATCGACAGCAATCTGACCGGCGACCGGGGTTTCGAGCAGGCAGCAAAAGCGAAAATGGGCCGCGCGTGGGATGCTAACGATGCCAGCAGCCAGCTGGTCATTCGCGACAGCAGCTTCGACAACAGCTACGACCAGATGAACCCGTGGGGCGACGCCGTCTTCTCCGGTCATCCGTTTGTGGGCAACGTGCCGAAAGATGAAAAACAGCAGCGTAACCTGAATGACACCAACTTCAACCGCCTGTGGCAGTACAACAATGTGCTGACTCAGCCTGCGAAGTAATTCAGTCTGACGCAATAAAAATGCCGCAGGAGGAAACTCCGGCGGCATTTTTTTTACCTGAAAATCTTACCGGTTATGCCCTTTCGTTGCCGAGACGGAATACCGAAACCGTGCGTTCCAGATTCAGTGCCTGTTCATCGAGCGACGCCGCAGCACTGGCGGACTGCTGAACCAGCGCGGAGTTCTGCTGTGTCACGGTGTCCATTTCGGCCACGGCCAGCGCAATCTGGCTGATCCCCCGGCTTTGTTCATCCGACGCCGACGCAATCTCATGAATGATCTGCGTAACGTGACGGACGGAACCGACAATCTCTTCCATCGTATCGCCTGCTTTTTCCACCAGCGTTGAGCCGTTATTCACGTTGGTCACCGATTTTTCGATTAACCCTTCGATCTCTTTAGCGGCCTGCCCGCTGCGCTGCGCGAGGCTGCGCACTTCGCTGGCAACCACCGCAAAGCCGCGGCCCTGTTCACCGGCACGCGCCGCTTCAACGGCGGCATTCAGCGCCAGAATGTTGGTCTGAAAGGCAATGCTGTTGATGACGGTGGTGATTTCAGAAATTTGCTTCGAACTGACGGCAATCTCTTTCATCACGCCCACCACGTCGGTGACCAGTTTGCCGCCGCGTGCTGCCGTCACGGCCGCATCGGACGCCAGCTGGCTGGCCTGCGTGGCGTTATCGGCATTCTGTTTCACCGTCGAGGTGAGCTGCTCCATGCTGGCCGCCGTTTGCCCCAGCGCTGCCGCCTGTTCTTCAGTACGCGCCGACAAATCAATGTTACCCGCTGCAATCTCACTCGAGGCACGCGTGACCTGAGTCACCCCTTCCCGGATATCACCGATGATGCCGTGCAGGTTTTTATTCATGCCTTCAATCGCACGGGTCAGTTGCCCCACTTCGTCATGACTGTGGCTGGTGGCGTGCGTTGAGAGGTCGCCTGCGGCAATCCGTTCAGCGGTGGCAAGTGTGCGGCGCAGCGGAAGTGTCAGCCCGCGCGTCGTGCGCCAGGAAATCAGCACGCCCACGATCACCGTCGCGGCGATAATCGCCAGCATTTCCTGAATGGTTCGGGTGACTTCTTCGTGCAGGTTGCCCATTTCATGATCGAGCAGCGTATTGGATGCGGACGTCAGCGCCAGCCCGGCCTGCGCCAGCTGTGCGGTGATTTGTTGCAGATCGCTGCCAGCCGGAGGATTAAGCGTTTGCTGCCAGCTTTCGCGGTAACGGCGGATGTTTTCAGGCATGGCGTCCACCAGAGGCTGATCTTCGGCATCCCAGGAATAGGCCGCGACCTGCGCCTGCCGGGCTTCGAGCTTATCCAGCGCCTGGCGGTTTTCCTCAACATATTTTGGGTCTTTGCTGGCCATGTATGAAAGCCGGGAAAATTTTGCACCGCTGAGCAAATCGTTAACGGTTTTAAGCAGCGTGGCCTTTTCGGCGCGTTGGTTGATGCTGGTCAGATGATAAATACCCGACACAGCGATGAAGGATCCCAGCAACAGCACCAGTGCAAAACCGGCACCGAGTTTGCCAGCGATGGTGGCATGACGAACTTTGCCAGCGATCCCTGAAAGTACATTCATTTTCTTCTCCCTGATTTCCAAATGGACTGACTCTGAAGTGGCAATGCCACCGAAGAATGAGTGAATAACGGGAGAGTTATCGACCGGCAATGATTAACATTTAGAGAGAAGTTAAAATATTTCTTATCAATCGCCCGAAAGGTTCAGGCAATAAAAAAGCCCCTTATTACAGGGGCTTGATCATTATTCCGTGGCGGTATTATTGAGATGTTAAAACATAAACATTAGACAATCTCACTAATACACCAGAGTGATTAATCAATTTCCAGAATGCTTACCCACATCGGCGCTTTGCCCACCGGGTAGGTTTTCAGCGTGGTCAGCTGGCCGTTTTGCGGATTGATTTTCGCCACTTCAATGGCATCGGATTTCTGGCCCGCCGTGATCACGTACTGGCCGGTGAAGTCGATATTGAAACCCCGCGGCTGAGTTTGCGTCGCATGGTGCCCTGTGAGCGTAAGCTCGCTGCCATCTTCGGAAACCGACAGAACAGAAATCAGGCTGGCCGTACGGTCTGAGGCGTAGAGGAATTTTCCGTCCGGCGTGATGTGCAAATCGGCCGCCCAGCAGGTGCCGGTAAAATCAGCCGGCATCACGCCGAGTGTCTGAACCTGACGATATTCGCCGGTGCCGACGTCTTTCTGGTACACATCAACGCTGCTGTTGAGCTCATTTACACAGTAGGCAAAGTGATGATTCGGGTGGAATGCCATGTGGCGCGGACCGGCACCTTCAGCTGTCCGCAGCTCGCTGGAGGTCTGATGTGGTGTCGCTTCGCCCTTCTGGCTGAAATCGTACTGACGAATACGGTCCTCTTTCAGCGCCGGGATCATCAGCAACTGATTGGTCGGGTCGATATTGGCAGAGTGCGGCGCCTGGATGTTTTCCAGAACCTGAACCGGTGCCAGCGCATGACCTTTTTCATCCAGCGGATGAATGCTGACGTTGTTGAAGCTGTAAGAAGCCGAGAACACAAAACGCCCCTGAAGATCGATCCCCAGATGCGTCGGGCTGCCCGGCAGCGGAGCCATCGCGGCTTCTTCCAGTTTCCCTTCGTGGTCAATATGGTACGTCAGTACGCCAAACTCCGGGCGCACGCCGACATACAAACGATGACCGTCAGGATGGAGCACCATCGGCTGAACCTGTCCCGGCACTTCCACCGTTTGCAGCAGGCTCAGTTCACCATTATCCGCCAGATGAAAAGCGTGGATTTGCTGGCTATCAGGGCTGGCAACGTAGACGACTTGCTTCATCACATCTCCTTATTAAAAACCGAATGAGTGGGTAGACTTTTTAAAAGCGTAGCTCAGGTTAACACGATAACTCAACGCACTGGCGGCACTAAAGGTGCCGGATCCAAGGTTTAATTAGCAGGCTTAACACGGTAACATGATGATAATTTCTTCGATCCACCCACACTTACGATGGACTGCTCATGACTTATCGCATTATTGCGCTCGATCTCGACGGTACGCTGCTGGACCGTCAAAAACGTATTCTTCCTGAATCTCTTGCTGCGCTGGCCGATGCCCGCGCACAAGGCATTAAAGTGGTTGTCGTCACCGGTCGCCATCATGTGGCAATCCACCCGTTTTATCAGGCATTGGAGCTCGATACACCTGCTATCTGCTGTAACGGAACTTATTTGTATGATTATCAGGCACGTAAAGTATTAACTTCCGATCCACTCGACAGCGTGAAAGCTAAAAAAGTCATCGACCTGCTGGATCATCACGGCATTCACGGCCTGCTGTATGTCGATGATGCGATGCTGTATCAGCAACCAAGCGGCCATGTGACCCGTTCGATTGCCTGGGGTCAGAGCCTGCCGGAACATCAGCGTCCGAACATCGTTCAGGTTAACAGCCTGCGAGAAGCCGCAGACGAGGCGCAGTCCATCTGGAAATTTGCCACGTCGCATCAGGATCTGGATGCGCTGCATACGTTTGCCGCGCAGGTGGAAAACGATCTGGGTCTGGCCTGCGAATGGTCGTGGCACGATCAGGTAGACGTGGCGAAAGGCGGCAACAGCAAGGGCCGTCGCTTACAGGAATGGGTCGAATCTCAGGGCATGAGCATGCAGGATGTGGTCGCGTTCGGCGATAACTACAATGACCTGAGTATGCTGGAAAATGTCGGTCTGGGCGTGGCGATGGGCAATGCGGCGGATGCGATAAAAGAACGCGCGGCACTGGTCATTGGTGACCACGAAACGCCGGGCATTGCAGACGTTATCCGCACGAAAGTCCTCAACTAATCCCTGCGTTTTTTCGCGCCTTCCCCTGCTACAGAGGAAGGCGTTTTTTCTGCCACAAAATCATCAGTCGGTCTTTAATTCGGGTTTGTTTTTTACGGGCCGTATGAAGCGCGGAATCGACCGCATCTGTGCATCAAAATACCGGCTCGGCCAGATAGCCGACGGCGGAACTCCCAGTGCTTTAGCGATAATCATTTCGCCCTTTGCCCACGGACGCGCCAGCGCATTTGCCAGCGTCGAGGAACCTAAACCGGCTTCCCGCGATACCGCCGCCAGCGTGGTTCTTTTCTTACGTAACCCGGCGATGATATCTGCCGGGTGCCAGTCATCTTCCATTCTCATCGTTCATCCTTTGTTGTCTGTACGGCATTCAGAAAAGTGAACTACACTTTCACTTTACGATGTCTAGTAACTCTAAACAACAATGATGTTAAGTAATGCTAAACATAACGTCAATACTCTTTTTGTGGTTATTGACGATGATCTCATACAGACTGAAATCTGCCCGAACAAAGGCGAAGCTGACGCAGGAAAAACTGGGCGTTATGGCGGGAATTGATGAAAGCACCGCACGTTCGCGGGTTTCACAATATGAAAACGGCACCTACAGTCCGAACTTTGACACCATGTGTCATTTCGCCCGCGTGCTGAATGTGCCGGAGTGTTATTTCTATATTATCGATGACAAATTCGCCGAAAAAGTTCTGGCGCTGTATCACGCGTCAAAAGCTTAACGGTTCACCGACACGCTTTTAATCTGCGCATACAGCCACTGGCCTGAACGAACCATCAGTTCATCGCGCGCCCAAGGCGTAATGCGTGCCCAGAGAATGTGATCGGCCATCGCCAGTTTCACTTCCACCTGATTGCCCACGTCCAGACATTCCAGCACTTTCGCGGGCAAAATATTGCGGATGCTGCTGTTGTTGGCGGTCGGTTGCAGCACCAGCGAAACGTCGGTGGAATTCACGCGCACGCGCAGCGGCGTGCCGGGCGCTTCTTCCACTTTACTGATCCATAAACGCTGGTCGCCAATCGCCAGTGCCGTCATTTCGTAACGCGGATGATGTTCCAGCACGCTGACGTTCAGCACGCTGCTCTGCTCTTCTTTCGGCAGCCACGGACGCATGACGTTGCTCGCCCACACTTCCTCCAGCGCACCCATCGCCAGCACTTTACCGGCATCCAGCACCATCACTTTTTCCGCCAGACGCAGAATCTCATCCAGGCTGTGCGTCACATACAAAATAGGAATGCTGACTTCCTGCGCCAGACGCTCCAGATAGGGCATCAGCTCGCGTTTACGTGGAAGATCCAGCGCCGCCAGCGGTTCGTCCATCAGCAGAATTTCCGGTGCGGTCAGCAGTGCACGGCCAATCGCCACGCGCTGTTTTTCGCCGCCGGATAACGTCAGCGGGAAACGGTCGAGCAAAGCGCCGATGCCCAGCAGACGGACGATGCTGTCGAACTGGCCGCGCATCGATGGCGCCATGCCATATTGCAGATTTCCCTGCACGCGATAATGCGGAAAGAGGCGCGCATCCTGAAAAACATACCCCACACGGCGTTTTTCCGGCGGCAGAAAAATGTTGTTCTGCGTGTCAGATAAAATTCGCCCGTTGAGCGCGATACGCCCTGAGTCCGGCCTGGTCAGCCCGCATATAGCGTTGATCAGGGACGTTTTGCCCGCGCCGGACAAACCGAAAATCGCGGTGATGCCCTGCGCTGGCAGTTCCTGTGAAATCTGTAAATCCAGGTCACCCAGCTTCTGGCTGAAATTGAGTTCAAGCATTTCAGCCTCCCAGCCGTATGCGGCTGCGTTTTGCCAGCCAGTCAGAAATCAGTAACGCCGCCAGAGACAGCAGGATCGCCAGTACGCAAAGCCGTGCGGCGGCACTTTCTGCGCCGGGGGTTTCAATCAGGGTATACATCGCCAGCGGAATGGTGCGCGTTTCCCCCGGAATATTGGAAACGAAGGTGATGGTCGCGCCAAATTCACCCAGTGAACGGGCGAAGGCCAGCACGATGCCGACGATAACGCCGGGCACCGAAAGCGGCAGCGTGATGGTGAAAAACACCCGCCACGGCGACGCACCGAGCGTCCGGGCAGCAAGTTCAAGTTTGGGATCGACGGCCTCGAGCGACTGGCGGATAGCCCGCACCATCAGCGGAAACGCAACAACAGCGGACGCCAGCACGGCACCGTGCCAGCTAAAACTGAAACTGAAGCCGAACCAGTTATACAGCCACTGCCCCACCACGCCGCGTCGCCCCATCACCACCAGCAGCAAATAACCAATGACCACCGGCGGTAATACCAGCGGCAGATGGATAATACTGTCGAGCAGGGATTTGCCGGGGAAGCGGCAGCGGACCAAAATCCACGCCATCAGAATACCAAGCGGCAGACTGCAAACAACGGCCAGGCTCGAGACTTTCAAACTGAGAAGTACCGCCTGCCACTCATATTCACTCAACATCATGTCGGTTCATTTGTCCTGAATAAAATGTGAAGCCGCAAACATAAAATATCGGCAAAAAAGGTAAAGCCTTTAATCAGCCGCCACAGGGGGACGCAAGATTGGGTGCGCGGGGCATTTTGTATTCGCGACATCAGGAAAGAATCAACGCTTTAGTATTACATAACAACGTGGAACAAATATGAAGTCATCCCCGGAGGGATGACTTCAGGGTTTCGGCGATAAACGGATCATCCGCGCGGTGTGAAACCGTATTTCCTGAAGATTTCAGCGGCCGCTGGCGTTTTCAAATAATCATAGAAACCGCTGACGGTCGCATTTTCGTGGCCTTTCACAATCGCCATCGGATATTCAACCGGCTTGTGGCTGGTTGCCGGGAAGATGCCAACCACTTTAACTTTTTTGCTGGCAACCGCATCAGAGCCATACACGATACCCAGTGGCGCTTCTTCACGTTCTACCAGCGCCATTGCCGCACGAACGTCGCTGGCGCGCGCCAGTTTAGGTTCCAGCGTGGTCCAGGCGCCCAGTTTTTGCAGGGCTTCTTTAGCATAAATACCGGCCGGAACGTGGTCCGGATCGCCCACTGCCAGCCGGCTGTCGCCCAGCAGTTTGGTCCATTCGGTTTTTTCAGTAATATCGACTTTATCGATTTTGCTGCTTTTCGCAGAAATCAGCACCAGTTCGTTGCCCAACAAGGTGTAACGGGTGTTATCAACGATTTCCTGCTTGCTGATGGCGTAGTCCATCCACTGCTGGTCGGCAGAGATGAACATATCCGCCGGTGCGCCCTGTTCAATCTGGCGCGCCAGCGTTGAAGAGGAAGCGAAAGAGGAGACAACCTGCACGCCCTTCTCTTTCTGATATTGCGTGGCGATATCCTGCAACGCATTGGTCAGCGACGCGGCGGCAAAGACCGTAATTTTTTCAGCAGCCTGAGCCTGAACGCCCAGACCGGCGACCATGACGGTAGCAGTTAACAATTTGCCCCATGAGGTTTTCATCAGTTTTCTTCTTCCTTATAAGTAGATGTTACGTTATGTAAGCACCAATATAACGTCGAAAAAAATGATGTCATCCGTTTTATCCCCGCGGACATTAAGAACCTGCGGTTTCTTGATCTCACCCTGAAAATAGAAAGCCCGGCACAATGGCCGGGCTCTTCGGAAAGCGGTTTAAACCCCTTAACTCATTTTACAATCGGGGTATTTCGGGACTCTTTAGAGTGGCCGACGTTGGAAATAACGTTGAAAATTTCGCCCAGTCCCCAGATCAAACCCAGGATAACCGCGATGAAAATCGGTACCATGATGGCAGCGAAAAGCAAACTTTCTAATAATTCTAACATGATAGCCTCACTTGACTGGCTGAACGGCCCGAAGGCGTTGTAGGACTTCGTGCTTGAAGTCAAAACGAAAAATCAATCTGTTGCGGATAATAACAGTACGGGACTGTGATTACTTTAGCATTTAGCCAACTTGCCTGCCTGTGGGTTTAACGGCGACAATGAATAATGATTCTAATAAGGACGCTGCAATGCAAGCCGAAATTCTCTTAACCCTTAAACTCCAGCAGCGATTGTTCGCCGATCCGCGCCGCATCGAATTGCTGCGACAGGTACGGCATACCGGCTCAATCAGTCAGGGCGCGAAGCTCGCGGGCATCAGCTATAAAAGCGCATGGGATGCTATCAATGAAATGAATCAGCTGGCAGACCAGACCCTGGTTGAACGCAGCACCGGCGGTAAAGGCGGAGGCGGTGCCGTGCTGACGCCTTACGGCGAACGCCTGATTCAGCTGTATGAACTGTTGGCGCAGATCCAGCAAAAAGCCTTTGATGTACTGAAAGAAGACTCCCTGCCGCTCGACAGCCTGCTTGCGGCGATTTCGCGTTTTTCACTGCAAACCAGCGCCCGCAATCAGTTTTTCGGCAACGTTATTGACCGTTCGCATGAGGTTGTTCAGCAGCATATCGACATCATGCTGGCCGACGGCAAAACGCAAATTCGTGCGGCGATCACCGAGCAAAGCGCCGACCGTCTGGCACTGACGCCGGGCAAAGAAGTGCTGGTGCTGATTAAAGCGCCGTGGATCACACTCGGCTATACGGCAGAAAATCCGCATAACGCGTTGCAGGGTGACGTCATCAGTATTCAGCGCGGTGAGAGTAACTGCGAGGTGCTGGTAAAATTACCCAGCAGCGAAACGTTGTGCGCCACGGTGCCCAACAGTGACGTTGACCGTCTGGCGTTGAAAACCGGCCAGAACGTCTTCGCACAGTTTGATGATGACAAGGTGATCCTCGCCACGCTGTGCTGAAAAGATAATAAAAATCAAAATCTTGCAGAATTAGCGTTAACATTTTGCAGAATTGTCAATTGACTTAAGAGAGTGCAGCGCTTATCCCTTAATTTATCAATCAAAATTCATTTCCCTAAATAATTCGAGTTTCAGGCAGGCGGCAACAGAGTAAATCCCGATGAGCTTACACGAGTAAGTGATTCGGGTGAGTGAACGTAGCCAACTCACATGCAACTTGAAGCAGGACGGGAAAAAGGGATAGCAGAATGTCGTTGCATATCTCGCAAGGCGTTTTTCGCCTCAGCGATACCCGAACCCTCACACTTTCCGAGCTCAGTATTCATCAGACCGACAGTTGGGCATTCGTCGGCTCGAATGGCAGCGGTAAATCAGCGCTGGCCCGCGCGCTGGCGGGCGATATCACCCTGCTGAAAGGAACCCGTGAAAACCGTTTTCCGCACATCGTTCGCCTGTCGTTTGAGCAACTCCAGAAACTGGTCGCCGATGAATGGCAACGCAATAACACCGATTTACTGAGTGAAGGGGAAGACGATACCGGCCGGACGACGGCGGAAATCATTCAGGAAGAAGTGCGCGATCCTGCCCGTTGCGCCGCCCTTGCCGCGCAGTTTGGAATCGAAAAATTACTCGATCGCCGGTTCAAATATTTATCCACCGGTGAAACCCGCAAGACGCTGCTGTGTCAGGTGCTGATGCAACGGCCAGATCTGCTGGTGCTTGACGAACCGTTCGACGGGCTCGACGTCAATGCCCGCGCGCAGCTGGCGCAGTTGCTGGAAACCCTTTCCGGCGAAGGCCAGACAATGGTACTGGTGCTCAACCGCTTCGACGATATTCCCCCGTTTGTGCAAAACGTCGGTGTGCTGGCGGATTGTACGCTGGCCTCCGTCGGCCCGCGCGAACAGGTCATGGCTGATGCGCTGGTCGCACAACTGGCGCACAGCGAAAGCCTCAGTGGCATGGCAGTGCCGGAAGCAGAAGATCCGACAGTGCGCGTTACGCCGCCACAGGATTCTCCGCTGATCGCGTTGCGCGACGGCGTGGTGCAATACAACGATAAACCGATCCTGCACAACTTAAGCTGGCAGGTTGATCACGGTCAGCACTGGCAGATCACCGGGCAGAATGGCGCAGGGAAATCGACGCTGCTCAGCCTGATCACAGGCGATCACGCGCAGGGTTACAGTAATGACCTGACGCTGTTTGGCCGCCGCCGCGGGAGCGGTGAAACCATCTGGGACATCAAGCGCCACATCGGTTATGTCAGCAGCAGCCTGCATCTGGATTACCGCGTCAGCACCAGCGTCCGCAACGTGATCACCTCTGGATTCTTCGATTCGATTGGCATTTATCAGGCGGTTTCTGATCGCCAGAGATTCCTCACAAATCAGTGGCTGGAATTGCTCGGACTCGGCGGCAATGCCGGTGATACACCGTTCCACAGCCTGTCCTGGGGGCAACAACGTCTGGCACTGATTGCCCGCGCACTGGTGAAACATCCGGCGCTGCTGATCCTCGACGAGCCGTTGCAGGGTTTGGATCCGATAAACCGCCAGCTGGTGCGCCGTTTCGTCGATATTCTGATTGGTGAAGGTGACACCCAATTGCTGTTCGTTTCGCATCACGCGGAAGATGCGCCGGCGTGCATTACTCACCGCCTGAGTTTTATTCCTGAGGGCGAAATTTACCGTTATCAGATTGACGCGCTCTGATTTTTCACCCGCCTTCCGCTCCATGGAGGGCGGTTTTTACGCCTCGGCCATCAGCGCCACCACCATGCCCGCCAGGGCAAAAATCCCCAACAGTGTGAACCCGTTTTCCAGTCCCGCGTAGCCCGGATAAATCGTCACAATCATTGTCAGCAACGCCAGTGAAACCACGGTGCTGGCGATGAGTGCCACGCCGTTGAGCCATCGTCCCTGCGCCGCAATCACCTGCAACCTGATATTTCTGGCGTGATTCACCATCCCGAGCCCCAGACCGCTGAGGATCATCGCGGGCAGCGGCGCCAGCCAGAACGCGCAGCCTTCCGACATCACAGCAATCATCCCTGTTCCGGCGGCGACCAGCGTAAAGCCCAGAAGCAGGCGTTTATCGCGGGTGAATTCAGACTGAACCTTTTCACCCAGCACATGGCCCGCCCGGACCATCAGCAAGATCAGGGCAATGCTCAGGAGGATTTGCAGCAGACCAAACCCGTAACTGTTTTTCAGCAGCCAGGCCAGCAGGAAGAAAGCCGGTACGCAAAGGGCGGCAAAGAAAACGCTGGTCCAGAGGCTTATCTGCAATTCGGTGCAAGCCCGCAAGGTCTGCGGCAAAAGCGGCTGCGGGTTATAACGCTCGCTGATCATAAACAACGTGAAAAATATAGCCGCCGCGCCCGCAAAGCTGTGCGTTAGCGGCGTGTCCAGCCCCTGATGCGCCACACCCAGCAGCGTCATGGTCAGTGACATAATAAACAAAGCGCCGAGCGAAAAGGCCAGCGCGGGCACCCGGAAATTAATGGCAGACATACAGAACTCCTTAACCTAAACCTTGCGATATCAGGATGAACGTGATTCATCCTCATCGTGTTGATAAAGGAGCTTACACCGCCTATTTTAGGAGACTCAAAGTCATAGATTTCAGCCACGGATGAAAATAACTCATCATGAAGAAAATCCGTTTACCGCCTCTGGGTTCACTGAAAGCGTTCGACGCCGTGGCGCAGCAGGCCAGCTTTAAACGCGCTGCCGAAGAAATCGGCGTCACGGCTACGGCGATCAGTCACCAGATCCGTGTTCTGGAAGAGGCGCTGGGCACCGCCGTTTTTGAGCGCAGCGCCCGCGAGGTGAAACTGACCGCCGCCGGGCAAATTTTGCGGCAGGCCACGCGCCAGGCTTTTGCCGGTTTACAGGCTGCCGTGGAAGAAATTCATCACGCCGGATTACCCCCTGCGCTGACGCTGACGACCACCTCGAATTTTCTTACGCACTGGCTGGTTCCGCGGCTGGCAGATTTAAAACAGGTGGCACCGGCCATGGATTTGCGGCTGCACACCGGCATTGAGCTGGTGGATTTAACGCGTAATACCGTGGATGTGGCGATCCGTTACAGCGAATCTGCCGATGAGTCGCTGGATTCCACACTGCTGTATCACGACACATTTATACTGGTCTCCAGCCCGGCGCTGGCGCTGAAAACCCCGGCAGACCTGAAGGACGTAACGCTGTTTCATGTGGAAAATCGTCACATTCCCCGCCCTTCACCCGACTGGGAAAACTGGCGTGCGCATTTCGGCCCACAAGACCTCAACATCGACAACGGGTTGCGTTTTACCGACGAAACTCACGCCATTCAGGCGGCCATTGCCGGCCAGGGCGTGGCGATTGTCAGCAGTTTGCTGGCGCGGGATTTCATTGAAAAAGGCATCCTCACCGTTCCCTTCCCGCACCATCTCCCGGGTGCAAACTATTATCTGGTGACCACAAAAGAGAAAAGCGCACGCGCCGATATCGGGATCTTGCGGAACTGGTTGCTGGATAAAATGTCGGCGTTCCCTCCGGCTGGAGTCTGAAAAATGAAGTAAAAGCCTGCCGCGGATAAATCACACCCCAAAATGTAAGCGATTACACTTAGCTATACATCTGGCTTCCGGCACGCTCCCGCAGGCTTTCTGTACGGCGCACAGCACCTGTATAGCGGCATTGAAAGGTGATAAACTGTTTGTGTAAGCGATTCCATTTTATTGGGGATGGATCACCTTTTTCAGCCTTGCAGCGTGTTATCGTTGCATCATGATATTCATTGAGGAGCGATTATGTACGTCTTAGTCACAGGTGGTAGCGGTTACATTGGTAGCCATACATGCGTGCAACTGATTGATGCGGGCTATACGCCAATCATTCTGGATAATCTTCACAACAGTAAAGTCAGCGTTCTGGAGCGCATCAATACGCTCACCGGCAAAACGCCGCTGTTCTATGAAGGTGATATCCGCGACCGCGTACTCCTCGATAAGATCTTCAGCGAACACCACATTCATTCCGTGATTCATTTCGCGGGCTGGAAAGCCGTCGGGGAGTCCGTCGCCAAGCCGCTGGCGTATTACGATAACAACGTTTCCGGCACGCTGGTGCTGGTTGAAGCAATGCGCGCTGCGGGCGTTAAAAACCTGATTTTCAGCTCGTCCGCGACGGTGTATGGCGATCAGCCGAAAACCCCGTATGTCGAAGATTTCCCGACCGGCAATCCTTCCAGCCCTTATGGCCGCAGCAAGCTGATGGTCGAACAAATTCTCGAAGACGTGCAACGTGCTGAACCGGAGTGGAGCATTACCCTGCTGCGCTATTTCAACCCGGTTGGCGCGCATCCGTCTGGCCTGATGGGTGAAGATCCGCAGGGCGTGCCCAATAACCTGATGCCGTTTATTGCCCAAGTGGCCGTGGGTCGCCGCGAATCTGTGGCGGTATTCGGCAACGATTATCCGACGCCTGACGGCACCGGCGTTCGCGATTACATCCACGTAGTCGATCTGGCCGACGGTCATATCGCCGCAATGAAAACCCTGCACAACAAAGCGGGCGTACACATTTACAACCTCGGCGCAGGCTTCGGCCAGAGCGTGCTGGAAGTGATTGAGGCCTTCAGCAAAGCCTGTGGCAAACCGGTGAACTACAAGTTTGCACCACGCCGCGAGGGCGACCTGCCAGCCTACTGGGCTGACCCGACTAAAGCCGAGAAAGAACTCAACTGGAAAGTGACACGCACGCTGGAAGACATGGCCAATGATACCTGGCTGTGGCAATCGAAAAACCCGCAGGGCTACCCGGATTAAGGCAGACCAAGGAAAGTTTATGACGACGTTTAACCCGATTGATCATCCACATCGCCGCTACAATCCGCTGACCGATCAGTGGATTTTAGTGAGCCCGCACCGGGCCAAACGCCCGTGGCAAGGCCAGCAGGAAGCCGTTTCGCAGGAGGTTCTGCCTTCGCACGATCCGGACTGTTTCCTCTGCCCGGGCAATACCCGCGTAACGGGCGATGTGAACCCGAAATACACCGGCACTTTCGTGTTCACCAACGATTACGCGGCGCTGATGCCGGACACGCCGTTTGCGCCGGAAAACGATGACCCGCTGATGCGGGTCCAGAGCGCACGCGGCACCAGCCGGGTTATCTGTTTCTCGCCGGATCACAGCAAAACGCTGCCGCAGCTTTCCGTAGAAGCCCTGACGGAAATCGTCAGAACCTGGCAGGAGCAAAGCGCGGATTTAGGGAAAACCTACCCGTGGGTGCAGGTTTTTGAGAATAAAGGCGCGGCGATGGGATGCTCTAACCCGCATCCGCATGGCCAGATTTGGGCGAACAGTTTCCTGCCTAATGAAGCCGAGCGTGAAGACCGTCTGCAACGCACTTATCTCGACGAGCAAGGTTCGCCGATGCTGGTGGATTACGTGCAGCGCGAGCTGGCAGACGGCAGCCGCACGGTGGTGGAAACCGAACACTGGCTGGCCGTGGTGCCTTACTGGGCGGCGTGGCCGTTCGAAACGCTGCTGCTGCCAAAAGTTCACGTTAAGCGCATCACCGGGCTGACCGATGCACAGCGCAGTGATTTAGCGCTGGCGCTGAAAAAACTGACCAGCCGCTATGACAATCTGTTCCAGTGCTCTTTCCCGTATTCCATGGGCTGGCACGGCGCGCCGTTTACCGAAGGCGACAACGAACACTGGCAGCTGCATGCCCATTTCTACCCGCCGTTGCTGCGTTCAGCCACGGTTCGCAAATTCATGGTCGGCTACGAAATGCTGGCTGAAACCCAACGCGACCTGACAGCCGAACAAGCCGCAGAGCGTCTGCGGGCGGTGAGTGATGTTCATTATCGTGAGGCCGGAGAAAAACAATGAAACTGAAAACCAAAACCCTGGAAATCTTTGCCGACAAATTCGGCTACCCTGCCACGATCACCATCAAAGCGCCGGGTCGCGTTAACCTGATTGGCGAACATACCGATTACAACGACGGTTTCGTTTTGCCTTGCGCCATCGATTATGAAACGGTGATCGCCTGCGCACAGCGCAACGACCGTGTGATCCGCGTGATCGCCGCCGATTACGACAACGAGGAAGATACCTTCTCTCTCGACGAACCGATCCTACACAGCGACGCGCATCCGTGGGCCAACTACGTGCGTGGCGTGGTGAAACATCTGATGCTGCGTAATAAAGATTTCTCCGGCGCAGACATGGTGATCAGCGGCAACGTGCCTCAGGGCGCAGGGCTGAGTTCTTCTGCATCGCTGGAAGTCGCCGTCGGCCAGGCGCTGAAATCTCTTTATGATTTGCCGCTGGACGGCGTGGCGCTGGCACTGAACGGTCAGGAAGCAGAGAACCAGTTCGTCGGTTGCAACTGCGGGATTATGGATCAGCTGATTTCTGCTCTCGGTAAAGAAAACCATTCCCTGCTGATCGACTGCCGCTCACTGGAAACCCGCGCCGTGTCTATGCCGGAAAACGCAGCCGTGGTGATCATCAACTCCAACGTGAAACGCGGTCTGGTTGACAGCGAATACAACGCCCGTCGCGAGCAGTGCGAAGTAGCCGCCCGCTTCTTCGGTGTGAAAGCCTTGCGCGACGTAGACCCTGCCCTGTTCTTCTCCATTCAGGATGAACTGGATCCGGTGGTTGCACGCCGTGCACGTCACGTGATCACTGAAAACGATCGTACTCTGGCAGCGGCTGACGCACTGGCCAGCGGCGACCTGAAACGCATGGGCGAACTGATGGCGGAATCTCACGCCTCCATGCGCGATGATTTTGAAATCACCGTTCCGCAAATTGACAAACTGGTGGAAATCGTCAAAGAAGTGATTGGCGATAAAGGCGGCGTGCGCATGACCGGCGGCGGCTTCGGCGGCTGCATCGTGGCACTCGTTCCGACAGAGATGGTAGACAAAGTCCGTCACGCCGTTGAGCAGCAATATCACGCCTACAGCGGCCTGAAAGAAACCTTCTACGTTTGCACCGCTTCCCAGGGGGCTGGCATATGTTAAAACCTGAAAACACACAGCTGGCACCCGATGGCCAGCCGTTTGAACAGGTGACGCTACAGAATGCGGCGGGCGCAACCGCCACATTCATGGACTGGGGCGCGACCTGGTTATCCTTTACGCTGCCGCTGGCTGACGGCTCGACCCGCGAACTGCTCCTCGGCTGCCAGACACCGCACGACTATATGAATCAGAGCGCCTATCTTGGCGCGACCGTCGGGCGCTACGCCAACCGCATCGCCCGCTCGCAGTTCGAGATTGAAGGCAAACCACATCTGGTCGTCGCCAATCAGGGCGTACATCAGCTGCACGGCGGCCCGGAAGGTTTTCATGCGCGTCGCTGGAAAATTCTTGAGCAAAACGCGCAGAAGCTGACGTTCGGGCTGTTTTCAGCCGACGGCGATCAGGGTTATCCGGGCAATATGACGGCCAAAGTGCATTATCAGCTGACCGATGATAACCGTCTGGAAATCCGCTATGAAGCGACGGTGGATAAGCTGTGCCCGGTCAATCTGACTAATCACGCTTATTTCAATCTCGACGGTGAAGGCACCGATGCGCGACAGCACAAGCTGCAACTGTTTGCTGACCGCTTCCTGCCGGTCGACAGCGACGGTATTCCGTGCGCCGATCCGACGCCGGTTGAACATACCGGTATGGATTTCAACGCCGCAAAAACGCTGGCGAAAGATTTCCTCAAGGATCGCGATCAGCAACGGGTGAAAGGTTATGACCATGCGTATCTGCTCAACCGCTCGTGCAATACCGGCAGCAATCCGGCTGCGCATTTGTGGTCAGCCGATGGCAAAGTCAAAATGACGATGTTCACGTCGGCACCGGCAGTGCAGCTGTACAGCGGCAACTTCCTCGGTGGCACGCCAAACCGCAGCGGCGGCGAATATGCCAGCTACAGCGGCGTTGCGCTGGAAAGTGAATTCCTGCCGGACAGCCCGAACCATGCGACCTGGCCGCAGCCAAGCTGCTGGATTAAACCGGGTCAGACGTACAAATCCGCCACCACTTATCAGTTCTTCGCGCTGTAATCTTCCCGGGGCAGGCTCATCCCAACCTGCCCTTCACGCTTTCCCTTCTGCAAATTTGTGACTGATGACGCATCTGCGTCAGCACTTTTTCAGCTAAAGCCGCCTCCCGCATCTACGCTTAGAGAGTGTCCTGCGAAAAGGACGTTCAAAAAGGAGTTCGTTATGCGTTTACCCGTTGTGTTATCCCTGCTGGCGACCTTGTGTGCGGCGGGTTCTGCTCTGGCCGCGGATCCCGTAAAAGTGCCTTCCCCCGCTCAGACTGAGCAGCGCCAGAAAATGACCGACTGTAATCAGCAGGCCACCACACAATCGCTTAAGGGCGATGAGCGCAAAAAATTCATGAGCAACTGCCTGAAAGCCGAGGCCAAAACAGACGATAAAATGAACCCTCAGCAGAAAAAGATGAAAACCTGTAATGCTGATGCTGCGAAACAAGAACTTAAAGGCGACGCCCGCAAAACCTTCATGAGTACCTGCCTGAAAAAAGCCAGCTAATCCGCTGTCCTTTTGCACAAAACGCGCTGTCCGGGTGACCGTCTGCGCGTTTTGTTTTACATCGCCACAGCAAATTCGTTATGTTTAAGACAAACGGGCGTCACGCATAGGTTTCCTGAATACATTCAGATTGCCGATCGGGATGCCCAGACCCTATAATGATAACTGTTATCATTGAAAATTCAGTTAACTGAGGAGTTTAGCTATGGCTGTAACCAAGCTGGTGCTGGTAAGACACGGTGAAAGTGAGTGGAACAAAGAAAACCGTTTTACCGGTTGGCATGATGTTGAACTGTCCGACAAGGGCCGTACTGAAGCAAAAGCTGCGGGTCAGCTGCTGAAAGACGAAGGCTTCCAATTTGACTTCGCTTACACCTCTGTGCTGAAACGTGCCATCCATACTCTGTGGAGCGTTTTGGACGAACTGAACCAGCCATGGCTGCCGGTTGAGAAATCCTGGAAACTGAACGAACGTCATTACGGCGCGTTGCAGGGTCTGGACAAAGCTGAAACAGCACAGAAGTACGGCGACGAGCAAGTTAAACAATGGCGTCGTGGTTTTGCTGTGACTCCACCAGAACTGGATCGTGCTGATGAGCGCTTCCCTGGCCATGACCCGCGTTATGCCAAACTGAAACCTGAAGAGCTGCCAACCACAGAAAGCCTGGCGCTGACCATCGACCGCGTTATTCCTTACTGGACTGATGTCATCAAACCTCGCATCGAAAGCGGCGAGCGTGTGATTATTGCTGCGCACGGTAACTCCCTGCGTGCGCTGGTTAAATATCTGGATAACCTGAGCGAAGACGAAATCCTGGAACTGAACATCCCTACCGGCGTTCCACTGGTTTACGAATTCGACGAAAACTTCAAACCAATCAAACGTTATTATCTGGGCAATGCCGATGAAATCGCAGCGAAAGCCGCGGCCGTGGCAAACCAGGGTAAAGCGAAGTAATTAGCGTTTTCTGAGCTCATCAGAAATGCAAAAAAGGCATGCGAAAGCATGCCTTTTTTAATGGGTCTGACCCGGCGCAAAACCAACATTACTCGATACGCCAGACGTCAGGATGCAATTCCGTCGCTGACTCGTGAAAAATATCGCCCAGCCAGCCGGGGATTTCCGCTTCAGTCATATCGTCAGGAATGATGATGTCGTAGAGGCGTGAGAATTTTCTCTCGGTCATCTCGGCACGAAAAACCTGCCAGCCCTCCGGCGTCTTTTTAACCCCCAGATACCGGCCAAAAACGTTATAAATAAGCATAGATATTCTCTTTTGGCATCACACGATGACAGCGTTCTTACAGCCACAAAAAAGCCCCGCCTTAACGGGGCTCAGCTCAGAATTGCTGTGACGGATTAACCGCGACGCGCTTTGACTGCGTTCGCAAGGCTACGCAGCAACACTTCGGTATCTTCCCAGCCAATGCACGCATCGGTCACGCTCTGGCCGTAAACCAGTGGCTCGCCGCTGTCGAGACTCTGATTGCCTTCGACCAGATGGCTTTCAACCATCACGCCCATAATCGCCTGTTCGCCACCGGCAACCTGACCGCAAACATCTTCACAGACTTCCATCTGTTTTTTGAATTGTTTGCTGCTGTTGGCGTGGCTGAAGTCGATCATGATGCGAGCCGGCAGGCCGCCTTTTTTCAGGCCGTCTTTCACTTCCAGCACGTCCTGCGCGCTGTAGTTTGGTTTTTTGCCGCCGCGCAGAATGATGTGGCAGTCGTTGTTCCCGCTGGTGTTGACGATAGCGGAATGGCCCCATTTGGTCACAGACAGGAAACAGTGCGGCGCACCGGCTGCGTTAATCGCGTCGATCGCCACTTTGATGGTGCCGTCGGTGCCGTTTTTGAAACCTACGGGGCAGGATAAACCGGAGGAAAGCTCACGGTGAACCTGAGATTCTGTGGTACGTGCGCCAATCGCGCCCCAGCTCATCAAATCCGCCAGATATTGTGGCGTGATCATGTCCAGGAATTCACCCGCCGCAGGCAGACCGGTGTCGTTAATATCCAGTAACAATTTGCGGGCAATGCGCAAACCATCATTTATCTGGTAGCTGTTGTTCATGTGCGGGTCGTTGATCAGCCCTTTCCAGCCAACAGTCGTACGCGGTTTTTCGAAGTAAACGCGCATGACCACTTCCAGTTCGCCCTGCAATTCTTCGCGCATTTTCAGCAGACGTGCTGCGTACTCTTTAGCGGCTTTAGGATCGTTAATTGAGCAAGGGCCGATGACTACCAGAAGACGATCGTCGTTTCCTTTCAGTATTTTATGAATCGCATTGCGCGCATGAGACACCGTCTTTGCCGCTTTGTCAGTGGCGGGAAACTTTTCCAGCAACGCTACAGGTGGCAAAAGTTCCTTAATTTCTTTGATACGTAAATCGTCGTTTTGATAATTCATAACTGTTCCATTGGGTGTTCATAAGAGACAAAGCGAAACGCTGACCGCGTTCAATCTAGCCGGATTGGGTGTCGGTGTAAATCTACTTTTACACTTACGAATAGTCTCATTTTGATTTAAGACATAAATTCATTAGCTAAGCTTTTATCTCAATGGAGACACATTACCCACAGCGAACAACAACCCGAAAATGGAGATAAAGGTTATGAAGAAACTCGCCATTATTTTACTGTCCGCAACAATGGCCCTGGCTTCAGGTGCAGCTTTTGCAGAAGGCGCTGATACCGGTTCTAACAATGGTTCTGCTAATCAATCTGACAGCCCGGGTTCAGTGCAGAAAATCGCACCTAACGGGGTCGATAACAGCAAAATCAATGAAACAGATAAGCCCGTGAATGAAGTTCACAAAAAGAAACACACGTCGACCACCAAAGCACATAAAGATATGAGCAAAAAAACAGTCGACCACAAAAAAGCCATGTGTAAGGACGGTCGTTGCCCGGATCAGGTTCCTGGCACCAATCAGTCTAAGGCCACCGGTAACTAATTTTAAAAGTACATAAAGGAGGAACATTCGTTCCTCTTTTTCCTTTCTGCTCCCTGTCTTGCAACATGCCATGATTACGCTATTGTTTCCTCTCTGTTCATACTTTTTGCGAATATAACTATGTCTTCTTCCCTGTTACCGCAGGATAAAAATAGCCGACGTCTGTTGCTGGCTTTCCTTGTGACCGTGGTTTTTATGGTTGCGGAAGTCATTGGCGGGCTGATTTCTGGCTCTCTGGCTTTGCTGGCAGACGCCGGCCATATGCTGACGGATGCTGCTGCGTTGCTGGTAGCATTAATGGCAGTGCGTTTTGCGAAACGTAAACCGAACTCACGCCATACTTTTGGCTATCTGCGCCTGACGACCATGGCGGCTTTCGTGAATGCCGCCGCGCTGTTAGTGATTGTGGTATTGATCGTCTGGGAAGCCATTGCCCGTTTCTTCAATCCGCAGCCGGTGATGGGCACCACGATGCTGGTGATCGCTATTGCCGGGCTGTTTGCCAATATTCTGGCATTCTGGTTGCTGCATCAGGGGCAGGAAAAAGCCAACATCAACGTACGCGCTGCGGCGCTGCACGTGCTGGGGGATTTGCTGGGCTCAATAGGTGCGGTGGCGGCGGCGCTGATCATCATGTATACCGGCTGGACACCCATCGACCCGATTCTGTCGGTGCTGGTTTCATGTCTGGTGCTGAACAATGCCTGGCGGCTGTTACGTGAAAGTTTTCATGAGCTGCTGGAAGGGACGCCGGAAGAAATTGATATCGATAAATTGCGCCGTGACTTGTCGATGAGCATTCCTGAAGTTCGTAATGTTCATCACGTTCACGTCTGGCAGATTGGTGAGCAGCGCCTGATGACGCTGCATGTGCAGGTCGTCCCGCCGCACGATCACGATGCGTTGTTAGATCGCATTCAGCATCATTTGCTGGAGAAATGCCGTATTGGACATGCGACGATTCAGATGGAATATGGTCGCTGTGAAACGCCAGATTGCGGGATAAATGAAACTCCGGCGACCAGCGCCGGACACGACCATCATGGTCACAGCCACGCACACCATCATCACTGATTGTTCATAGATTGCAGCAAGCAAAACGCCTCCGCGACGGAGGCGTTTTGTTGAAGCGGATTCAGGCCGTTTGCAGTGGCTGCGAGCCGTTTTGCTTCGCGCTTTTGATCCATAGCCACGAACCGTTCAGCGCAATCAGCGTCAGCAGAACATATTCCAGCGCCATGGCATAAACGCCCTGATAGGCAAAAATCGCTACGCTGATGACATCAATCACTACCCACAGCAGCCAGTTTTCGACATATTTGCGCGTCATCAGCAGCATCGCGACAATCGACAACACCATCATGGATGAATCCCAGAACGGGAACGCATCGGGCTGAAGCTCTGGCATACTGACATTCAGCCCCAGCGCCTGCATCACATTCACCGCCACCAGTGTGAGCGTGGCAAATACGCGGTCGATGTTAAACGTCATCAGCAGAATTCCCGCGATACACACTGTGCCCCAGATGAGCGCTTTCCCACGAGGCAACCAGCGAATTTGCAACTCGGCTTGCTGATCGGCTGTCTGACGGCTCCACGCATACCAGCCATAAATGTTGGCAGCAAAGAAAAAGATCTGCAGCAACAGGCTGGCGTAAAGCTGGATCTGGAAGAAGATGATCGCAAACAAAGTGACGTTGATCAGACCGAACGCATAGTTGATCAGCTTTTCTTTGCTGGCGTACCAGATGCAAAGCAGACCAAAAATGGTGCCAACGGCTTCGATCCATGACAGGTCATATCCGCCTTTTCCAAGAGGAATATGAACCAGAATATTGCTGGTACTGAAGAAATCCATCATCACGTCCTTCCCTTAATTGTTCTGAAAATGCCTTCGGCTTAAAGCGCTTTGATTTGCGCCCGTAATTTCAGCTGAGCCGCGAAATCCAGCATCCGGTTCAGCGGTATCAGTGATTTCACACGCAGCGCTTCATCGACTTCGATCGCATGTGCTGCTCCACCATGCTCCAGCCCTTCAGCAATAGCCTTCAGGCCGTTCATCGCCATCCATGGGCAATGTGCGCAGGTACGGCAACTGGCGCCCTCACCAGCTGTCGGCGCTTCGAACAATTCTTTATCCGGACACGCCTGCTGCATTTTGTAAAAAATACCGCGATCCGTTGCCACAATAAGCTGTTTTTGCGGCAACGCTTTTGCGGCCTGAATCAGCTGGCTGGTGGAACCGACGGCATCCGCCATATCGACGATCGCCTGAGGGGACTCAGGATGCACCAGTATGGCCGCATCCGGGTACAAACCTTTCATCCGGGTCAGCGCCTGGGTTTTAAACTCGTCATGGACGATACAGGCGCCCTGCCAGCAGAGTACATCCGCCCCGGTCTGCTTACGCACGTAATTTCCGAGATGACGATCCGGAGCCCAGATGATTTTTTCACCCAAACTATCGAGGTATTCAATCAGTTCTACCGCAATGCTTGAAGTGACGACCCAGTCCGCCCGGGCTTTTACTGCCGCCGAGGTATTAGCGTAGACCACAACGGTGCGATCGGGGTGGCTGTCGCAGAAATCCGAGAATTCCTGTTCCGGGCAACCTAAGTCCAGAGAGCACTCCGCGTTGAGTGTCGGCATCAGAACCGTTTTTTCAGGGCTGAGGATTTTGGCCGTTTCCCCCATAAACCGGACACCCGCCACCAACAGCGTTGACGCCGGATGCTGGCTGCCGAAACGGGCCATCTCCAGTGAATCCGCGACGATACCGCCGGTTTCTTCTGCCAGCGCCTGGATTTCAGGGTCAGTGTAATAATGCGCGACCATAACGGCGTCGCGTTCTTTCAGCAGTTTCTTAATCTTCTCTTTATAGAAGGTCTTTTCGTCTGCATTCAGAACTGCGGGTTTAGGCGGGAAAGGATACACCGTCGCATTCAGATCCAAGGTTTCGCTCATACTCTTCATCTCATTCAGTCAGGCAATGCGCCTGAAGGCCGGGAGCCACAGCCGGGTTAACAGATTAAACCCACTGGTTTTGTATGCTAAACAAAATACCGTAAAAAACGAGGTAAGTCGTCCAAATTTTGTTCTTAAGGCTTTAAATGTTTACTGGACTTAAAAGAGAGGTGTATTTGGATTATGTGGATAAAGGCAGGTTAAGATAATGTGAGAAATACAGAGGTATGAATGCGAAAAAAGCGCCTAAAGGCGCTTTTTTCTGAATTTGATGAACTAGACATCTTTGCAATTTAGATGGCTCACTTTAAAAGTGGTGGGCCGTGCTGGATTGATTCGGTCTTCTACCTCACCGTGCGGGCAACGCTGCGCGTTGTCGTCTCGCTTCGCTCGGCTCGAACCAATGGTTCTCATCCATCACTGCTTCACTACATACATCCACTTAAAGATGGTGGGCCGTGCTGGATTCGAACCAGCGACCAATTGATTAAAAGTCAACTGCTCTACCAACTGAGCTAACGGCCCATCTAAATGCTTTGTACTACTTATTCAGGACTAACCACTTAAAATTGGTGGGCCGTGCTGGATTGATTCGGTCTTTGACCTCACCCTGCGGGCAACGCTGCGCGTTGTCGTCTCGCTTCGCTCGGCTCGAACCAAGGGTTCTCATCCATCACTGCTTCACTACATACATCCACTTAAAGAGTGGTGGGCCGTGCTGGATTCGAACCAGCGACCAATTGATTAAAAGTCAACTGCTCTACCAACTGAGCTAACGGCCCTTCCTGAATACTTCTGACTGCCTTTGTGTCTTGCAGTTGGTGTGCAAGCCACTTTGCCTGTTTGTTTAGAGGATACACTTTAAAAGTGGTGGGCCGTGCTGGATTCGAACCAGCGACCAATTGATTAAAAGTCAACTGCTCTACCAACTGAGCTAACGGCCCTTCTAAACCTACTGCAAATTGCCTAAATCTCTAACAGCGTTAGCCGTTTGGAGTTGTCTGGGCAACGGCGGCATATATTACTTATTTAACTTTTCAGTGCAACTTTAATTTTCACAAAGATGCTTAACTGCTGGACTTTCACACACTCAAGCCCAGAAAATGCACGATATGTACATTTTCCGGTCCTGAATGGGGAACTACTTCGCAGATAAACGTTTTTGAGCTTGTTTTGCCGCGTCGGTGTTTGGGTACTGTTTAATGACCTGCGCATAGACGGCTTTGGCTTTATCGGCCTGCCCTTTCTCCTGCATAATCACCCCAACTTTGAACATCGCGTCAGAACTTTTTGGAGACTTCGGATAGTTTTTGACCACAACTGCAAAATAATAAGCAGCGTCGTCTTTTTTACCCTTGTTGTAATACAACTGGCCTAACCAATAGTTGGCATTAGGCTGGTATGTAGAATCCGGGTATTTTTTTACGAAACTCTGAAAGGCAGCGATCGCCTCATCATACTGTTTCTTTTCCAGCGCCAGAGAAACAGCGGCGTTGTAGTCGCTGTTCACATCGCCTGTGCTTGCAGGGGCTTGTGCAGCACCTGCATCAGACGTGGCGGCCGCAGCATTACCAGACGCGTCGCCAGTGGCTGCTGCAGCGCCCGTACTGGCGGCTCCGGCGGCACCCTGACTCAGGCTGTCCATCTGGTTAAAAATCTGCTTCTGACGATCAGCAAGCTGACTCAACTGATACTGGTTCTCCTGGATTTGACCACGAAGAGTATCCATATCACGTTGGGAATCAGAAAGTTGTTGCTGGAGTTGAGTTAATAGCTGGCTGTGAGCGTTAGAAATACGCTCCAGAGAGGTGACCCGATCTTCTATCGAGCCTGAGCCGACATCACTGATTGGCGCTTGGGCAGTAGCGGCCCATGGGACCGCTACGCCAACCAGTAACGACAGACTCAACAGGTGAGTTCTGAAGTTACTGCTCATACTATTCTCTTAGTAAACCAGTACGGCACGACGGTTTTTAGCGTAAGCCGCTTCGTCATGGCCCAGTACAGCTGGTTTTTCTTTACCGTAAGAAACGATAGAGATCTGGTCGGCAGAAACGCCTTTACCTTGCAGGTACATTTTAACAGCAGTAGCACGACGTTCGCCCAGGGCGATGTTGTACTCTGGAGTACCACGTTCGTCAGCATGACCTTCTACAGTCACTTTGTAAGACGGGTTGCTACGCAGGAATGCTGCGTGCGCGTCTAACATCTGAGCGAATTCTGAAGAAACATCGTATTTGTCCAGGCCAAAGTAAACGATGTTGTTTTTCTGCAGTTCTTGCATCTGCAGACGAGCTTGCTCTTCAGAAGACATGTTGCCGCTTTCTGCGCCAGTGCCAGAGTTCAGACCCATACCTGATTGGTCGTTGTCCGCGTTTTTGTGAGAACTACACGCAGCGACTGCCAGAACAGGCAATGCCAGCATCAGCCCTTTCAGCACTTTATTCAGTTGCATCTATTCGATCCTTTTATAATTTTTTGCCATACATAGTTTTCTATGCATTACAGATACGGCGACCAGGCAGGGAATTTGACCTGTCCATCAGTTGCCGGAAGACGCGCTTTGAAGCGCCCATCAGTCGATACCAGTTGCAATACAGAACCCAGTCCTTGAGAGGAGCTGTAGATAACCATAGTGCCGTTTGGTGCGAGGCTAGGCGTTTCATCCAGGAACGTGTCCGTCAATGTTTGAACGGCTCCCGTTGCCAGATCTTGTTTAGCGATGTGCTGTGTACCGCTGGCGCTGCTCACCATGACCAGGAATTTACCATCTGCACTGACGTCAGAGTCCTGATTCTGTGAGCCTTCCCATGTCAGACGCTGAGGCGCACCGCCATTAATATTAACTTTATATACCTGAGGACGACCGCCCTGATCCGACGTAAACGCCAGGTTCTGGCTGTCCGGGAACCAGGTTGGTTCAGTATTGTTGCTACGGCCATTAGTGACCTGAGAGATCTGACCTGAACCCAGGTTCATCACATACAGGTTAAGGCTACCATCTTTAGACAACGCGAATGCCAGTTTAGACCCGTCCGGAGAGAACGCCGGAGCACCGTTGTGGCGTGGGAAAGAGGCAATCTGTTTGATGGCACTGTTTGCCAGTGTCTGTACAACCAACGCTGAACGACCGCTTTCGAAGGTCACGTAAGCCAGTTTGCTACCGTCCGGAGACCAGGCCGGAGACATCAGAGGCTCTGGTGAACGGTGAACAACAAACTGATTGTAACCATCGTAATCCGCTACACGCAGTTCGTACGGGAATTTGCCGCCGTTAGTCTGCACGATGTAAGCAATACGGGTGCGGAATGCACCTTTAACACCGGTCAGTTTTTCGAAAACTTCATCACTGGCTGTATGGGCAGAATAACGCAACCATTGTTTGGTCACTTTATACTGGTTTTGTGCCAGCACGGTGCCCGGAGCACCAGAGGTGTCAACCAACTGGTAAGAAACAACGTAGCTGCCATCGGCTGCAGGCTGAACCTGACCGATAACAACGGCATCGATGCCCAAAGCAGTCCAGGCAGCAGGTGTGACTTCTGCCGCTGAAGTTGGCTGTTGTGGCATGCGCGATGCATCAATAGGGTTAAATTTACCACTGTTGCGTAAGTCAGCAGCAACAATACCGCCAACATCTTCAGGTGGAGTACCCGGGCCCGCCCATTTGAATGGCACAACGCCAATCGGACGAGCGGTATCTACGCCCTGAGTAATTTCAATGCGAACTTCTGCATGTACTACAGATGCCCACATCATCAAAAGGCCGAACGCTACTCGAAATGCCTGCTTCATTGTATCTCCCTTATCTGGACGTATCTGCCCGCGATAATTTAGCAGAATTTTAACAAACCAACGCATACAAAACTAGAATTACACCCTGCAATCTATCGTAAAATTCTGAAAAGAAATTATTTTCATCTTTCTACGGTTTAAAATCTATCGGAGCATTTTTAAATACTTCATAGACTGCTTCAGAAGGCGGTTTCGGGAATTTCGCCTGTCGGGCCGCGGCAAGCGCTGCCTGACAAAGTGCTGGATCCCCACCTTCTGCTGACACGCTGATAAGCGAGCCATCCGGGTTCATTTTAACGCGCAACGAACAGGTTTTACCCGCATACGATGACGCGTCATAGAATCTGCTCTCAATAGCCGCCTTTATCTGGCTGCCATAGTTAGCAATATCGGCACCGGATGCACCCGCCTTTTTCTGTGTTCCTTTACCTGCCGGAGCAGAAGCCCCACCGCCCGTTGAACCTTTCGGCGCATTTTTAGAATCGGCCAGCCCGTCAAATAAGTTATTGGCGTCAGCAGATTCTTTTGCGGCTGCGGCAGCGGCCGCTTTCTTATCGGCTGCGGCTTTCTTGGCAGCTGCAGCCGCTTCAGCTTTCTTCTCAGCGGCAGCGGCGGCTTTCGCGTCCGCCGCAGCTTTGGCGTCTGCATCAGCTTGCGCTTTCGCATCGGCGGCAGCCTGAGCTTTAGCCTCTGCGGCAGCTTGTTTCTTCGCCTCAGCAGCCGCTTCTTTCTTCGCGTCAGCCTCGGCCTGTTTTTTCGCGGCCGCAGCCGCTGCGGCGGCTTCAGCTTCAGCCTGTTTCTTAGCTTCGGCTGCGGCTTTTTTCTGTGCATCAGCCTGCGCTTTTGCAGCTTCTTTCGCTGCATCGGCCTTCGCCTGAGCCGCTTCTTTTGCCGCTTCAGCTTTCGCCTGTGCGGCAGCAGCTTCGGCCTGCTTCTGTTGTTCTTTCGCCTGCTCGGCAGCCTGCTGCGCTTGTTTCTGTTGTTCAGCGGCTTGTTTCTGCTGCTGAGCCTGTTCCTGCGCCTGCTGCTTCGCATCTTCCTGTGCCTGAAGACGCTCTTTCTCAAGTTCTTTCAGGTGTTGCTGTTCTGCGGCCTGTTTCTGCTGAAGCTCTTCAGCCTGTTGCTCTGATTTTTTCTGACGCGCTGCGGCAGCACGTTGGGAATCAGCCTGTTGCTGTTGCTGACGGTTGTACTGATCGACCACGGCACTGGGATCAACCATTACGGCCGAGATATCGCTACCGCCGCCGCCACCGCTCATGCTGGTATCTTCGTCCAGCGATCCCCAAATCAACAGGGCTATAATGATGATATGCAGAACGACCGAAACAATAACGGCGCGTTTGAGCTTATCGTTTTGTTCAGTTGCAGTTGCCTTTACCAAAATAGATTTCCCAAGACAGGATTACTAAAAACCCGGGATCCTGTAGCGCCTGACTTACTCTTTTAGCAAGCCAGCGAATGCCGGGTTTCAAATAAGTGTTACAAATTACCTATCCTCAGATAGGTTGTGTCATCAATCCGACTGACTTCACGCCAGCCTGATGCAGCATATTCAGCGCCTTGATGATTTCATCATAAGGCACATCTTTCGCGCCGCCGATCAGGAATACCGTCTTCGGATTGGCCTGAATACGGCTGGTCGCTTCTGCAATAACCTGTTGTTCAGGCAGTTGTTCCATACGCTGATGATCCACCACAATGGTGTATTGACCGACGCCTGAAACTTCAACAATCACAGGCGGGTTATCATCGCTGGACACTGTTTTAGAATCCGTCGCATCAGGTAAGTCAACTTCCACACTCTGGGTAATGATCGGTGCTGTCGCCATAAAAATCAGTAACAGAACCAGCAGTACGTCCAGCAGCGGAACGATGTTGATTTCCGACTTACCTTCGCGCCGGTTACGACGACCTCGTGTACGAGCCATACTCTCCCCCTTTAGTTACTGCTGGTTTCGCGAGAGAAAGCCTGACGGTGCAGGATAGCCGTGAATTCTTCCATGAAGTTATCGTAGTTTTGCTCAAGCTTATTCACACGCTGGTTAAGGCGGTTATACGCCATAACGGCCGGAATAGCGGCGAACAGACCAATCGCCGTAGCAATCAGTGCTTCTGCGATACCTGGAGCAACCATTTGCAGGGTCGCTTGTTTCACGGAACCTAAACCGATAAAGGCGTGCATGATCCCCCAGACCGTACCGAATAAACCGATATACGGGCTGATGGAACCGACGGTGCCAAGGAAAGGAATGTGTGTTTCAAGGGATTCGAGTTCACGGTTAAAGGAGATGCGCATTGCACGTGAAGACCCTTCAATCACCGCCTCTGGCGCGTGGCTGTTGGCACGGTGTAAACGGGCGAATTCTTTAAAACCAGAATGGAAGATTTGCTCTGCCCCGCTCAGGGTTTCGCGACGGCCCTGGCTTTCCTGATACAGACGGGAAAGCTCAATACCGGACCAGAATTTATCTTCGAACGCTTCTGCCTCGCGGGTGGCGGCATTCAGCACTTTCGTGCGTTGAATGATGATCGCCCAGGACGCGATAGAAAAGCACACCAGGACAAGCATAATCAGCTTGACCAGGATGCTGGCCTTCAAAAATAAATCAAGAATGTTCATGTCAGTCACTGCTTAAACTCCGCGACAATAGACTTAGGAAGCGCTCGGGGCTTCATTTGGTGTGGATCAATGCATGCAATCAACACTTCTGCAGAACTCAGAAGGTTTCCATGCGAATCAAGAATTCGTTGTGCAAAAGTAAGAGAAGCTCCGCGAATGGACGTAATCTCACTCTGAACATCCAGCAAGTCATCTAAGCGAGCTGGTGCAAAGTATTCGACCGTCATGCGGCGGACAGCAAAAGCGACGTGTTCTCCCAGCAACTGCTGCTGGTGAAAATTGCGTTGGCGCAACATCTCTGTGCGAGCCCTTTCAAAAAAGGCGACGTATCGGGCATGGTAGACCACACCTCCCGCGTCTGTGTCTTCGTAATAGACACGAACCGGCCATCGGAACAACGAATTACTCACTCTACATCCCGTAATGCAATTTGACGGCACTACTATACGCAAGAGAATTGGGGTTGGGAATGGGTTGCAATGCTGGAACGAAAATAATTATGGGCCGGAGCGGCCCATAGGAAGATTACTGTAAATCTGTGTATTTTTAAGACGATAAAAGTCAGCTGAAGAAGTAAAACAAACCCGCAGCCAGTGCAATCATCGCCAGTAACGGTGAAAAAAATGATTTCCACACCGAATTTCTCGGACGAAAACCCAGACCGTGAATAACACCGCTACAAACAGCCCATATCAGAATGAGCCCGTGCCACACTTCCAGCTGGCTGGTCGACGAAGCAAACATGCCCGGTTTCCAGAAAACACAACCGGCAAGCAGCAGCGACATCACAAGGGAAAGGGCCCGCAAGGGGCCCTTGTCTGTGACGGCGTAAACTTTATCCGCGATCACACTCATTGTTACTTCTCTTCTTTTGCAGCTTTGTTGGCTTCGCTGTGCTCAAGCGCCAGCGCGGTCATGATACCAAATGAGCAGGCCAGCAAGGTGCCGAGGATCCAGGCAAAATACCACATGGTTTTCTCCTTAATACAGCGAATGCTTGTTGTTCTCGATGTACGTTTTATCGAGGCGACCGAACATCTTGTAATACGCCCATGAGGTGTAAATCAGGATGATTGGCACAAAAATACACGCTACGACGGTCATCACTCTCAATGTCAGTAAGGTAGACGTTGCGTCCCACATGGTCAGGCTGACGTTAGGATCAGTGATTGACGGCATGACGAACGGGAACATAGTGATACCGGCCGTCAGGATCACACAGGCGATAGTCAGTGAGTTACTGACGAAAGCCAGAGCCGCTTTATTCAAACGGGAGAACAGGATTGTCAGCAGCGGCAGAATCACACCCAGTGCAGGAATAGCCCACAGAGCAGGGATCTTGTTGAAGTTAGCCAACCATGCGCCCGCTTCATGAGAAACCGTTTTGTGCAGCGGATTTGACGGGCCCGCGTGATCCAGTACGGAAGTCACGGTGAAGCCATCAATCCCTTTAACCAGCCAGATGCCCGCCAGCAGGAAGCAAACCATCATGATCAGCGCAGAAATCTGCGAGGCATTACGGGTACGCAGATGCAGTTCGCCGACAGTACGCATTTGCAGATACGTTGCGCCCTGCGTAATCAGCATGGTCAGGCTGACCAGACCGGCCAGAATACCAAACGGATTCAGCAGCTGAATCAGGTTACCGGTATAGAACAGACGCAGGTCGGTATCAATGTGGAACGGCACGCCCTGTAACAGGTTACCGAAGGCCACACCAAAGACCAGCGATGGCACGAAGCTACCAATGAAGATTCCCCAGTCCCACATTCCACGCCAGCGCGCGTTATCCAGTTTTGAACGGTAGTCAAAGCCCAGCGGACGGAAAAACAATGCGCACAGCACCAGAACCATCGCCGCATAAAAACCCGAGAACGCTGCCGCATAAACCATCGGCCACGCAGCAAATAACGCACCACCGGCGGTGATCAGCCAGACCTGGTTACCGTCCCAGTGCGGGGCGATCGCATTGATCATGATCCGGCGATCTGTATCGGTTTTACCGATGATCCGCACCAGAATCCCCACACCCATATCAAATCCATCGGTGACCGCGAAGCCGATAAACAGCACGCCAATCAGCGCCCACCAAATGAACCGTAAACTTTCATAATCGAACATAGTCGGACTCCCTAATTACTGAGCTTGCTCAAGCGGGGCTGAAGGTTTTTCAAAATGATAGCGCCCTGTTTTCAGGCTGCTTGGCCCCAGGCGTACATATTTGAACATCAGGAACATCTCAGCGACCAGGAACAGGGTGTACAAGCCGCAGATCAGTATCATTGATGACAGCACATCACCGACGGTCAAAGAAGAGTGCGCAATGGCCGTTGGTAAGACCTCACCAATTGCCCATGGCTGACGGCCGTATTCCGCAACGAACCAGCCAGACTCAACCGCAATCCATGGCAGTGGCAGGCCAAACAACACGGCACGATGCAGCCAGCGTTTTTCGCCAATTTTGCCCCGAACCACTGCGAAGAATGACAATCCAATCAGAACCAGCATCAGGACGCCGCAGGCAACCATGATACGGAATGCGAAGTACAGAGGCAGAACGCGCGGAATAGAATCTTTCGTCGCTTTCTGGATTTGTGCGTCTGTCGCATCAGTCACTTTGTCGGTATAGCGTTTCAGCAACATACCGTAGCCCAAGTCTTGCTTGGTTTTTTCAAAGTCACTGCGAACGGTTGGATCAGTATTCCCTGCGCGTAACTCTTCCAGCAGGTTGTACGCTTTCATCCCGTTACGGATACGGACTTCGTGTTGCGCCATCAGGTCTCTCAGACCAGTCACCGGCGTATCCACAGAACGCGTTGCAATCAGGCCGAGCAGGTAAGGAATCTGGATGGAGTATTCATTTTCCATTTTGTCCTGATTTGGCAGGCCGAACAGCGTGAAGCTGGCCGGTGCAGGTTGGGTATCCCACTCTGCTTCGATTGCCGCCAGTTTGGTTTTCTGTACGTCACCCATTTCGTAACCGGATTCATCACCCAGCACGATAACAGACAGTACAGCCGCCAGACCAAAGCTTGCCGCGATTGCAAAAGAGCGTTTTGCAAAGCCCACATCGCGACCTTTCAGCAGGTAGTAAGAGCTGATAGCCAGAACGAACATCGCACCTGTCACATAACCGGATGCAACGGTGTGTACGAATTTAACCTGCGCAACCGGGTTCAGAACCAGCTCGGAGAAGCTGACCATTTCCATGCGCATGGTTTCGTAGTTGAAGGTAGAAGCAATCGGGTTTTGCATCCAGCCGTTCGCCACCAGGATCCACAAAGCAGACAAGTTTGAGCCAAGGGCAACAAACCAGGTAACCGCCATGTGCTGAACTTTAGACAGGCGATCCCAACCGAAGAAGAAGAGGCCGACTAGTGTTGATTCCAGGAAGAACGCCATCAAACCTTCAATCGCCAAAGGCGCACCGAAGATATCACCGACGTAATGTGAGAAATATGACCAGTTAGTCCCGAACTGGAATTCCATGGTTAAACCGGTAGCAACGCCAATTGCAAAGTTAATTGCAAAAAGCTTGCCCCAGAATTTGGTCATATCTTTATAGATTTGTTTGCCGGAAAGCACATACACCGTTTCCATAATTGCCAGTATAAACGCCATACCCAGCGTTAATGGGACAAATAGGAAATGGTACATGGCTGTTAAAGCAAACTGTAAACGCGACAGTTCAACGATATCAAACATCTTGACCCCTTGCTCCTCGGAGGAAGACCCCAAATTGCGATCTTTGACGAACCGGTTGCCGGAACGCCTCATGACTACCAGTATTTAAATGTGTGTAGAACAGAAATGCAGAGTTCAGCTGAGTGAAGCCGTTCAAGGCATTCTGATACCCGGAAAAGACGCGGCCAGCGAGCCTCTAAGAGGCTGATGAACGGGAAAATCTCGGGGAAAAGTAAACATACAAAAAAACTGATGTTACAGGACCATTATGTTACGCCAGTAATCCCACACATTAAATAGGTTTTTTAGTGACCCAAAGCGGATTTCCGCGTACAGGTCAATTTAACGACAAAACAGTGCAAGTTGCCGTAATTGATCTGACGCAATTTAAGCCTATCTCATTGTTTATTTCTATAATATCTACATCAATTTCTGAAAAAATATTTCAGGATGTTAACCGTTGGTTTCACTGATCTTTAATGGTGTATTTATTGTTAATTTGTTGTGTTTTTATGGTTGTGCTAAATATCTAAATCGCTACCTTTTAAAACCCATTTATTAACTTTTTATTTCCAATGAACCTATCGTGCTCTGTTAATAAATATAGCTCATATCGGCGATTGTTAAATATTTAGCTTAAAAATAAAAAAGGCCACCCGAAGGTGGCCAACATGTCGAATCGTTAAGTCATATGAAATGACTCAGGTCACGCCGGAACATGGCCCGGCGCGACGGACAATACTTACTGTGGCAGAACGGATTTCACGGCTTCGCCGATATCGGCCAGGCTGCGAACAGTCTTCACGCCAGCAGCTTCCAGTGCTGCAAACTTCTCGTCAGCCGTGCCTTTACCACCGGCAATGATGGCGCCTGCGTGGCCCATACGTTTGCCTTTAGGCGCAGTCACACCCGCGATGTAGCCTACAACCGGTTTGGTTACGTGTGCTTTGATGTACGCAGCCGCTTCTTCTTCAGCATTCCCGCCGATTTCACCGATCATGACGATCACTTCAGTCTGCGGATCTTCCTGGAACAGTTTCAGGATATCGATGAAGTTAGAGCCCGGGATCGGGTCGCCGCCGATACCGACGCAGGTAGACTGGCCGTAGCCGTAATCTGTAGTCTGTTTAACGGCTTCATAGGTCAGCGTACCAGAGCGTGAAACGATACCCACTTTGCCCGGCAGGTGAATATGTCCAGGCATGATGCCGATTTTGCATTCGCCAGGGGTGATCACGCCCGGGCAGTTTGGCCCGATCATCACGGCATCGCTTTGATCCAGTTTCACTTTAACCACCAGCATATCCAGCGTCGGGATGCCTTCTGTGATACAGATGATCAGTTTGATGCCTGCATCCAGCGCTTCCAGAATGGAATCTTTGCAGAATGGCGCGGGAACATAAATAACAGAAGCCGTCGCGCCGGTAGTCTCAACCGCTTCGCGAACGGTGTTGAACACTGGCAGACCCAGATGTTCGGTGCCGCCTTTGCCTGGCGTTACGCCGCCAACCATTTTTGTGCCGTAAGCGATGGCTTGTTCAGAGTGGAAAGTCCCCTGGCTACCGGTGAAACCCTGGCAGATAACTTTGGTGTTCTTGTTGATTAAAATCGACATTATTTCCCCTCCACTGCCGCGACAACTTGTTGAGCCGCATTCGTCAGGCTGGTCGCTGCAATGATGTTCAAACCGCTGTCTGCCAGTTTTTTGGCACCCAGCTCGGCATTGTTACCTTCAAGACGCACCACAACCGGCACGCTGACGCCCACTTCTTCCACCGCACCGATGATACCGTCGGCGATCAGGTCGCAACGAACGATACCGCCGAAGATGTTCACGAAGACGGCTTTCACTTTTTCATCGGACAGGATGATTTTGAAGGCTTCTGTTACGCGTTCTTTGGTCGCACCGCCGCCAACATCCAGGAAGTTAGCCGGTTCGCCACCGTGCAGTTTCACGATGTCCATGGTACCCATTGCCAGACCGGCACCGTTCACCATGCAACCGATGTTGCCGTCGAGCGCAACGTAGTTCAGTTCCCACTGCGCTGCCTGAGATTCGCGGGCATCTTCCTGGCTGTAATCGCGCATTTCACGCAATTCTGGCTGACGGAACAATGCGTTGCCGTCTGCGCCCAGTTTGCCGTCGAGGCAGATCAGGTCGCCAGCAGTGGTCACTACCAGCGGGTTGATTTCGATGAGCGCCAGGTCGCGTTCTAAGAAGATGTTCGCCAGGCCCATGAAGATCTTGGTGAACTGCTGAACCTGCTTACCGGTCAGACCCAGTTTGAATGCCAGTTCACGGCCCTGATAAGGCTGCGGACCTGCCAGCGGATCCAGTGCAACTTTGTGGATCAGGTGTGGCGTTTCTTCAGCCACTTTCTCGATTTCCACGCCGCCTTCAGTAGACGCCATGAACACCACGCGTCGTGAGCTGCGGTCTACCACAGCGCCGAGGTACAATTCTTTGTCGATGTCTGTCGCGGATTCAACCAGGATCTGGTTAACCGGCTGACCCAGTGCGTCTGTCTGGTAAGTCACCAGACGTTTACCCAGCCAGTGTTCAGCGAAAGCACGAATTTCTTCTTTGCTTTTCACGACTTTCACGCCGCCCGCTTTACCGCGGCCACCGGCATGAACCTGACATTTTACCACCCACGGACCGGCACCGATTTTCGATGCAGCCTCTTCCGCTTCACGCGGCGTGGAACAGGCGAAGCCCGTTGGTGCTGGCAGGCCGTAGCGCAGGAACAGCTGTTTCGCCTGATACTCGTGTAAATTCATGATGTTCTATCCATTCTTTAGTAGGAAGGCTTATCAGGGCACAGCGGGCTGTGCCACAGATTTTTACGATCTCTATTTCTTTCGTTCCGCGGGGGACTAAACGTCCAGCAGCAGACGAGCCGGATCTTCCAGCATTTCTTTAATGGTCACCAGGAAGCCGACCGATTCCCGGCCATCAACCAGACGGTGATCGTAGGACAGTGCCAGATACATCATTGGCAAGATCACAACCTGACCGTTCACCGCCATCGGACGATCTTTAATGGCATGCATGCCCAGAATTGCACTCTGCGGTGGGTTGATAATCGGGGTCGACATCAGTGAGCCGAAGACGCCGCCGTTGGTCACAGTAAAGTTACCGCCGGTCAGTTCTTCCACTTTCAGTTTGCCGTCACGGCCCTTGATCGCCAGCTCTTTGATTTGCTTTTCGATGTCAGCCATACCCAGCGTATCCACATCGCGCAGAACCGGCGTTACCAGGCCGCGTGGCGTAGAAACGGCGATGCTCACGTCGAAGTAGTTGTGGTAAACCACATCTTCGCCATCAATAGAGGCGTTCACTTCCGGGTAACGTTTCAGCGCTTCAACCACAGCTTTCAGATAGAAAGACATGAAGCCCAGACGCACACCGTGACGTTTTTCGAAACCATCACCGTACTGCTTACGCAGATCCATGATTGGCTTCATGTTGATTTCGTTGAAGGTTGTCAGCATTGCGGTGCTGTTTTTCGCTTCAAGCAGACGCTCAGCAACACGCTTACGCAGACGGGTCATCGGGACGCGTTTTTCGCTGCGTGAACCCAGAGCCGGTGCGGCGCTGGTCGCGGCAGGAGTCGCTGCTGGTGCAGCCGCAGGTTTCGCGTCTTTGGCTTTCGCCAGGTGTTGCTCGACATCTTCACGGGTCAGACGACCACCAACACCGCTGCCTTTGATCGCGTTGGCATCCAGAGAATGCTCGGCAATCAGACGGCGGATTGCCGGGCTGAGTGCGTCGTTGCTTTCTTCTTCCAGAGCGGCGGTATGGCGTGCAGCAGGAGTCGCTTCTTTATCGGAGCTTTTCTCAGTGCTTGGCTTACCGGAGCTGTTACCTGGACGAATGCGCGCCAGAATCTGACGGGAAATGACCGTTGCGCCTTCATCTTCGATAATGCTGTCCAGAATACCGGCTTCACTTGCCGGCACTTCCAGAACCACTTTATCGGTTTCAATTTCTACCAGTACATCGTCACGCTCAACGCTGTCGCCCGGTTTTTTATGCCAGGTTGCAACCGTCGCATCTGCCACGGATTCAGGAAGGTCAGGGACCAGAATATCTACGCTACTCATTATAAATCCTTCTTATGTTCCATAGTGTTAACTCACGCCAACGCGTTATTTAACGTTCAGCGCATCGTTAACCAGATCTTGCTGTTGCTTCTGGTGAACGGACATGTAACCCACTGCCGGAGAAGCAGAGGCCGGACGTCCTGCGTAACGTAAAGAAGCCCCGAAAGGAATCACTTCACGGAAGTTGTGCTGGCTGCAATACCACGCGCCCTGGTTCAGTGGCTCTTCCTGACACCAGACGAAATCATGAACGTGTGAGAATTTCTCAAGCACTTCCTGAATCGCTTTGTGCGGGAACGGGTACAGCTGCTCGATGCGGACAATCGCCACGTCGGTTTGCTCGTTTTTGCGACGCTGTTCCAGCAGGTCGTAGTACACCTTGCCTGAGCACATCACCACGCGCTTAACCTGTTTTGGATCCAGTTCGTCTACTTCACCAATCGCTGGCAGGAAGCTGCCGTTGGCCAGTTCATCGAGCGTAGAAACCGCCAGGGGATGACGCAACAGAGACTTCGGCGACATGACGATCAGAGGACGGCGCATACCACGCAGCGCCTGACGACGGATCATGTGGTAAACCTGCGCCGGGGTCGACGGGATACAAACCTGCATGTTTTGCTCAGCGCAAAGTTGCAGATAGCGTTCCAGACGCGCGGAGGAGTGCTCCGGCCCCTGCCCTTCGTAACCGTGCGGCAGCAACATCACCAGACCACACATGCGGCCCCATTTCTGTTCGCCGGAGCTGATGAACTGGTCGATAACCACCTGCGCACCGTTGGCGAAATCGCCGAACTGCGCTTCCCAGATGGTCAGCGTACGCGGCTCAGCCGTGGCATAACCGTATTCAAACGCCAGCACCGCTTCTTCGGAAAGAACGGAATCCCATACGTTGAACTCGCCCTGGCTGTTATGGATATTAGCCAGCGGCACGTATACGGAACCATTTTTCTGATTGTGGATCACAGCATGACGGTGGAAGAAGGTGCCGCGACCGGTATCTTCACCCGACAGACGGATTGGAATGCCTTCATCAACCAGCGTAGCGTACGCCAGATTTTCCGCGCCGCCCCAGTCGAATTTCTTATTACCTTCGGCCATCTCGTTACGGTCGCCGTAAATCTTGGCAACGCGTGACTGCATTTCGATAGCATCCGGCACATGGCTGACGCGGCGCGCCAGTTCCTGCAGGCGTTTCAGCTCAACCTTGTTCGGGTAAGCTTCATCCCACTCGTGGTTCAGATACGGTGACCAGGTGAACGTGTGCATGTCATTCTGACGCCACTCTTCCACCACACACTCTCCCGCATCCAGCGCATCACGATACAAATTGACCATTTCCGTGGCATCTTCGAGACTGGCCACGTTTTGCTCGGTCAGAATGTCAGCATAAATTTTACGCGGCGTCGGGTGCTTCTTGATCTTGTTATACATCAGTGGCTGGGTTGCGCTCGGTTCGTCGGCCTCGTTATGGCCGTGGCGACGGTAGCAAACCAGATCGATCATGACGTCACGTTTAAAGGTGTTACGGAAATCCAATGCCAGGCGGGTCACGAAAGCCACCGCTTCAGGGTCATCGGCATTGACGTGGAAAATCGGCGCCTGCACCATTTTCGCGATATCAGTACAGTAATCGGTGGAACGCGCATCTTTCGGATTTGAGGTGGTGAAGCCCACCTGGTTATTGATGACGATACGCACGGTACCGCCCACTTCATAACCGCGTGCCAGCGACATGTTCAGGGTTTCCTGAACCACACCCTGACCGGTAATCGCCGCATCACCGTGAATGGTGATTGGCAGAACCATATTGCTGCGCGCTTCGTCCAGACGATCACGACGGGCACGAACAGAACCGATCACCACCGGGCTCACGATTTCCAGGTGCGACGGGTTAAACGCCAGCGCCAGGTGAACCATTCCGCCTTCGGTTTCCACATCGGACGAATAGCCCATATGGTATTTCACGTCACCGGTGCCCAGATGTTCTTTATGTTTGCCGGAGAATTCGTCAAACAAGTCCTGAGGTTTTTTCCCCAGTACGTTGATCAGCACGTTCAGACGGCCACGGTGCGCCATACCCAGCACCACTTCACGCGTTCCGTTTTTGCCTGCATGACGGATCATGTCTTTCAGCATCGGAACCAGCGCATCGCCACCTTCAAGAGAGAAGCGTTTTGCACCGGGGAATTTCGCGCCCAGATAACGCTCCAGACCTTCTGCTGCGGTCAGTTCTTTCAGGAACGTTTTCTTCTCGTCATTGGTGAATTTCGCACGACCGGCCACGGATTCGACGCGCTGTTGGATCCAGCGTTTCTCTTCGGTGTTGGTGATGTGCATGTATTCCACACCAATGGAACCGCAATAGGTTTGCTTCAGGGCTTTATACAGCTCGCCGAGCTGCATGGTTTCCTTGCCAATGGCAAAAGAACCGACGTTGAAAGTTTCCTGGAAATCAGCTTCAGTCAGATGATGGAACGCAGGATCCAGATCCGGTACATCGTCCAGTTTCCACAGGCCGAGGGGATCAAGGTTCGCGTTCTGATGACCACGGAAGCGGAAGGCATTGATTAACTGCAACACCTTAACTTGCTTGGCATCCGTTTCAGGATCGCTGATGGAGGAATTGTAACGTGACGCATCTTTCGCCAGGCGGCGGAAGTAGTCGCGAGTTTGAGAATGGAGTTGCTCTGGTTTCACACCCACTGTTGGTAGCTGTTTAAAAATCGAACGCCAGCTATCGTCAACGGAACCAGGATCGGTTAAGTAGTCTTCATAGAGTTGTTCTATGTAAGACTGGTTCGCACCCGCCAGATAGGAGGAATCCAGCCAGGCCTTCATTGCGCCGTTCTGCATCGTGATCCCTTAAGCTTTGAAGCTTTAGTTTTCGCCGTGGTTAATAATATTGACCGTGATACACCGCGGTAAAACGGTTTTCCATACTAAAACAGTTCGTTGGTTGAGCGTTTGGCTCTTCAAGGAACCTTCAGAAATCCGCCAGATGCGTGACTGATTTTTGAAGTTGCCCTGCTTCTTTATCCCTTTTTTCCATCCCCCTGATTTTTACCCGGCTATCTTACTCCTGTCAGGCGCAACTTTGTTGCACTTGTTGCTACTTTGTTATTAAAAAATTACTTATTTGCTATCAAAGCCTCAGTTACGGCATTTGTAACTTAAGAAAGCGAAACCAAAAGCGGGTAAATAACAGCGGGAACCTGAGTTCCCGCTGATGGCATCACCTTATGAACTCAGGCGCCCCGCTGTAGCAGCATCGATTTGATATGGCCGATCGCTTTCGTCGGGTTCAAACCTTTAGGGCACACACTCACACAGTTCATGATGCTGTGGCAGCGGAATACGCTGAAAGCATCGTTCAGATCGTCGAGGCGCGGTTGCGTTTCGGTATCGCGGCTGTCGATGAGGAAACGGTAAGCGGCCAGAAGGCCAGCCGGACCGACAAATTTGTCCGGATTCCACCAGAACGAAGGACAGGAGGTTGAGCAGCAGGCGCAGAGAATACATTCGTATAATCCGTCCAGCTTTTCACGATCATCCGGCATCTGTAAATGTTCGCGAGCCGGAGGATTCTTCCCATCATTCAACAGGTAAGGCTTAATCTTCTCATACTGCTTATAGAATTGCCCCATGTCCACAACAAGGTCACGCACAACCGGTAAACCTGGCAACGGACGGATAACAATTTTCTTGCTGCCATTACGCAACGTCGAAACCGGCGTGATACATGCCAGACCGTTTTTACCGTTCATGTTCACGCCGTCAGACCCGCAAACACCTTCACGGCATGAGCGGCGGAAAGCCAGCGTCGGATCCTGTTCTTTCAGCAAAATCAGCGCGTCGAGCAACATCATATCGCGCCCTTCTTTGGCTTCCAGCACGTAATCCTTCATGTACGGAACATCATCGACGTCCGGGTTGTAGCGATAAATCGAAAATTCAATTTTCATAATCTGTTTCCGCTCCGCCCTAGTAAGTACGCGCTTTCGGCGGGAACGCCGCGCGAAGCTTAGGCTGCATGTTCACCTCACGGCGGGTCATGCTTTCTGTTTCCGGCTGATACAGCGTATGGCACAGCCAGTTCGCATCATCACGTTCAGGGAAGTCGAAGCGGCTGTGAGCGCCACGGCTTTCTGTACGGTAGTTTGCGGAGACAGCCGTTGAGAACGCAGTTTCCATCAGGTTATCCAGCTCCAGACACTCGACGCGCTGGGTGTTGAATTCTGAGGAGGTATCATCCAGACGCGCGCTTTTCAGGCGTTCACGGATTACTTTCAGCTCTTCCAGACCTTTCGCCATCGCATCCCCTTCGCGGAAGACCGAGAAGTTATTCTGCATGCACGATTGCAGGTCTTTACGGATAGCCACCGGATCTTCACCCGAACGGGTGTTGTTCCAGCGGTTCAGACGCTCCAGAGACACATCGATATCGTCCTGAGACGCATCGCGGCTTGCGCCCTGCTCCTGAATGGATTCCTGCAAGTGCATACCGGCTGCACGGCCAAAGACCACCAGATCGAGCAGTGAGTTACCGCCGAGACGGTTGGCACCGTGAACGGAAACGCAGGCAATTTCGCCGACCGCGAACAGGCCGGGGATCACTTCATCCTGACCCTGTGCGTTCACACGCAGCGCCTGACCGGTCACTTTGGTCGGAATGCCGCCCATCATATAGTGGCAAGTTGGGATAACAGGGATCGGCTCTTTAACCGGATCGACGTGCGCAAAGGTACGCGACAATTCCAGAATACCCGGCAGACGGGATTCCAGAACGTCTTTACCCAGATGATCGAGTTTCAGTTTGGCGTGCGGGCCCCACGGACCTTCGCAGCCACGGCCTTCACGGATTTCGATCATGATGGAACGCGCCACCACGTCACGACCCGCCAGGTCTTTGGCATTTGGCGCATAACGTTCCATGAAACGTTCGCCGTCTTTATTGAGCAGATAACCACCTTCACCACGGCAGCCTTCTGTTACCAGAACGCCGGCACCGGCAATGCCGGTCGGGTGGAACTGCCACATTTCCATATCCTGCACCGGCACACCTGCACGCAATGCCATGCCCACGCCGTCGCCGGTATTAATGTGGGCGTTGGTGGTGGACTGATAAATACGGCCTGCACCGCCGGTTGCCAGCACGGTCGCTTTGGCTTTGAAGTAAACAACTTCACCGGTTTCGATACAAATTGCGGTACACCCGACGATCGCGCCGTCCTGGTTTTTCACCAAATCCAGTGAATACCATTCGGAGAAAATCGTGGTGTGGTTTTTCAGGTTTTGCTGATACAGCGTGTGCAGCAAGGCGTGACCGGTACGGTCGGCTGCTGCCGCGGTACGTGCCGCCTGCTCGCCGCCGAAGTTCTTCGACTGGCCGCCAAACGGACGCTGATAAATACGGCCATCATCAAGACGGGAGAAAGGCAATCCCATGTGTTCGAGTTCCAGAATCGCTTCCGGCCCGGTTTTACACATATATTCAATGGCGTCCTGATCACCGATGTAGTCGGAACCTTTTACGGTGTCGTACATATGCCATTCCCAGTCATCCTCATGCGTGTTACCCAGCGCAACGGTAATACCGCCCTGAGCAGACACCGTATGGGAGCGGGTCGGGAAGACTTTGGAAATCAGGGCGCAGGACAGGCCCTGTTGTGAAATCTGTAACGCGGCACGCATACCGGCGCCACCTGCACCGATAACGACAGCATCAAACTCTCTGACTGGCAGATTCATTTACTACGCTCCCCAAACAACAATTGTTCCGTAAAGTAGGTAAACCACTAACGTGACGACGATGGCCAGTTGCAGCACCAGTCGGACAGCCAGCGGTTTGACATAGTCCGTTAACACCTGCCACATGCCGATCCACGCATGAATCAAAATCGACAGCAATGCCAGCAGTGTGAATACTTTCGTGATGGAGGAAGAGAAGAAGCCATGCCAGACATCAAAAGTCAGTTCCTGAGCCAGAACCACAAAGCCCAGAATATAAAGGATGTACAAGGTGAGGATGATCGCGGAAGCACGCAGTAACAGCCAGTCGTGCACACCATTGCGTCCCAATGCAGAAACGTTGCTTACCATACGAGGACTCCAGCCAGAATTGACAGCACGACGGTCAGACCGATTGCCACCTGGGCAGAACGGGTACCGGCAGCCAAACTCTCTTCGATATAGCCAAAATCCATCAGCAAGTGGCGGACGCCACCGCAAACGTGATAGGCCAGCGCAGTGAGTATTCCCCAAAAGATGAATTTGACGAAGAAGCTATTCATGATGGCCGCAGCCTGTGCAAACCCTTCAGGAGAAGAGAGAGACAAACCTAACAGCCAGAGGAGGATACCGACGGCGACGAAGGTTATTACGCCAGAGACTCGGTGTAAGATGGACGCTATCGCAGTAACGGGAAACCGGATCGTTTGCAGATCCAGATTGACAGGTCTTTGTTTTTTCACGGTTTTGCCCACACAGCTCTTATTATTTTACTTCCTCCGGCCCGGAGCAGTATGTCAGACAGCATCTATCCTTCGTTCTTTGCGCCGCTGGTGCGTTGGCTGCGTTTACTCACCCTAATCACTGACTGGAGTCAGCTCATAGGGACTCGTTCGCTTGCCGCCTTCCCGCAACGCAAATGACCTGGATATATCAGAGCTAAAAGCTCAACTTCTCCCGCGCTCAAACAACGACATCCGATGTGCTTAAACGGCGCGATAGTCAATTTTCAAAGCCGTAACGTAAAGGCCAGGAAAATGATGCTGGGTGCTCCTACTTCGGATTGCCCGGAGACCTTGTAGGAGTATAGGTTGATCACATTCTTATTACAATTGCCCTACAAATGCTTTATTCACATTTCTTTTAAACAGTGAGTTAGCTCTCATTTTCCATAAAAGGCACAAAATAAATTATCTAGTTTGACATTTGATCAACATTTCCATTACATATGAGCTATCCCTATAGGACTGTGATACTGAGCACATACCGGCTGACACCAACCGCACCAAAAAGGTGAAAGTCTCTGAAGAATCAGTGGATCACACAATCGTGATGCAGGGTCTTCCCTGTAGCCCCAAGTTATGCAAAAGTGGGGATTGTGTAAATCCTCATACTCTTCACAGGTACTGAGCGACAGAACAGTAATGATTTACCGAATCGTTAACAACGATGAAACGCCGCTTGTTGGTCACAGAGCAGTCTGAGACTGCAATTCGACTCAGCTCTACGTTCCCTCCCCATCCGATCGCAGAGTTAAGGCTGACAATAATAATGACCTTTCAAGGCGTCGCTTCCAGGCATTTCTGTTGTTACTGATTTTTAAAAATAAGGCGCTAAGGAGACTGTAAATGGCTGATAAGAAAGCGACACTTACCCTACAAGGTCACGACCCGATTGAACTGAGCGTGCTCACCGGCTCGCTGGGTCAGGATGAAATTGATATCCGTACCCTCGGTTCAAAAGGTCTTTTTACCTATGACCCCGGTTTCACCTCTACTGCATCCTGCGAATCCAAAATCACCTATATCGACGGTGACGAAGGTATTCTGTTACACCGCGGCTTTCCGATTGACCAGCTTGCGCAAGAGTCAACCTTCCTGGAAGTCAGCTACCTATTGCTGAACGGCGAAGCGCCAACCCCGGAGCAGTTCGAAGAATTCAAAACCAATGTGACCCGTCACACTATGGTTCACGAGCAGATCACCCGCCTGTTCCACGGTTTCCGTCGTGACTCTCACCCGATGGCCGTACTGTGCGGCGTGACCGGCGCACTGGCGGCGTTTTATCACGACTCCATTGATGTCGAAAACGAACGTCACCGCGAAATCGCCGCTTACCGTCTGCTGTCCAAAATGCCGACCGTCGCCGCGATGTGTTACAAATATTCTATCGGCCAGCCGTTTGTGTATCCGCGCAACGACCTGTCTTATGCCGGTAACTTCCTGCACATGATGTTCTCCACGCCGTGTGAAGAATATAAAGTGAACCCGATTCTGGAACGCGCGATGGATCGTATTTTGATCCTGCACGCTGACCACGAGCAGAACGCGTCGACATCTACCGTGCGTACCGCCGGTTCTTCTGGCGCTAACCCGTTCGCCTGTATCGCAGCCGGTATCGCTTCCCTGTGGGGACCTGCGCACGGCGGCGCTAACGAAGCCGCGCTGAAAATGCTGGAAGAAATCAGCAGCGTGGATCACATCCCGGAATTCGTAAAACGTGCGAAAGACAAAAATGATTCTTTCCGCCTGATGGGCTTCGGTCACCGTGTTTACAAAAACTACGACCCGCGCGCCACAGTGATGCGTGAAACCTGTCATGAAGTGCTGAAAGAGCTGGATCTGAAAGACAACCTGCTGGAAGTGGCGATGGAGCTGGAACATATCGCGCTGAACGACCCGTACTTCATCGAAAAAAAACTGTATCCGAACGTCGATTTCTATTCAGGCATCATCCTGAAAGCCATGGGCATTCCGTCGTCCATGTTTACCGTGATCTTCGCGATGGCGCGTACCGTTGGCTGGATTGCTCACTGGAGCGAAATGCACCAGGACGGCATCAAAATCGCCCGTCCTCGTCAGCTTTACACCGGCTACGACAAACGCGATTTCCATTCTCAGCTGAAAAAATAAGTTCTGATTACTCAGACTTTAAAGGCTCCCGCGGGAGCCTTTTTCATTTCAACGTTTTCATCACACCTGACAAACCGGGCACCAGAAAAATGGCCGTGATGACACGCTGGATTTCGCTATCGGATCGCCACAGCGCTCACAGGGTTTCCCCGTCCGCCCGAAAACTTTAAAACGAAACAGCGCACCGTGATGCACATTTTCATCCATTGTACCGCGCGTGGCGTAGGACAAACGCGCGACGGACAAACAGGCATCGGCCAGAGCATCCAGCTCTGCGTCATTCAGTTCATTCGGTTTATGGTCGGGCAGCAATTTTGCCAGCCACAGAATTTCCGCCCGCAGATAATTTCCTAATCCGGCCAGAAATGCCTGATCAAGCAACATCCCGCCGAGCTGACGGTTGCGGAATTTCGGCGAAAGTAACCGCTCACGAACCTGAGCGACGGTCAGGGTTTCATCCAGCACGTCCGGCCCGATACGTTGCAGGAACGGATGATTTTCAATTTCCGCCGTATCGTAAAGCCCGATCTCAGACGCGCTGTACAGCAAGATCGCCGCGTCTGTGGTTTCGAGTTTTACCCGCAGCGAACGCTTGGTTTCCTTCGGCGTTTCACCGGCCTGAATAACCCGCCAGACGCCATAAAGCTGGTTGTGGCTGTAGAGCGTCAGACCGTTGGAAAAGTGCGTCAGCAACGCTTTTCCGCGGGTTTCAATCGCCGTAATTTTGGTACCACGTAATGCGGACTGGTAAGGCTTCAGATTAGGGAAAGCAAACCAGACATCCGTGAGCGGCTTGTTCACCACCGCAGCTGCCAGCAAATCGGCAGCGCGGCGTATTTCAGGACCTTCAGGCATCAGTGAGTCGCACCCTCGGCAATTTTCAAATCCTGCTCAGTATGCAGCGCGATAGCAATTGTCAGCTCAAGCGCATTCAGCACAGTGTGAACTGACATACTCGGCGCGCCCGGATGCTTCGCCGCCTGCTCCGGCAGATAAGGAATATGGATAAAACCGCCTTTCACCACTTTGCACGACGGCTGGGCAAGACGATGCAGCAGGCCATACATAATGTGATTACACACATAGGTGCCCGCCGTTTGCGAGACAGAAGCCGGAATACCGGATTCGCGTAACCCGCTCACAATGGTTTTGATCGGCAAGGTGGAGAAATAGGCGGCAGGGCCGTCGGCGACAATCGTCTCATCCACCGGCTGATTGTTATCGTTATCAGGGATACGCGCATCGTTGATGTTTATCGCCACGCGTTCGATGCTGAAATCACTGCGACCACCCGCCTGCCCGACGCAAATCACCATTTCCGGCTGCACTTCATCAATAGCGACATTCAGCGCGTCGATAGCTTTGCCAAACACGCACGGCAACTGGCGAACCACAATTTTCGCCCCGGACAACTCCAGATCGCCCAACTGCTTCACCACTTCCCAGGACGGATTAATTTTTTCACCATCAAACGGCTCAATACCGGTGACTAAGACTTTACGCATAGGTATTCCCCTGATTTTGCTGAAGTCAGCCTGCGCTGACCTGAATATCCCGCTCACCAAACGCTTCGCGCAGACGGCGCGCAAAGGTCAGTGCATGCTCACCGTCGCCATGAAGGCAGACAGTATCGGCGCTGACCGGCACCCAGACGCCTTCGCGGCTGAGTACTTTCTGTTCCCGCACCATCGCCAGCGTCTGATCCAGCGCCAGTTCATCGCTCTCAATCATCGCATCCGGCTGGCTGCGCGGCACCAGCGTGCCGTTACTCTGATAACGCCGGTCGGCAAACACTTCCTGCCGCGTTTGCAGCCCGAGGCGTTCACCGGCCCGGATAAGTTCGCTTCCCGCCAGCCCGACTAAACGAAGGGTCGGGTCAACGTCATACACTGCGCGGGCAATGGCATCCGCCAGCAGCGCGTCAGTTGCCGCCTGGTTGTACAACATGCCGTGCGGTTTTACATGCACCATTTTGCCGCCTTCGGCGCGGGTGATCGCAGCGAGTGCGCCGAGCTGATACACCACCTGCGCATACACAGTTTCCGGCGGAAGTTGCATGGCCGTCCGTCCAAAGTTCTCGCGATCCGGAAAGCTCGGATGCGCGCCAATCGCCACGCCGTATTTCAGCGCCCAGCGCACGGACTGCTGCATGGTCTGCGCGTCTCCGGCATGAAAACCGCAGGCGATATTCGCCGAACTGACGAGCTGTAAAAGCGCCTCGTCGTTGGCGCAGCCTTCACCCAGATCGGCATTCAGATCAACGACCATGCAGCCCCCGTTTCACCTGTTCAATAAATAATGTCTGTTCACGCAGCGCTTTCTGCGCTTCTTCCGGCGTGCATTTTACAAAGTGAATTGGCTCGCCAAGGCGGATTTGCGCCAGATTGTACAAATCGGCTTCGATTACACAGGCAATGCGCGGATAACCCCCGGTGGTCTGCGCATCGGCCATCAGCACAATCGGCTGACCACCGTGCGGAACCTGCACCACGCCGGGAAGCAGCCCGTGGGAAAGCAGCTCGCGGTCGGTTTCGCGTTTCAGCACATGCCCGTGAAGACGATATCCCATGCGGTTACTTTGCGGGCTGAGCTGCCAGGCGGCGCGCCAGAACTCTTCGCGCGACTTAGCGCTGAACTCCTGATATTCCGGCCCCGGCAAGGCACGAATGCGGTTGCCGAACAGCAGTTGTTTAATGCCGCCGGAATGCTTCGGCTGCCGGTATGAGTCGCCGGTGGGCAGCTGATCGCCGTCCTGCAACTGACGCCCCTCAAAACCACCAAATCTGGCTTTCAGATCCGTACTGCGTGACCCCATGATTTCCGGCACATCAATGCCACCGGAAATCGCCAGATAGCTGCGCATCCCGCGCGCGGGCATTTTCATGGTCAGAATCTGACCCGGCTTCACCGGATAGTTCCAGCCGGTCCAGATTTCTTTGCCGTCGAGCTGCGCATGGCAACCTGCGCCGGTCAGCGCAATCCACCCTTCGCGGTGAAACTCCGCGCTGAACTGGCCCAGCGTGATTTCCAGACCGGCGGCATTTTCGTCATTGCCGACCAGCAGATTGGCAATCCGCAACGCCGGTGTATCCAGCGCACCGGACTGGCTGACGCCCTGCCTGCGATAACCATTGCGCCCCAAATCCTGAACGGTGGTAAACATCCCTGCGCGTAAAACCTTCAACATACGCCCTCCTTTTGTGGCACGAACCGTACGCTGTCACCCGGCAGGAGCAATGTCGGAATTTCACGCAGCGGATCAAACATCACCAGCGGCGTTTGCCCGATCAGCTGCCAGCCACCCGGCGTAGCGAGCGGATAAATGCCGGTCTGGCTGCCGCCGATCCCGACCGAGCCTGCGGGTACAGAAAGACGCGGTTCGCCGTGGCGTGGTGTGGCGAGTTTCTCGGACATACCGCCCAGATACGGGAACCCGGGCTGGAAACCCAGAAAATAGACGGTGTAATCAATGCCGGAATGCAGTGCCACAACGTCGCTCTCAGACATACCGGTGTGGCGCGCGACATTCCCGAGATCCGGCCCGTGCCCGCCGCCGTAAATCACAGGGATCTCAATTAAACGCGATTCAGGCACGATGGCCTCGCTCTCTTCCCACCAGGTTTGCAGGCGCTCAATCGCGTCCAGCGCAGAACTCTGGGCATCGGTCAGAAGAACGGTCAAATTATTCATGCCAGGAATGACTTCACGTACGCCGGGATAGGCAGCACGATCCTGCAAACGCTGGGTCAGCCCCCAGATCCGTTGCTGGCTTGCCAGCGACACCGGCGGTTCCAGTTCCAGCACTACTGCGCGTTCACCCAGCAGATAACATCGTGCTCGTTGCACTCAGGCACTCCTTAAAGAAAGGTTGTGGATCATCAGGTTATTCAGCAACTCAATGAATCGAAACTTACTCTCTGTTATGCGTGAAACTGACCGGACATGTCAACCTGTCCGCCCGTGCTTTCCCGGCTTCAGGGTTTCCCCGGCCGCCTTCAACTGCTACTCTCAGAAATGTTGCTGTTTTTTTTAGCGTTTGGATAACGCTTTCGCCACAAATGAAAGGGAGACGTCGTGAAAAAGCCACTGGCCTTATTTTTTCCGCTCTACACCACCACATTACTGATGCTGTTGGGTTCCGGCCTGCTCACTACCTACATTTCCCTGCGCCTGTCGGCGATTAACGTCAGTGGCGCGATGATCGGTGCCATCATTGCGGCGAACTACATCGGGCTGGTGATCGGCGGCAAAGTCGGCCATATCCTGATCGCCCGCGTCGGGCACATCCGCGCCTACGTATCCTGTTCCGGGATTATCACCGCCGCCGTACTCGGTCACGGCCTGACCGACATTATCCCGATCTGGGTGGTGCTGCGCCTGATCATCGGTCTGTGCATGATGGTGCAATATATGGTGCTGGAAAGCTGGCTCAACGATCAGGCTGAAGCGAACCAGCGCGGCGTGGTCTTCGGCTTTTATATGGTGGC
>Ga0153981_1000003_pt1 | contig 96427 bp, 87 predicted proteins | sample TSGA065MetaG_FD_104714 | JGI IMG/M metagenome (GOLD analysis project Ga0153981, IMG submission 104714) | Attine ant fungus gardens microbial communities from Georgia, USA - TSGA065 MetaG | ecosystem: Host-associated > Fungi > Mycelium > Unclassified | place: USA: Georgia, Magnolia Springs State...
CCCTGCCGGTTTTACAACGCAGCGGCGGGCTGGATATGGTGCCGCCCGCTGTGGTTCACGGTTTTGTGTTAAGCCTGATCGCACCGGTGCTGATGGCCTTTTTCTCCGCCTGATGTCTGCCCTTCCCGCTGTTTTCTGACAGCGGGAAATACCCCTGCAAAAATTGCTTTAAATCAACTTCCCCCCACTTTGTCTTAAAAACTCCTTCATTTCTTTTACCGCCGGTCTTAGGCTTGCATTAAAACAAGCATTTAAAATGCAACTTTATAAAAGGACCTCATGATGTTTTGTGTGCAATGTGAACAAACAGTCCGTACCCCGGCGGGCAATGGCTGCGCTTATGCGCAGGGTATGTGTGGTAAAACCGCTGAAACTTCCGATTTGCAGGACTTGCTGGTCGCCGTTTTACAGGGCTTATCGGCCTGGGCGCTGGCGGCGCGCGGTTACGGCATTGTCGATGAAGACATTGACAGCTTCGCGCCACGGGCCTTTTTCTCCACGCTGACCAACGTCAACTTCGATTCTGACCGTATCGTCGGCTACGCGCGTGAAGCGATTATTCACCGTGAAGCGCTGGCGGTTCGCTGTCGTCTGATGGATCCGGAAATCACCGTGGATCACCCGCTGGCGGTACTGGAACTGGTCAGCGATAACCTGAATGATCTGCAACAACAGGCTCAGCAATTTGCGCTTAACGGCGACAAAGCGCAGATCGGCGATGACATTCACGGGCTGCGCATGCTGTGCCTGTACGGCCTGAAAGGTGCGGCGGCTTACATGGAACACGCGCACGTTCTCGGCCAGTCGGATACCGCGATTTATGCCGAATATCACCGTCTGATGGCGTGGCTCGGTACGCAACCTTCCGACATGGGCGTGCTGCTCGAAAACGCGATGGCGATCGGCAAAATGAACTTCGGCGTGATGGCGATACTTGATGAAGGCGAAACGGACGCTTACGGCCATCCGCGCCCGACGTCCGTCAATGTGCGCCCGCTGGCAGGGAAAGCGATTCTGATTTCAGGCCATGACCTGAAAGATTTGCAGATGCTGCTCGAACAGACCGCCGGCACCGGCATCAATATTTATACCCACGGCGAAATGTTGCCTGCGCACGGTTATCCGGAACTGAAAAAATTCCCGCATCTGGCCGGTAACTACGGCAGCGGCTGGCAGAATCAGCAGGTTGAGTTTGCCAAATTCCCCGGCCCGGTGGTGATGACCTCCAACTGTATTATTGACCCTAACGTCGGCAACTACGGCGACCGTATCTGGACCCGCAGCATCGTCGGCTGGCCGGGCGTACAGCATCTGGAAGGCGAAGATTTCGCGCCGGTGATCAGCCAGGCGTTGCAACTGACCGGTTTCCCTTACAGCGAAATCGAACAGGAAATTACCGTCGGCTTTGGCCGCCAGACTCTGCTCAGTGCGGCCGATACCGTGATTGATTTAGTTGCCGCCAAAAAATTGCGCCATATCTTCCTGATCGGCGGTTGTGACGGCAGCCGCGGCGAACGCAGTTACTTCACCGATCTGGCGCGCAGCGTGCCGCAAGACTGCGCGATCATGACGCTGGCCTGCGGGAAATACCGCTTCAACAAACTGGACTTCGGCACAATTGAAGGCCTGCCGCGTCTGCTGGACGTCGGTCAGTGTAACGACGCTTACTCCGCGATTATTCTGGCGGTCAATCTGGCCGAAAAACTCGGTTGTGGCGTGAATGATTTGCCGCTGAGTCTGGTGCTTTCATGGTTCGAGCAGAAAGCGATTGTGATCCTGCTGACGTTGTTGTCACTGGGCGTGAAAAACATCGCCACCGGACCGACGGCTCCGGCCTTCCTGACCGACAATCTGCTGGCAGTGCTTAACGAACAGTTCGGCCTGCGTTCGATTACGTCGGTTGAGCAGGATCTGAAAACCATGCTGGCGGAGTAAATCTGAGATGAACTTTCCTTTATATCCTGACCAGCCGACGGCGCTGTGCCAGAACCGCATGCAGGTGTATTCCGTTACGCAGGAAACGCCCGATGTCTGGACGTTGTCGCTGATTAGTCACGACGTTTATCCGTATCAGTCGGGTCAGTTTGCGCTGGTGAATATCGGCCAGAGCGTTGACATACAGCGCGCGTATACGCTCTCTTCCACGCCGGGCCTGAGCCGGTTTATCCAGCTGACGGTGCGCCGGATTGACGACGGTGAAGGCTCCGGGTGGCTGACGCAACAGGTTAAACCGGGCGATTACCTGTGGCTTTCGGACGCTCAGGGCGAATTCACCTGTGAAACACCGCAGCCTTTATTACTGCTGGCCGCCGGTTGCGGCGTAACGCCGGTGATGTCCATCGCACGCCGTGTTCTGGCGCATTCTCCGGCACAAAGCGTGCAGGTGTTTTACAGCGTCCGCAGCCCGCAGGACGTCATTTTTGCGCAAGAATGGCAGCGTATGGCGGCGCAATATCCGCAACTTCGTCTGACCATTCTGGCTGAAAATGACGCGGCACCGGGCCAGATCGCAGGGCGTCTCAGTCAGGACTTACTGCAAGGCCTGGTGGCGGATATCGCTGCGCGCCGGGTGATGATTTGCGGGCCCGCGCCTTATATGGAACTGGCCGGGAAATGGGCAGCCGAACTGGGTGTTCCGCGACAAAACATCGTTAAGGAACAGTTCCAGGCCACAGAAGTGGTTGTTTCCGCAGACCAGCAACTGACGCTGACCCGCCTGACGCCACTTGCAAATTTCCGCGTGCCGGTCGGTTCAACGCTGCTGGCCGCCATGGAACAGCATAAACTGCCGGTCATGGCGGCCTGCCGCGCGGGCGTTTGCGGGAGTTGCAAAACCCGCGTGCTGTCCGGTGACTACACGACCACCAGCCGCATGACGCTCACCGACGAGGAAGTCGCGCAGGGCTACGTTCTGGCGTGCAGCTGTCAGCTTCAGGGCGACGTCACGCTCGCCTGATCCCGGCCACCTCCCACTGCCCGCTCATGACTTTTTACAGTCTGCGCGGGCAGATTTACAAAACTTCACCTTCCCTCCCCGCGTAATTTTGTATGGTTTAAGGCTGTGCATTCATGGATGTAATCAGTGGACTATGCTTAATCCACTTATTTAAAACCCGCCCGAAGACTTCGTGCATAACGAAAGATCACGGGCACACCGGAGGGAATCAGTTGATGAAACAAAGCGTAGCGTCATATCTGGCGAAAACTCTTGAAGCAGCAGGCGTAAAACGAATCTGGGGCGTAACTGGCGATTCGCTTAACGGGCTGAGCGACAGCCTGAACCGCATGGGCACCATCGAATGGCTCGGCACGCGTCATGAAGAAGTCGCCGCCTTTGCCGCCGGTGCCGAAGCACAAATCACCGGTGAACTGGCGGTTTGCGCCGGTTCCTGCGGCCCCGGCAACTTACATCTGATCAACGGCCTGTTCGACTGCCATCGCAACCACGTCCCGGTGCTCGCCATCGCGGCGCATATTCCCTCCAGCGAAATCGGCAGCGGCTATTTTCAGGAAACCCATCCGACCGAATTATTCCGCGAATGCAGCCACTATTGTGAATTAGTCACCAATCCGGAACAGCTCCCGCAGGTGCTGGCGATCGCCATGCGCAAGGCGATCCTGAACCGCGGCGTTTCCGTGATTGTTTTGCCCGGCGACGTTGCGCTGAAACCGGCACCGGAAGACGCCAAAGTCAGCTGGTATCCGCCGCAGTTGCCGAAAGTACAGCCTCAGCAGACCGAACTGGATAAGCTGGCCGAACTGCTCAATGGGGCGACCAACATCACCCTGATGTGCGGCAGCGGTTGTGCCGGTGCACACGACGAAGTGATCAAGCTGGCGGAAACCCTGAAAGCGCCGGTAGTCCATGCCCTGCGCGGCAAAGAACATATTGAATGGGATAATCCGTACAGCGTCGGGATGACCGGGCTGATCGGTTTTTCCTCCGGTTTCCACGCCATGATGAATGCCGACACGCTGATCCTGCTCGGCACGCAATTCCCGTACCGCGCGTTTTATCCGACGGACGCAAAAATCATTCAGATAGATATCAATCCGGGCAGTATCGGCGCGCACTGCCACGTTGATATGGCGCTGGTCGGTGATATCAAATCCACCCTGACCGCCGTTCTGCCGCAATTGCAGGTGAAAACCGGGCGTAAGTTCCTCGACAAAGCCCTGAAGCATTATGAAGAAGCACGCAAAGATCTCGATGCGCTGGCAACGCCGAACGACAAACAGGCGATCCATCCGCAATATCTGGCACAGCAAATCAGCCGTTTCGCCGATGCCAACGCCATCTTTACCTGCGACGTCGGCACGCCTACCGTCTGGGCGTGCCGATACCTGCAAATGAACGGCCAGCGCCGTCTGCTCGGTTCGTTTAACCACGGCTCGATGGCCAACGCCATGCCGCAGGCCATCGGGGCGCAGGCGATTGACCGCACGCGTCAGGTGGTGGCGCTGTGCGGAGACGGCGGTTTTGCCATGCTGATGGGCGATTTCCTGACGCTGGCGCAGCAAAAACTGCCGGTGAAAATTGTCATATTCAACAACAGCGTGCTGGGGTTTGTGGCGATGGAGATGAAAGCCGGCGGTTATCTGACCGACGGCACCGAGCTGAAGAACCCGGATTTTGCGGCCATTGCCGAAGCAGCAGGGATCAAAGGGATCCGCGTGGAAAAAGCTTCCGACGTGGACGCGGCATTGCAGGACGCGTTTGCTTATCAGGGGCCGGTGCTGGTGGATGTCATCACCGCCACCGAAGAACTGGCGATGCCGCCGCAGATTAAATTTGAGCAGGCAAAAGGCTTCAGCCTCTACATGCTGCGGGCGGTGATCAGCGGCCGGGGTGACGAAGTCATCGAACTGGCAAAAACCAACTGGCTGCGGTAACCCCGACAGGGATATAGTGGAGAGTCAGTCGGGCACAGGTTGCCCGCTTTTTCCTCCACTTAACATTCACCTGGTAGAAGGATTATTACGTTGATCGATTTACGCAGTGATACTGTAACCCGCCCCAGCGGAGCTATGCGTCAGGCGATGGCCAGCGCTGAAGTCGGCGATGATGTCTACGGCGATGACCCAACGGTAAATGCTTTGCAGGACCTGGCCGCGAAACTGTGTGGCAAAGAAGCCGCGCTGTTTTTACCGACCGGCACACAGGCCAATCTGGTTGCCCTGCTGACACACTGTCAGCGCGGAGAAGAATATATTGTCGGCCAGAAAGCCCACAACTATATGTATGAAGCCGGCGGTGCCGCCGTTCTCGGCAGCATTCAGCCGCAGCCGCTAGATATGGCCGCCGACGGTTCCATTCCGCTGGATAAAGTCGCCGCTGCCATCAAACCCGATGACATTCACTTTGCCCGCACCCGTCTTCTGAGCCTGGAAAATACGCACAGCGGCAAAGTGCTTCCGCTCGATTATCTGCAAAAAGCTTACGCGTTTACCCGCGAAAAAGGGCTGGCGCTGCACATTGATGGCGCGCGCATCATGAATGCCGCAGTAGCGCTGAACGTTGAGCTGAGCGAAATCACCCAATATTGCGACACCCTGACCATTTGCCTGTCAAAAGGTCTGGGCGCACCCATTGGTTCCCTGCTGGTCGGCAGCAAAGAGTACATCCATCGTGCGAACCGCTGGCGCAAGATGACCGGCGGCGGGATGCGCCAGTCCGGTATTCTGGCCGCAGCGGCCATTTATGCGCTGGAAAACAACGTAGCGCGTCTGAAAGATGACCATGACAACGCACAATGGCTGGCTGAACAGCTGAGCAATATCGGCGTAGAAATCGCTGAGCCCGGCCCGCAGACCAACGTTCTGTACATCAAACAGAGCGCAGAACTGGCCGAAAAAATGGGCCCGTGGATGCGTGAGCGCGGTGTCATCATCAGCGCCGGACCGCTGACCCGCGTGCTGACTCACATCAACATCAGCCGTGATGACCTGCAAAAAGTCGTCGCCCTGTGGCAGGAATTCCTGCACCAGCACGCCTGACAGTCAACCTGTCTGCGGCGGCAAGCCCTCCGGCTGCCGCCGTATTTTCATGATTTCCCCTACACTCAGAGCAAACGGATTATGCCAAGAATTGTCGTCCTCGGCGCCAGCGGATATATCGGACAACATCTGACTGCCCACCTGAGCCAGCACGGTTTTCAGGTCACTGCGGCTGCGCGGCGCATCGAATGGCTGCAACAACAAAAATGGCCTCACGTCCGTTGCTGTTTTGCGGATGTCTACCAGAGTAAAACGCTGACCCGCGCCTTCGAAGATGCCGACGTGCTGGTGTATCTGGTTCACGCGATGTCAGAAGATGACGACCTGCTGGAAAAAGAGCGCCAGGCCGCGCAGCACACCTTGCTGGCGCTGCGCGACTCCTCCATCAGACACATTGTTTATCTCAGTTCCATGCAGCCGGAAGGCAACCATTCCCCCCATTTGCAGGCGCGTAAACTGACCGGTGATTTGCTGCGGATGAGCAATATTCCGGTCACCGAACTGCGTACCGGTATTGTGATCGGCGCAGGTTCAGCGGCGTTCGAAGTCATGCGCGACATGGTGTACAACCTGCCCGTTCTCACGCCGCCGAAGTGGGTTCGCTCGAAATCCTCGCCGGTGGCGCTGGAAAATCTGCTGAATTATTTGCAGGGTCTGGTGACTTTACCTGCCAGCGGAAACCGTATTTTTGACGCCGCCGGGCCGGAGTACATTAGCTATCAGACGCTGTTCGAGCGCTTTATTGCCCTGAGCGGGAAACGTCGCTGGCTGATCCCCGTTCCGCTGCCGACCTCTTTTGTTTCGGTGTATTTCCTCAGCCTCATTACCTCAGTGCCCACATCGCTCGCTAAAGCGCTGATTCAGGGGCTGAACCACGATCTGCCCGCCGACAGTGATGCGCTTCAGGCGCTGATCCCGCAGGAGCTGATTTCGATTGATGAGGCGATTCGCCGTACGCTGAAAAAGGAACAACAGCAGGTCATGGATTCGCCCGACTGGGGCTATGACCCGGACGCACGTGCGCGCTGGCGGCCAGGCTACGGTTACTACCCGAAACAGGCAGGCTTTACGCTGGAAACGTCGGCATCAAAAGCATCTCTGTGGAAAGTGGTGCAGAAACTCGGTGGCGCGGAAGGCTATTTTTACGCTAACGGATTATGGAAGACGCGGGCACGCATCGACGATCTGCTCGGCGGTGGCGTGCAGTATGGACGCCCTGACCGGGACGCCCTGAAAATCGGCGATAAAATTGACGGATGGAAAGTGATCAGCCTGAAACCCCAGCGCGAACTGGCGCTGTTATTCGGGATGAAAGCGCCGGGGCTCGGGCGGCTGACGTTCACGATCACCGACCACGGCGAAAGCCGCAGTCTGGACGTTCGCGCGTGGTGGCATCCGGCCGGGTTAAGCGGTTTGCTCTACTGGTTCAGTATGATGCCCGCTCATCAGTTTATTTTTCGAGGCATGGCGAAACGCATCGCCAGTCTGGCCCGTCAGAAAGACCGCTGCGGAAGCTGAAAGGGTTTATTTAAAGCGCAATCGCACAGTTTCAGACATTGCTGCCCCCCTTTCCCATTGCAACCCGCACAATTTCACGAAAGAATGGCGCGCTTATTGCTGAGAGGCGCCCCAGCCTCAGTAATTTCACTCATTGGGATGTACTCAAAATCATTCGGGTTGCAGCAAGGCAGCAAACGAATGAATCCCGATGAGCTGACTGGAGTCAGTGATTCGGGTGAATGAGAGCAGCGAACACCGCTGCAACGTGAAGGATGAAGAGTAGTTATGAGAGTTTTGGTTACCGGCGCTAGCAGCGGTTTAGGGCGCAATGCGGTTGAGTTTTTGCGAAATAAAGGGATTAAAGTCCGGGCGACGGGTCGCAATGCCGCCATGGGTTCACTTTTGCAAAAAATGGGCGCGGAATTCATTCATGCCGATCTCACCACGCTGGTATCGGCACAGGCCAAAGCCTTGCTCGCCGATGTCGATACCGTATGGCACTGTTCCGGGCTGATGTCGCCGTGGGGCAGCGAACAGGAATTTGAACTGGCAAACGTCCGCGCGACGCGTCGTTTGGGTGAATGGTCTACAGCGTACGGCGTGGAAAATTTCGTGCATATTTCGTCACCGGCGATTTATTTCGATTTCCATCATCACCGCGACATTCCGGAAGACTTCCGCCCTCACCGTTTCGCCAACTCCTTCGCCCGAAGCAAAGCCGCCGGTGAACAGGTGATCCACACGCTGGCGATGTCCAACCCGCAAACGCATTTCACCATTTTACGCCCGCAGGGTTTGTTCGGGCCGCACGATAACGTGTTGCTGCCCCGTCTGCTGCAAATGCTGAAATACGGCGGCACGCTGATGTTGCCGCGCGGTGGCGAAGCGCTGGTTGATATGACCTACGTGGAAAACGCGGTTCACGCGATGTGGCTGGCGACGCAGTCCGAATCTACAGAATCCGGGCGCGCGTTTAACATCACCAATCAGCAACCACGCCCGCTGCGCACCATGGTGAAACAGCTGATGGAAAGTCTGGACATCAAATACCGCATCCGCTCCGTGCCTTATCCGCTGCTGGATATGATGGCGCGCGGCATGGAACGCATCAGCAAAAGCTCACACAAAGAACCGGTGCTGACACATTACAGCGTCGCGAAACTGAATTTCGATCTCACGCTCGACACACAGCGCGCACAGAAAGAGCTGGGATATGTGCCGGTGATTTCGCTGGATCAGGGAATTATCCGCACCGCCACCTGGCTGCGCGACCACGGTAAACTTCAGGGCCTGCACGGCATCGGCCCGAAACGCGACTGACCGCCGGGTCAGCCGCTTACTCAGTTATTCGAATCCGGGAATTGCTGCAACAGCGCCAGAACAATGGCTTCTGACTGCGCATCCGCATTCCCGCGATAATCGCTTTGCCTGAAATGCATCTGGAACGCCGAAATCACACGGCGCGCCTGCTCAGGCGTCATGTTTTCCGTCACGGTATAACCGTACTGTTTCAGCAAATTCAGAAGATGCGCCTGATCTACCGGCTGCTGCGGATTTCTGCCCGCCAGAAAATGGCTGACCCGCGCCGCATCCGGCCAGGCGCCAATACCCCGCTCCGCCATCTGTTGCCACGGGAATAAAGGCCCCGGATCGTCTTTACGCTGCGGTGCGATATCGCTGTGAGCGACCACATTACGCGGCTCAATCTGATAGCGCGCGACAATGCCTTTGCTCAGTTCAGCCAGCAAATCGATTTGCGCGGGCGGGAAGGGGTAGAATTTTTTTCCCAGCAGCGTCGTGCTGTAGCCTTTGTTTTCCAGCTCAATACCGATGGACGTATCGTTCAGATTGGTGCGTCCGCGCCAGCCGCTGGCTCCCGCATGCCAGGCACGCATGTTTTCCGGCACCAGTTGCCACGCGACCGGTTTGCCGTTTTCAAGCGGCGGTTGCGCCGGGATCAGGTAATGCGCACTGACGTGTTCATCGGTAAGCGTATTTAATGCGTTGTGGAAATCTTCAGCCGTGTAGTGGATGACCAGAAAGCGCACCCGCTGATCCATGCCCTGCGCCTGCCGCGTGGTTTCCAGCCGGTAAGGTAAATTTTTCGCCTGATCACTGCTCTGACAGCCCGTCAGGGCCAGAAAAAGCGCAGCAATGACGCCGCTTCTGATGCCCGAACGCGTCATTTGCGATGCACAATAACAGCCGTACCGGAGACGCTCACCATCAGCATGCTGCTGTCTTTGCCCACGGTTTCATAATCGATATCAATGCCGACCACGGCGTTAGCACCGCGTTCTTTCGCCTGTTCTTCCAGCTCGCGAAAGGCAATCTCACGCGCTTTACGCAGTTCTTTTTCATACGCCCCGGAACGGCCACCGACGATATCGCGTACGCCTGCGAAGAAATCACGAAAAATGTTCGCACCTAAAATCGCTTCGCCTGTGACCACACCGCAATATTCCGCGATGGTAAAACCTTCCAGGGTCGGAGTCGTTGAAATTTGCATGAGTATTCCTTATCAGTTGTCGTCCACATGTCGGAGAAAAGCACCCGGATAGCATAAACGATGTATCCCGCCTGAACGTATCATTTCTCTGCGCCATGCATTAAGCCAAATCGGTTTTATACTGTAGGATTAAGAAAGTCATGGTGAAAACGTTCAATCTTTCAGTAAGGAATACGATGAAAAAGAAAATTCTTGTCGCCGCCATCCCTCTGGTATTGATGTTAAATGCCTGTACCACGGTCGACCCTGCCTATAAGGATATTGGTAGCCGCAGCGCGCCATGTATCGACGGTGGCCCCGACAGCGTCGCCCAACAATTCTATGATTTTCGTATCAAACAGGGCGGCAGCGGGATCCCGAACTCCGGCCAGCTCGCCGCTTACCGGCCTTATCTGAGCACCGCACTTTACGCGGCGCTGCTTAAAGCGCAGTCGCAGCCAAAAGTCGATATCGCGGCCTCACCAAATGAGAAAGCCGGTGCAGGTTCAGGCGATGGCGACATTTTCTCCAGCCTGTTTGATGGCCCGACGTCAGCCTCCGTGGACAGCGCATCGACCATTCCAAACACCGACGCCCGCAATATTCCTCTGCGCGTAACCTTCACGCATGAGAAAGACAAAGGCGCATCCACGAGCTGGAAAGATGAAGTGTTAATGGTGCGCGAAGGCAAATGCTGGACAGTCGATGATGTCCGCTACATGGCGAATCTTGATTTTGCTTCCAGCGGCACATTACGCCAGGTTTTGGAACACCAGTAACGCGCCCGGCTTTCTAAAAAAACCACGCAAAAACGGTTGGTCAGTGATGAATAACGTCATTGACCAACACCCCCGTCACAGATAGTTAACAATATGTTGTGCTAGACTTTAGCCTTCCTGCGGCAACACATAATTTTTAAGCCGTGATCGTTGCATAACTATGCTGTGGAAGTTACCATCTGCGGCATCAATGGCTATTCACTATTTGCGCATGAGTATTCAACTTAATAGCATCAACTGCTTCTATGGCGTGCATCAGGCGCTTTTTGACATTCAGCTCGACTGCCCTGCCGGTGAAACCCTCGTTTTACTGGGTCCAAGTGGTGCAGGTAAAAGCTCTCTGTTACGTGTTCTGAACCTGCTGGAAATGCCCCGTTCAGGCACTCTGCAAATCGCCGGTAACACCTTCGATTTCACCCGCAAACCGGATGAAAAAGCGATCCGCGAACTGCGTCAGAACGTCGGCATGGTTTTCCAGCAATACAATCTGTGGCCGCACCGCACCGTGCTCGACAACTTACTGGAAGCCCCGATGCGTGTTCTGGGTCTGACAAAAGATGTCGCGATGCAACGCGCCCAGAAATTGCTGACCCGTCTGCGCCTGACCGATTACGCCGATCGTTTTCCGCTGCACCTTTCCGGTGGCCAGCAGCAGCGTGTGGCGATTGCCCGTGCGCTGATGATGGAGCCTCAGGTTTTGTTGTTTGACGAACCGACCGCCGCGCTTGACCCGGAAATTACCGCCCAGATCGTCAGTATTATTCGCGAACTGGCAGGCACCGGGATTACTCAGGTGATTGTGACCCACGAAGTGGAAGTGGCACGTAAAACCGCCAGCCGCGTGGTGTACATGGAGAATGGCCGCATCGTGGAACAAGGTGACGCGTCGATTTTCGCTCAGCCGAAAACCAAAGAGTTTGCGAGCTATCTTTCCCACTAAAACTGTTTCCTATCAACATATTGATTGATGTTTTCTACGGAGTAAGCGATGAAAAAATTAGTAATTGCCGCGGTTCTGGCGACCGTCAGTTTGTCTGCCAGCGCTGCTGATACCATCCGTTTCGCGATGGAAGCGTCTTATCCTCCGTTTGAGTTTGTAGACTCCAGCAATCAGATTCAGGGCTTCGATGTCGATCTGGCCAACGCCATGTGTAAAGAGATGCAGGCTACCTGCACATTCACAAACCAGGCCTTCGACAGTCTGATCCCAAGCCTGAAATTCCGTCGTTTTGATGCGGTTATTTCCGGTATGGACATCACGCCAGAACGTGAAAAACAAGTGTCTTTCACCAACGCTTACTATGATAACTCCGCTATTTTCATCGCTCACGCTGGCCAGTTCGCTGACGTTGCGGCGCTGAAGGGCAAACGCGTCGGGATGCAAAACGGCACCACTCACCAGAAATTCCTGATGGATAAACATCCGGAAATTACTGCCGTGCCTTACGACAGCTATCAGAATGCCGTGCTGGATCTGAAAAATGGTCGTCTGGACGCTGTGTTCGGTGATACCGCCGTAGTCAACGAATGGCTGAAGCAGAACAAAAATCTGGCCGCTGTAGGTGACAAAATCACTGATCCAACTTACTTCGGTACCGGTCTGGGTGTTGCCGTTCGTCAGAACAACACCGAACTGCTGACTAAACTCAATGATGCTCTGGCAAAAGTGAAAGCAGACGGCACTTACAAGACGCTGTATTCAAAATGGTTCCAGCAATAAGTTTGCCTATCAATGACTGAATTCCAACCTTTAGCAAGCGCCGCCGGGATGACCGTCGGCCTTGCCGTTTGTGCGCTGGTCCTCGGCCTGATTCTGGCGATGATCTTCGCAGTTTGGGAATCTGCGCCGTGGAAGCCACTTAGCTGGCTCGGTACGGCGTGGGTCACTGTGCTGCGCGGTCTGCCGGAAATTCTGGTGGTGCTGTTCATCTACTTCGGGTCGTCACAATTGCTGATGGTGCTCGCGGATGGCTTTAGCCTTAACCTCGGCCTGTTCTCAGTGCCGATAAAGCTGCCCATCGAAAACTTTGAAGTCAGCCCGTTTGTCTGTGGTGTCATCGCCCTTTCGCTGCTGTATTCCGCTTATGCTTCGCAGACACTGCGAGGAGCGCTGAAAGCCGTCCCTCAAGGCCAGTGGGAATCCGGTCAGGTGCTGGGCATGAAAAAATCGGCGATTTTCTTCCGCCTGATCATGCCGCAAATGTGGCGTCACGCGCTACCGGGCCTGAGCAATCAGTGGCTGGTTCTGCTCAAAGACACCGCGCTGGTGTCGCTGATCAGCGTGAATGATTTGATGCTGCAAACCAAAAGCATCGCCACGCGGACACAAGAACCTTTTACCTGGTACGTGATTGCGGCCTGCATTTATCTGATTGTCACCCTGTTCAGCCAGTTCGTAATTAAGCGCATCGAACTGCGTACCACCCGCTTTGAACGGAGTGCTTCCTGATGTGGGAATATCTACCTGAAGTCCTGAAAGGATTGCACACCAGCCTGACACTGACCGTGGCGGCGCTGATTGTTGCGCTGCTGCTGGCGATGATTTTCACCGTGATCCTGACGCTGAAAGTGCCGGTCGCCAGCCAGATTGTGAAAGGCTATATCACGCTGTTTACCGGTACGCCACTGCTGGTGCAAATCTTCCTGATTTACTACGGGCCGGGTCAGTTTCCGTCTATTCGTGAAATCCCGTGGTTGTGGGAAGTGCTGTCGCAGCCCTGGCTTTGCGCGATGTTTGCGCTGGCGCTCAACAGTGCCGCGTATACCACGCAGCTTTTTACCGGTGCGGTGCGCGCGATCCCGTCCGGCCAGTGGCAGTCCTGCGAAGCACTGGGCATGTCCAAACCGCAGACCCTGCGCATTCTGCTGCCGTACGCGTTTAAGCGCGCACTGTCGTCGTATTCCAACGAAGTGGTGCTGGTCTTTAAAAGTACCTCGCTAGCCTACACCATTACGCTGATGGATGTGATGGGCCACAGCCAGCTGATGTATGGCCGGACTTATGACGTGATGGTCTTCGGCGCAGCCGGTCTGGTTTATCTGTGCGTCAACGGATTGCTGACCCTGATGATGCGTCTGATTGAACGCCGTGCGCTGGCATTTGAACGCCGCAACTGATTAAGCAGAAAATATCTGAAGGGACGAGAAATCGTCCCTTTTTTTGTGCCTGTAAAACCGTTCCTGCGCTGATTTATAATTTTTTAATCAAATTAATTGCATATAAATTCATTTAATGGCAATTTAATTACCGGTCTCACTTCCTGCCAGTTACCCGATTACATTAATAAAATCAGTAAACTGTACCGTGAAGGGAATGTCATTTTTTAAACAGGAATGTATTGCATGAAAAAGCTGATCCTCGCTGCCCTTTTGTCTGCCACTGCTTTTGCTGCCACCGCTGCGGATACCCTTCGTTTCGGGACTTCCGCTACGTATCCGCCGTTTGAATCGATCGGGGCTGATAACCAGATTATCGGTTTTGATATCGATCTGGCTAATGCGCTGTGTAAGCAGATGCAGGAAACCTGCACCTTTACCAATCAGCCGTTCGACGGTCTGATCCCGGCGCTTAAATTCCGTCGTTTCGATGTGATTATTTCCGGCATGGACATCACCGAAGAGCGCAGCAAGCAGGTCACGTTTACCCGACCTTACTACGCCAATACCGCGATGATCATCGGGCCGAAAGGAAAATACTCTTCCATCGCCGATTTGAAAGGCAAACGTGTCGGTCTTGAAAACGGCACTACCCACCAGAAATACCTGATGGAAAAACATCCTGAGATCACCACCGTCGGGTATGACAGCTATCAGAATGCGATTCTGGATCTGAAAAGTGGTCGTCTGGACGGACTGTTGGGCGATACCGCCGTGCTGAATGGCTGGCTGAAATCCAACCCGAATCTCGGTGAAGTCGGCGAACTGATTAAAGATCCGCAATACTTTGGTACCGGCGTGGGTATGGCAGTGCGTCCTGATAATAAGGAACTGCTGGCGAAACTGAATACGGCGCTGGAAGGTATTAAAGCCAACGGCGAATTCCAGAAGATCAATGACAAGTGGTTCCCTTCCCACTGATTCCCCGTCATCCTTCGAGCTGACTCTGCCTTGGCCGCGTTACCCGCCCCATCCATGGGCCTCACTCCTGAAGGAGTCGCTACAAGCAGCGTTCCAGTCTGCTCCCGGCAGGTGGGTCACTCACCCCGGGAGCAGACTGATGTATGCTCCCGGGGTTCACTCAGTTGCCACCTGGATTCAACCCGGATGATGTTGGGGAAAGGAATAAAAAGGCGACTGTTCTGCGTAACATCTCTCAAAAATGTAATGACTCAGAACTTATTACATCAAAAAAGTGACATTCATCACACTACATTCATGGAATGACTTTTACACTGTTCAACCGTAATCACTGTCGAGATCGAATGTTTATGCACGCACGTTTTCATACCGCCTTTGCGGCACTCACTGAAAATTTATCCTCCGCGCTTGAGCCATTTCTGCGACATGACGACTTTCCGGCAATGTTCTCTGCGGCGGATGTTGCACAGATAAAACAAGAGACAGGGTTGAATGACGACGCGCTGGCATTCGCCCTGTTACCGCTGGCAGCAGCCTGTTCTGTGACGCCGATTTCGCATTTCAACGTGGGCGCAATTGCCCGCGGAATCTCCGGTAATCTGTATTTCGGTGCCAACATGGAATTTGCCGGTGCGCCGATGCAGCAAACCGTTCATGCCGAACAATCTGCGGTCACACACGCCTGGCTGCGTGGCGAAACGCGTCTGGCCTCAATCACCGTCAATTACACGCCTTGCGGCCATTGCCGTCAGTTTATGAATGAACTGACCAGCGGCACGGCGCTGGATATCCATCTGCCGGATCGCGATGTCGCCACGCTCGGCGACTATCTGCCGCATTCGTTCGGGCCGAAGGATCTGGATATCACCACGCTGCTGATGGATAAAGTCGATCACGGTTACACGCTGAAAACCCACGATGCGCTGGCTGCGCATGCGCTGGATGCCTGCAACCAGAGCCATGCACCGTACAGCAAATCCCACAGCGGCGTGGCACTGGAAACGCTTAACGGCAAACAGTTTGCCGGGCGTTACGCGGAAAACGCCGCTTTCAACCCAAGCCTGCCTCCGCTACAGGCGGCATTAATCCTGCTGAACCTGTCCGGCGAAGACTGCCTGAAAGTCCGTCGCGCCGTGCTGGTCGAACAGGAAGGCGCATTGATCACCCAAAATGACGCCACCCGCGCCACGCTGAAAGCCATCGGCTGCGAAGACGTCACCACACTGAACTGCTGAAACTACCGGGTTTCGTGATCTACCTAACACTAATGACTGCGTTCCTGTAGTCATTAGTTACATAACATTGTCTGATTTGAATTCCCCGTTTCCTCTCTGTTACCCTTTCGTCTCTAAACTATAAAAATTAACATTCTGAGCACCGGAAGAGTAAAACGATGGAACTTGAATACGAAAGCAAACGTCCCCTGTACATCCCTCACGCTGGCCCAATCCTGTTAGAATTCCCGTTACTGAATAAAGGCAGCGCTTTTACCGAAGAAGAGCGCAGCAATTTCAACCTTCACGGCCTGTTGCCTGAAGCCGTTGAAACGATTGAAGAACAGGCCGATCGCGCCTACCGCCAGTTCCAGAATTTCAAAACTGACATCGATAAACACATCTATCTGCGTAATATTCAGGACACCAACGAGACGCTGTTTTACCGCCTTCTCGACAGCCATCTCAGCGAAATGATGCCGGTGATTTATACTCCGACCGTCGGCGAAGCCTGCGAGCATTTCTCTGATATCTACCGCCGCGCCCGTGGCCTGTTTATCTCTTATCCGAACCGCGCACACATCGACGACATGCTGCAAAACGCCACCAAACAACACGTCAAAGTAGTCGTGGTGACTGACGGCGAACGTATTCTGGGCCTGGGCGATCAGGGTATCGGCGGCATGGGCATTCCTATCGGTAAATTGTCTTTGTATACCGCGTGCGGCGGCATCAGCCCGGCATATACCCTGCCGGTTGTGCTGGATGCAGGCACCAACAACCCGCAACTGCTCAACGATCCGCTGTACATGGGCTGGCGTCACCCGCGCATCACCGGCGAAGAGTACGAAGCCTTTGTCGACCAGTTCATTCAGGCGGTAAAAATCCGCTGGCCGAACGTGCTGTTGCAGTTCGAAGATTTCGCGCAGAAGAACGCCATGCCGATCCTCGAACGTTACCGCGACGAACTTTGCTGCTTTAACGATGATATTCAGGGCACCGCGTCCGTGGCACTGGGCAGCCTGATTGCTGCCAGCAAAGCCGCCGGCGGTAAGCTGAGTGACCAGACCGTTGCCTTCCTCGGTGCAGGTTCTGCCGGGTGTGGTATCGCAGAGCAAATTGTTGCACAGATGAAATCCGAAGGCCTGAGTGAAGAAGAAGCCCGTGCGAAAGTCTTCATGGTTGACCGCTTCGGCCTGCTAACCGACAAACTGCCAAACCTGCTGGATTTCCAGAGCAAACTGGTGCAGAAAAGCAGCGCACTGGCAAACTGGGGCATGGCGAACGACAGCATTTCATTGCTGGACGTGGTGCGTCATGCCAAGCCGACGGTGCTTATCGGGGTTTCCGGCCAGCCGGGTCTGTTCACCGAAGAAATCATCCGTGAAATGCACAAACACTGTGCGCGTCCGGTGGTGATGCCGCTGAGTAACCCGACATCACGCGTAGAAGCGACACCCGCCGATATCCTCAACTGGACGGACGGTGCGGCGCTGGTCGCCACCGGCAGCCCGTTTGCGCCGGTAAGCCATAAAGGCACGCTTTACCCTATCGCCCAGTGCAACAACTCCTTTATCTTCCCGGGCATCGGTCTGGGTGTCATTGCCTCAGGCGCAACGCGCGTGACTGACGGTATGCTGATGGCCGCTAGCCGGACGCTGGCGGAATGTTCACCGCTGGCAACCGAAGGTAAAGGCTCGCTGCTGCCGGACGTCGATGATATTCAGGGCGTGTCCAAATGTATCGCGCTGGAAGTGGGTAAAGCCGCGCAGTTGCAGGGTGTGGCGATGGTGACATCGGAAGATACGCTGTCGAAAGCGATTGAACACAACTTCTGGGCACCGCAATATCGCAGTTATAAACGCACTTCATTCTGATAGCGTTTAGGTCATAAGCTGACTGACCATGATCCAGACCAATGCCTTGTGCATTGGTCTTATTTTTCGTCTAAATTGCAGCCCGTTACGCAGATTCGAAAGTAATTGCCTGAAAAGTGCTGAAAAAACCCGCGATGCCGGTGGTTACAGAGTGCGACGTATTGCGTCCCCTAAACAGGTAAAGTAGCCTTGGATCCGATTTCAATCCGATCATAAACAGGGATACCTATGATTAAGCGACTTATAGCTGGCGTTACCGGCATCGTTATTCTGATGCTGGCGGTCGCTATCGGGCTTGATCAGTGGATAAGCCTGCGCACCCAGCCTTACATTTATGACGAAGTGCAGACCCTGCCTCACCGCCAGGTTGGCGTCGTTCTGGGCACTTCCAAGTATTACCGTACCGGCGTCATCAATCAGTATTACCTTTACCGCATTCAGGGCGCGATCAACGCCTACAACAGCGGCAAAGTGAAATACCTGCTGCTGAGCGGCGACAATGCACAGCAAAGCTACAACGAACCGAGCACCATGCGCCGCGACCTTATCGCCGCCGGCATTCCAGCCAGTGACATCGTGCTCGACTATGCCGGGTTCCGGACGCTCGACTCCATCGTGCGCACCCGTAAAGTTTTCGACACCAACGATTTCATCATCATTACCCAGCGTTTCCATTGTGAACGTGCGTTGTTTATCGCACTGCACATGGGTATTCAGGCGCAGTGTTTTGCCGTGCCTTCACCGAAAAATATGCTCAGCGTGCGCAGCCGCGAGATCTTCGCCCGCCTCGGCGCGCTAACGGATTTGTATCTGCTTAAACGCGAACCCCGCTTCCTCGGGCCGCTGATCCCCATTCCCGCGGTGCACAATATTCCCGACGATGCACAGGGTTATCCGGCAGTGACACCTGAACAAGTGCTGGCCCTGCAACAGCAGCTGGAAGCCGAGAAGAAAGCCGCCATCGCCAAAGCCGCAGCCGACAAGGCAGCAGCAGATAAAGCGGCTGCGGACAAAGCCGCCGCAGAGGAAGCCGCAAAACTGAAAGCTGAGCAGGAAGCCAATGAAGCCGCTCAGGCCGAAACTGAGGATGCCGCACCGGCATCCCGGCCTGAACCGCCGAAACCGGTGGGCAGAAATCCGTTCAGGCAGTAAGAACCGAATTTACGACAGCAAAAAGGCCGCATAAGCGGCCTTCTCTTTTATAATCCGATCATTTATTTCTTCTTGGCGTATTTCAAAGAGTCCAGCGCCACCGCGAAGATGATGATGCTGCCTTTGATAATGTACTGCCAGTAAGGGTTAACGCCGATATAGGTCAGACCGTAGTTGATGACGGTGAATATCAGCACACCAGTTACGACCCCGGCCACAGAACCCACACCACCGGCAAATGACACGCCGCCGACCACGCAGGCGGCGATAGCATCAAGTTCATACATAAAGCCGAGGTTGTTGGTTGCACTGCCGATACGCCCTGCTTCCAGCAACCCCCCGAAGGCATAGAACACACCTGACAGCGCATAAATCATGATCAGGTTTAACGGTACGTTAACGCCTGAAACTTTCGCCGCTTCCGGGTTGCCGCCGATGGCGAAGATGTTCTTACCAAAACGTGTTTTGTTCCACAGCACCCAGACGAAGGCGATAGCAATGACTGCGTAGAAGGTGATGTAAGAAAGCTTCAGGCCGCCCAGATGGATAAAGCCCTGTGCGAACTTCGAAAAGCCCGGATCAAAACCGGCAATCGGTGAGGAGCCTACATAGTCGTAATACAGGGAGTTAATCCCGTAAACGATAATCATGGTACCCAACGTGGTGATAAACGGCGTTACGTTCAGGTAAGCAATGATAATGCCGTTAAGCAAACCGATCAGCGCACCAACAATACACACGGTCAGGATAACCAGCGGGATCGGCACCACTTCCAGATGCGGGAAGACTTTGTTGACGTTATCCATCGCCTGCAACATGGTTGCCGCGACAACCGCAGCTAAACCGACCTGCCGACCGGCTGACAAGTCAGTACCCTGCGTGACAATCAGCCCCGCCACGCCGAGCGCAATAATCACGCGCACAGAAGATTGCGTAAGAATGTTACTCAGGTTAACCAGACTGAGGAAGCTTGGATCCTGAATGATAATAATGGCCAGTAAGACCAGCAATACCACATAAATCCCGCCCTCTTTTAAATAAGTGAGCACGCTTTTCTTATTTAATGCTTTCATAATAAGAACCCTTAAAAATTAGAGATGCAAGGAGGCCAGGCGTAATATTTCGTTCTGCGAAGTCGTTTTTGTTTCAACAATACCCGCAACCTGTCCATTACTCATAACCAATATTCTGTCAGTAATACCCAGCAACTCAGGCATTTCAGAGGAGATAATAATGATCCCCTTCTCTTTTTTAGCCAACTCGGTGATTAACTGGTAAATTTCAAATTTAGCGCCAACATCAATCCCGCGAGTTGGTTCATCCAGCATTAATATTTCAGGATTGGTTAATAGCCAGCGCCCGATAATGACTTTTTGCTGGTTCCCGCCAGACAAAGAGCCAATACTGGTTTTATGCCCTGGCGTTTTCACCCGCATGGAATCGATAACCCACTGGGTATCACTTTTCATCCGAGTGGTATCGAGCAATCCGGCTTTATTTTTATATTGACGGATGTTCGAAATCAGCGAGTTAAAACCGATATCCAGATAGGCATAAATACCGGTGGAACGACGCTCTTCAGTCACCAGCGCAAACCCGTGATTAATGGCTTCATTGGCGCTGTGATTATTAATTTTTTTGCCGTGCAGTTTAATGGTGCCGGAAACTTTCTCACGGATGCCAAATAATGTCTCGACGATATCTGTACGTTTCGCACCAACCAGACCGGCAATCCCGAGAATTTCTCCTTTGTGTAAATCAAAGGAAATATCACGGATCGAAGGCTGACGTAGTGAGGTCAGATTACGCACTTCAAGGATCACTTCACCCGGCACGTTCTGGCGATCCGGGAAGCGCTGACTCAGTGAGCGGCCAACCATCATCGAAATGATTCTGTCCATGTCGAGGCCTTCCAGCGGCTGAGTCGCAATCCACTGGCCGTCACGCAGGATGGTGATTTCATCACACAGCTGGAAAATTTCTTCCATCTTATGAGAGATATACACAATACCGCAGCCGCGATCTTTCAGCTTACGGATAATCGTGAACAGGTGGTTCACTTCTTTTTCCGTCAGGGAAGATGTCGGTTCATCCATAATGACGATTTTGGCATTGTAGGAAAACGCCTTGGCGATTTCGATCATCTGCATCTGGGAAACAGACAATTTACCGACCTTGTCACGCGGGTCGATATCAATATCCAGCTCGTCAAAAATCGCTTTGGTGTCTTTGTACATTTTGTCCTGATCGACAAAAATGCCTTTAGTCGGATAACGTCCCAGCCACATGTTGTCCATGACCGTACGCTGTAACACCAGGTTTAATTCCTGATGTACCATCGACACACCTTGTTCAAGCGCTTCTTTGGAGCTTTTAAAATTGACTTCCTGTCCCTGAAATAGAATCGTACCGGAGTCTTTACTGTAAATTCCGAAAAGGCATTTTAATAATGTGGATTTACCCGCGCCATTTTCCCCCATTAAGGCATGGATGGAATGCGGACGCACTTTTAAATTCACATTATCTAACGCCTTAACGCCTGGGAATGATTTATTAATGCCGCTCATTTCCAGCAGAAATTCACCTGGCTTTTCTGTTTTTGTGTCAGATAACGAAATATCGGCCATAGTTGTACCTGGCTAAAGATAAAAATAAACGGATGTATTAATACCTGATGTCAGTAATGCAGCCGGTAAGCGAACCTGCCGGCTGCATTATGACATGACGTCCTGTCAGACAAGCATTAACGTCTTATAACACTTACTGTTTTTTTACGGCTTAACCGCAATATTAATTGCCACTGCTTAGCTTTGTTTTTCTTTATTGCTGTCTGTCAGTCTTAATACTTACTGTGTAAAGCTAAAAAGTCTGTCTTATTTGGTGAAAGTAGACAGGTTATCTTTATCTACAGCCACGTAAGGAATACGAACGACTTTATTTTCAACTTTCCAGCTGGTGCCATCGGCTGCTGATTTACCTTCAGCCAGATTTTTAGCCAGCTCAAATGTTGCTTTAGCCTGGTTGCTTGCATCGTTGAGCACAGTACCGGCCATCGCGCCAGATTTAACCAGTGCCAGCGCTTCTGGTAACGCATCCACACCGAAGACCGGAATGCTGGATTTGTTATGCGATTTCAGTGCTTCTACAGCGCCCATTGCCATTGCATCGTTGTTGGCGATAACCACTTCGATTTTGTTAGCGTTAGGACCGGACAGCCAGGCGTCCATTTTGTCTTTCGCCTGAGCGGTATCCCACATTGCTGTATCAAGTTGCAGCTGATCAGTTTTCAGGCCTTCTTTACCATTCAAAGTGCTGATGACGTATTTGGTACGCGCTTCAGCATCCGGATGGCCAGGTTCGCCTTTGATAAGCACATACTGGATGGTGCCGTCTTTGTTCAAATCCCAGGCCGGGTTCGCTTTCCAGTGTTTAGCGATCAGCTCACCCTGAATAACGCCAGACTCTTTAGAGTCAGTCCCGACGTAATACGCTTTGTCGTAGCTGTCTAAATCTTTACGGGAAGGTTCTTTGTTATAGAAAACGACAGGAATGCCAGCACCGCGGGCTTTCTCAATAATGACCGGGGCAGCAGCCGGGTCAACCAGGTTAATGGCCAGGGCTTTAACCCCTTTCGCCAGCATAACGTCAACCTGGTCGTTCTGGGTGGACTGGCTGTTTTGCGAGTCATTCATCAGCAGTTGCACATCTGGAGAAGCTTTTGCATCTTTCTCGATGGCTTTGCGCACTTCAGACATGAAGTTGTCATCGTATTTATAGATGGTGACACCGATTTTAGTATCAGCAGCGTGTGCGGCAAAACCAAACATCATGCTCGCAGCCAGAGTAGCCAGTGTGAAAACCTTTTTATTCATTTGTATCTCCGGTTATGTAGGGTGTTACAGAATTTGGCACCGGAAATCCCTGCGGGAGCAGTACAGCTCCACGTCATGATTGTGGGTGCCTGCCATCCTTGACTTATAACGTCCTGACTCGCTGTGAAACCAGTCCGGTAACGCCGGACACAAAGTGAATCATGTTGAAAACGAATGCATCATAAAGGCCGCGATGTTAATAAACTGTGAAAGTTCTCACAGATTGAAAACGGTTACATCGCGTTATTTGATCAATAAGTGACGGGTGCCACATTTTGCCACGGCGCCACTGAATGGCGTCTGACCAGCGTCGGCATAAAACAATGCGAAACGCCCGTAGCTAACTGTTCTGCCGCACCTTTTAATGCCAGTTCGGTGGCGAGCGTCGCCATTGAGACAATCGGGTAACGCACCGTTGTCATTTTCGGGCTGGTGTACCGGGCAATCGGAATATCGTCAAAACCTACCAGTGAGAAATCGTCGGGAATGTTAATTCCGTTTTCTTTCAACACTGCCATCGCCCCCGCCGCCATCGAATCGTTATACGTGAAGACCGCGCTCAGATGCAGATTGCGTCCGAGGAGTTCAACCATCGCTGCCTCTCCGCCCTGCAAATCCGGCGAACTTTGCGCGCGCCAGGCCGCGGGAGGAGCAACGGCAGAATGATGTGCCTGCGTCATGGCCTGTAAATAACCCTGATAGCGCTGCAAATCATCTTCAATGCCGTGGCTTGAGCCGATATAGCCGATGCGCTGATGTCCCTGAGACAGCAACAGACGCGTGGCCATTTCTGCCCCGCTGACGTTATTGAGCCACACGCAGCGATGCTCGTAGCCCGGAATAACGCGGTTAATCAGCACCATGCCGGAAACCTGATCCATAAAGCGAGAAAGCTCATCATCACCAAGCGCCTTGGAATGCACGATGAGCGCGTTACAGCGCTGGCGGATCAAAACTTCAATGGCATGCCTTTCTTTTTCGGCAATGTGATAGCTGTTACCTATCAGAACGTATTTCTGATGCTGCTGCGCGACGGTATCAACCGCTTTCACCAGCGCGCCAAAAAAGGGATCTGATACGTCCATCACGACCACGCCGATGGTGTCGCTGGTTTGCGTTGCCAGCGCCTGTGCGTTGGCGTTAGGCCGGTATCCCAGCGTGGCGACGGCCTGCAAAACCTGCTCGCGGGCTTCTTTACTGGCGATAGACGGATTGTTCAGAACACGGGAAACAGTGGCGACAGACACGCCCGCCAGACGGGCGACATCACGAATGGTGACCATTTGTCGCTCCGTCATCAGCCAGAGAGTGGTACGGAGGAATACGGAAATGGTTAACCCAGGAGGTAAAAAATGCAGACAAAGAGAAGCGAGGTGAAGTGCTCATGGCGTTTCCTTTTTTAGTGTAGTGGTCGTCAGACTGGCACGACCGCTATCCTAAACATTTTGCGATAACGCCTGCGTGAATCACGTCACAGGAAAGAAAACGTTTACATACAATTCTGCAACGTCCATCTCAAATCTATAATTTAGGGTGATATATCAGCACACACCTCAAGCCGTTTTCATCTCAACGCCCGAGGCTTTAATGGTCAGTTTTCGCCATAGCCATTCCAGAGGCCCCTGACGGAAATAACGTAGCCACAGCAGCGTTACCAGCAGGTTGCACGCCCAGACCAGCGGCACCATCGCCAGCAGTTGCAGCCGGTCGAAGTGCAGGAAGAAGCCGAAGAAATTGAAGAACGTGGTGCATATCAGCGTCTGTAACAGGTAATTGGTCAGCGCCATGCGGCCAACCTGAGAAATCCAGTGAACCAGCCGCCAGCGCGAAATCACCGACCAGAAGCCATAACACAGCGCCAGATAGCTGACGGCCTGCATCAGCGAGCCAATTTCACGTGGAACCTGCAACAAAAAGCCGCTCCAGCGGTAATCCCAGCCGCTCTTCCATTGCAGGTAAATCGCCGGAATTTGTATCACCAATGAAAGCGGTAACAGCGCCGCCGCCACTTTGCGGTAATGCCGCTCGCTGAATTCGCCTTTCAGCCATCCACTGCGCATCAGCCCGGAGCCGATCAACATTGCGCCCGCCAGTTCCCAGCCGTATTGCGCACCAATCGCCAGCAAACTTGAAGATAAGAGATCCAGCCGGTTGTGAATAGCTTCCCAGCCGCCTTTCAGCCGCCAGTATTGCTCATACTGAATTTCAGCCGGTCCCGGCAGCCAAAAACTTCCCGCTTTGGGTGAAGAAATCACGCCCAAAATCGCCAGTACCGCGACGCCGATGAGATACAAAATAATCCCGGTCGAAACCAGCGACTGGCTGCTGCGCCCTTCCCTTACCATACGCCAGCACACCAGACCAATCAGTCCGTAGGACAACAGAATGTCGCCATCCCACAACAATGTGGCGTGGATCAGGCCGCACAATAATAAAATCGAAAGACGCGACTGGATCCAGTGTTTGCCACGCGGCAGCAGCAAATACAAACCGCCGCCAAACAGCATGGCAAACATCATCAGGAATTTACCCTGCGCGACGGCGTCGAGCACCGCCCAGGTCCAGGCGTCAGAGGTTGATGGGGTTCCGGCAAATGCCGGATTCAGGTACGCAGCTTTCGGTAAACCGAAGGCGCTGATATTGAGAAGCAGGATGCCAAAAATGGCGAGACCACGGGCAAAGTCGAGCGTGGCAATACGTGAGCGCATACCTGGCGTTCCTGTTAACGGTAAGGAGCTGAAAATTTTGCGGGCTCCAGACAGACTAACGGCACCCTGAAGGTGCCGCAATATGAAAGTGTCTGACCGGTTAAAACGCCGCCATTAACTGGCGTGTCTTACAGTACGCAGGAATTCCTGACGTGTATTCTGGCTGGACTTGAACAGACCGCCCAGAGACGTGGTGGTTGTTGCGCTGGTTGCGTCACGCACGCCGCGGGCTTTCACGCAGTAATGTACGGCATCAATCGACACTGCCACATTTGGCGTGCCGAGCAGCGTCTGTAACGCCACCAGAATCTGCTGGGTCAGACGCTCCTGAACCTGCGGACGCTGCGAGAAGAACTGCACGATGCGGTTGATTTTCGACAAACCGATCACGGTATCTTTTGGCAGATACGCCACGGTCGCTTTCCCGTCGATGGTCACGAAATGGTGTTCGCAGGTGCTGGTCAGGGTGATATCACGCACCGTCACCATCTCATCCACTTTCATCTTGTTTTCGATAACAGTGATTTTCGGGAAGTTCGCGTAATCCAGCCCGGAGAAAATTTCATCAACGTACATCTTCGCGATACGACGCGGCGTTTCCACCAGACTGTCATCGGAGAGATCCAGATTGAGCAATTGCATGATGCCAGTCATATGTTCCTGGATCCGCTGTTTGCGCGTTTCGTTGTCGATCGGCAGGGCTTCACGCAGAGGGGTTTCCAGACCACGGGCTAACAATGCCTCATGGACTAAAATGGCTTCTTTACTCAGGGTTGGCATTCATTCTTCTCCGGCAGGTGTAATCACTTTGACGCAGATCACGCCAAAGTGAGGTGGCTTACTGTAGTGGAGAGCCGGTTCAGAATCCAGTGATAGTGTTTCATGATGGATGAAATAGCTGCAACTTATCGGTTCTGCCGGAAGACCAGCGCGCCGGCAATCACGAAACCGGCCAGCGCGACATACAGGGCCGGTTCCAGATGATGCGTCAGCGCAGTCGAAATCGCAGAAAAAATTGGCCCGAACAGCTGCCCGACGGCATAACCGGTGGTGAGCAATCCGGCCATATAACGGCTGTGATTCGGCGCCAGTTCGCGGCTGCATTGCAACGCCAGCTGTACCACGCTGAGGAAACCGCCGCCGGTCAGCAATGCCCCGAGCACCAGCCCGGTCACGCCCGGCACGACTTCCGCACACAAAATCCCCAGTCCCTGCACCCATAATGTCAGCGCCAGACGTTTATGCGTCGTCAGGCAATGGCGGGTCAGAATACCTATCACGATGCCGACAACCGCCGCGCCGCCGAACACCGGCCAGACAAACTGTGCAAACAGGCTGTCAGGAAAACGTGCCGTCGCCATCTGCGATAAAAATGTCGCGGGAAGGATGTACCCAAAGCCAGCCAGACTGTAACTCCACACCAGACGTTTCAGCGCCGGTGTCATGACCAGCGGTTCCGCCGCCACATGGGAACGATGTAAATCACCTTTACGGGGCAGATTCGGCGTGATAATTGCCACAAAAATCAGCGCCAGCACACCGTAAACGCACCAGGCCTGTGCCGAGGACAGCTGTAAACTGTGGATACCTACGGCTAACATGCCGCTCAGGAAAATCCCGGCACCCGGACCGGCGAATACCGCCGCGCTCATTGCCGGACGGCCAAAATGCGCCAGCCGTTCGTTACACCATGCGGAGACCATCACCATCGCCCAGCCGCTGGTCCAGCCGATCAGGAAGCGCACGATGCTGTGCAGCACTTCGCCGGAAATCACCGCCGACAGTAATGTCAGTACAACGCCGCCCCACACACCCAGCCATAACCGGCGTTCGAGGTGGTTGGCCGCACGCATTCCGTCAAACGCGCCACACAGATAACCGAGATAGTTGAAGGCGGCGACTAAACCCGCGCCGGTCAGCGTGAACTGATGTTCAGCTATCATTAAAGGAACCTGCGGCGTGAAGGCGAAGCGCCCGATACCCATCGCGACCACAAAAGCCAGAAAACCACTAAGCGCAATACGAAAAGCCATAACTGCTCCGTCAGAAGAAACCGCAATGCAACATATCAGAAACAATGAATAAACATACTCAAAGCCTGTTGCCGAAAACAGCAGATTTCTTAAAAGAAAGTTAATTGGAAGTTGTGGCTATGATGCCTTATGAGTACAATCACGAAAACTGAATAATACAAACCAAGTTGTTTACGATTCGAGAACACAGGAACCCATCATGGATCTGACTCAGTTACGGATGTTTTGCTGCGTAGCGGAAACCGGTTCGCTGGCGCGTGCGGCAGAGCAACTCCACCGCGTGCCTTCAAACCTGACCACCCGCCTGCGCCAGCTCGAACTCGAACTGGGCACCGATTTGTTCATCCGCGAAAAACAGCGTATCCGCCTTTCCGCGATGGGCCACAACTTCCTTAACTACGCCGAGCGCATTCTTGCGCTGAGCGATGAAGCGATGAGCATCACCCATGCCGGAGAACCTGCCGGGAATTTCGCGCTGGGCTCGATGGAAAGCACCGCAGCAACGCGTCTGCCTTCGTTGCTGGCGGCTTATCATCAGAAATTTCCCCAGGTGGCATTGTCGCTGGTGACCGCCACTTCCGGCGAAACTATCGACAGCGTGCGTGCCGGACGTCTCGCTGCGGCGCTGGTTGATGGTCCGATAGATTTTGACGACATCAACGGCTGTATCTCATTTCGCGAACGCATGGTGGTGATCAGCCCGCTGGGTGAATCGCCACTCGTCGTACCTGCTGGTCGCAGCGGTCATACCGTATTTGCCTTCCGCCCGAGCTGTTCCTATCGCCAGCGTTTGCAGGGCTGGATTAAGGAAATGAATGTGCCGGTTGCCAATACGATGGAGATTCAGTCCTATCATTCAATGATGGCCTGCGTTGCCAGTGGTGCGGGTATCGCGATGATCCCGCGTTCGGTGCTGGAACAATTGCCCGGCCACGAACGCGTAGAAATTCACGAAATTCCGGATGAATTCGCCGATACCGCCACCTGGCTTATCTGGCGCAGGGACGCTTTCAGCCCGAATGTCCGGGCGCTGAAAGAACTGATTATCGAACAGAATGACGGTGTGATCCCGTTACTGAAACACCCTCTGGCCGGCGAACATGACCCGGCACTGCATCCGACTTATTAACCTGAAATCTGATTAAGCTAAAAACACCTGACTGGAGCAACATAATGGAAATGATTAAAACACGTGCGGCCGTCGCCTGGGGCCCGAATCAACCTCTGTCCATCGAAGAAGTCGATTTGATGCCACCACAAAAAGGCGAAGTGCTGGTGCGTATCGTTGCCAGCGGCGTATGCCACACCGACGCCTACACCCTGTCCGGCAAAGATCCGGAAGGCGTTTTCCCCGCAATCCTCGGCCATGAAGGCGGTGGTGTAGTAGAAGCTGGCGGCGAAGGCGTCACCAGCGTGGCCGTTGGCGACCACGTGATCCCGCTGTACACGCCGGAATGTGGCGAGTGTAAGTTCTGTAAGTCCGGCAAAACTAACCTGTGTCAGGCTATCCGTACCACGCAGGGTAAAGGCCTGATGCCGGACGGCACTACCCGTTTCTTCAAAGACGGCAAGCCGATTTTCCATTACATGGGCACCTCGACTTTCTCCGAATACACCGTCGTCCCTGAGATTTCTCTGGCGAAAATCAACAAAGAAGCGCCGCTGGAAGAAGTGTGTCTGCTCGGTTGCGGCGTGACCACCGGTATGGGCGCTGTGATTAACACCGCCAAAGTGAAAAAAGGCGATACTGTGGCGATCTTCGGCCTCGGCGGCATCGGCCTTTCGGCGATTATCGGCGCCGTGATGGCGGGCGCAGGCCGCATCATCGGTATCGATCTGAACACCAGCAAGTTCGATCTGGCCCGTAAACTCGGCGCAACCGATCTGATCAACCCGAAAGATTTTGATAAGCCGATTCAGGACGTGATCGTCGAAATGACCGACGGCGGCGTGGACTTCTCCTTCGAATGTATCGGCAACGTGAACGTGATGCGTTCCGCGCTGGAATGCTGTCATAAAGGCTGGGGCGAATCGGTGATTATCGGCGTTGCCGGTGCCGGTGAAGAAATCTCCACCCGTCCGTTCCAGCTGGTAACCGGCCGCGTATGGCGGGGTTCCGCATTCGGTGGCGTCAAAGGCCGCAGCCAGCTACCGGGCATTGTAGAGCGTTATCTGGACGGCGAATTCGCCCTGAACGATTTCATCACTCACACCATGCCGCTGGAAGAAATCAACGAAGCGTTCGATTTGATGCACGAAGGTAAGTCTATCCGTACGGTTATTCATTTTAACAAGTAAGGAAAGTTTTCGATGAGCAGCTCGATTGAACTACTCGAAGAACACCGGATGTTTGGCGGCTGGCAGCAGCGCTACCGCCATACTTCGGCCAGCCTGAATTGTGGCATGACGTTCAGCATCTATCTGCCACCGGCAAAAGATGACACGCCCCCGCCGGTGCTGTACTGGCTGTCGGGCCTGACCTGCAATGATGAAAACTTCACGCTGAAAGCCGGGGCGCAGCGCGTCGCGGCTGAGCTTGGGCTGATTCTGGTGATGCCGGATACCAGCCCGCGCGGCGAAGGTGTCGCCAACGACGAAGGCTACGATCTCGGTCAGGGCGCAGGATTTTATCTGAACGCCACCCGGTCGCCGTGGGCCGCGCATTACCAGATGTACGATTACCTGCTCGACGAATTGCCTGCGCTTATCAGCGGGCATTTCAACGTCAGCGATCGTCAGTCGATTTTCGGTCACTCCATGGGCGGCCACGGTGCGCTGATGCTGGCGTTACGTAATCCGCACCGCTTCTGTTCAGTTTCCGCGTTTGCACCCATTGTGAATCCGGCGCAGGTTCCGTGGGGACGCAAAGCCTTCTGTGCGTATCTGGGTGACGACGAAAGTCAGTGGCTGCAATACGACAGTTGCCATCTGCTGAGTGCATTGCCGGCAGATCAGAAGCCATTCCCGATTTTAGTCGATCAGGGTGATGGCGATCAGTTTCTCGCAGATCAGCTGCAACCGGCAAAACTGGCCGAAATCGCCCGCCAGCGCGGCTGGCCGTTACAGCTTCGCGTCCAGCCGGGGTACGATCACAGCTACTTTACGATTGCCTCGTTTGTGGAAGATCACCTGCAATTCCATGCGGAGTTTTTGCACTCCAGGGCATGAGGGCGTAATGCCTTTCAATGCTGAATGAGAGAATTTCGGTTTCTCACTTGCAGTGGTCACTCAACGCGCTGTGCCGAAACCGCCCAAGAGAGGGAAAGCACTTCCCGCTCTTGGGCGGTTTCGAATACCGTAGGTTCTGTGAAGGCTGTTTATGAGAAACGGAAATCTTCGAGATTCAGATAAAAAGGGGGGCTTTGGGGAACCCCAAAATCTCAGCTCTTCAATTTCGGATCCAGCGCGTCCCGTAATCCATCGCCCAGTAAATTAAATGCCAGAACGGTGAGGAATATCGCCAGACTTGGGAATATGGCCACGTGCGGTGCCATGACCATGTCGGCACGGGCCTCGTTGAGCATGGCGCCCCACTCCGGCGTCGGAGGTTGCGCGCCCATTCCCAGGAACGACAGGCTGGCAGCGGTGATAATAGATGTACCAATGCGCATGGTGAAATACACCACTATCGACGACAACGTGCCCGGCAGGATATGACGGAACAAAATCGTGGCGTCGGATGCTCCGATGCTGCGTGCCGATTCAATATAAGTTTGCTGTTTCAGCACCAGCGTATTACCACGCACCAGACGTGCGAACGCCGGGATGCTGAAGATAGCAACCGCGATAATCACATTCGACATGCCGTTACCCATCACGGCAACCACGGCAATCGCCAGCAGGATACCGGGGAAAGCAAACAGCACGTCGCAAACGCGCATGGTGATGCGATCCCACCAGCCCTCGTAATATCCGGCCAGTAATCCGAACACCGTGCCGATAACTGCACCGAGTACCACAGACATTACGCCGGCGGTGAGTGATATCCGCGCGCCCATCAGGATACGGCTGAAAATATCCCGCCCGAGTGAATCCACACCGAGCCAGTGCATCACCGACGGACCTTCGTTCAGACGGTCGTAATCGAAGTAATTTTCCGGATCAAAGGGCACCAGCCACGGCGCAAAGATCGCAGCGGCAATCAGTAAAAGAATGAAAACGCCCGCAATCATCGCGATATGTTGCCGGCGAAAGCGCCGCCAGAACGCTTTCCACGGCGTTCTTACCGCCTGCGAAGTTTCGGATGTGATTATCGGCAAGCTCGCCAGTACGGCATTTCTCCGCCAGTTTTTCATGCGACTGCTCACTTGTATCGGATAGAAGGGTTAATCACGGCGTACAGCATGTCCACCAGCAGATTGATGAGGATGAATTCGAGAGAGAAGAGCAGTACCTCGGCCTGGATCACCGGATAATCACGCATCTCCACGGAATCTACCAGCAACCGCCCTAACCCCGGCCAGTTGAAGACTTTCTCGACCACAATCGAGCCCCCCAGCAGGAACCCAAACTGTAATCCCATCATGGTCACAACCGGGATCATGGCGTTGCGTAGCCCGTGTTTTACCACCACAACGGCTTCATGAACGCCCTTCGCCCGCGCTGTGCGCATGTAATCTTCCTGCATAACTTCGACAAAAGACGCCCGGGTAAAGCGCGCCATAATGGCCGCCACCGCCGCGCCCAGCGTGATGGACGGCAGAATATAATGCTGCCAGCCGTCAGCCCCGACGGTCGGCAACCAGCCCAGTTCAACGGAGAAAACCTGCATCAGCAGCATACCCAGCGCAAAGGCCGGGAAAGAGATACCGGAAACAGCGAGCGCCATGCCCAGACGATCCGGCCAGCGGTTGCGCCAGACGGCGGAGACTACGCCAATGAGCAGCCCGATAATCACCGACCACAGCATGCTGGTCAGCGTCAGCCAGAAGGTCGGCATAAAGCGGGAGCTGATTTCATCAATGACCGGGCGTTTGGACACCATCGAGTGCCCGAAATCACCGGTCAGCGCGTTGCCGAAGAAGGTGAGGAATTGCTGATAGAGCGGCTTATCCAGCCCTAAATCCTGACGGACCAGCGCCACGACGCTGGCGTCTGCGTCCTGTCCGGCCATCAGACGCGCCGGATCGCCCGGCAAAAGATGTACAAATAAAAAGACCAGCACTGCCACAATCAGCAATGTCGGAATCAGTCCCAGTAATCGTTTCAGAAAATAATTAAGCATGATTCGCTGTCTGTGATTTCACGGTATGACATCCCTATTCCGTCTGCGGAACACGTAAGTTCAGGGCGCGGAAACTTTGAACCCGCACCCTGAAAGCTTCACCGCATATTATTTCACATCGGCATCATCAAAGCTGAATGCCGTATCCGGCATCACATAGAAACCAGTCAGACGTTTGTTGTTGGCAGAAACCAGACGCTCAGTCACCAGGAATGCCCACGGCGCGTCGGTCCAGATTTGTTTCTGGGCATCGGCGTACAGTTTGGCTTTCTCCGCTTTGTCAGTGGTTTTCAGCGCGTCGGACAAATCTTTATCCACCTGCGCATTGCTGTAGAACGCCGTATTGAATTGTTTCGGTGGCGCAGCCTGGGTTGAGAACAGCGGCGACAGTGCCCAGTCAGCTTCGCCCGTTGATGCCGACCAGCCGGTATAGAACATGCGGATACCTGCTTCTTTCTGCCCGACGTTCTCCACCTGAGCGGCACGCTGTGCGGCATCCATCGCAGTGACCGTCACTTTGATACCGACCTGCGCCAGCTGCTGTTGCGTGAACTGCAACACTTTTTGCGCGGTGCTGTTGTTATGTGAAGACCACAGCGTGGTGGTAAAGCCGTCCGGATAACCCGCTTCTTTCAGAAGTTGTTTGGCTTTTGCCGGATCGTATGGCCACGGTTTGAATTTCGCGGCGTACTCAATTCCCTGCGGCAATGGCCCTTCGGAAGGCACAGCGTAACCGGCAAACGCGACTTTAATCAGCGCCTGTTTGTTGATGGCGTAGTTGATCGCCTCACGCACTTTCACGTTATCGAACGGTTTTTGCGTCACGTTAAAGCTGATGTAACGATGCAAAATTGACGGCGCGGCCACCAGATCCAGTTTCGGGTTTTTCTCCAGCAGCGCGGCCTGCTCGTAAGGCACCGGGAACGCCAGATCAGCTTCACCGGTTTGCAGCATCGCGGCGCGGGTGTTGTTATCTACAACCGGACGCCAGGTGATGGTATCGAGTTTAGGCTCGCCTTTTTTCCAGTAACCGTCGAATTTCTTCACTTTCACGAAGTCGGTTTGGTTCCACTGATCCAGCGTATACGGGCCGGTGCCCACCGGATGGAAACCGATCTCTTTGCCGTATTTGGTCAGCGCCGCCGGGGAAATAATCACAGCCGATGGGTGTGCCAGAATATTGATGAACGCCGAGAACGGTTCTTTGAGCGTAATTTTCACGGTCGTGTCATCCACCGCTTCCGTGCTGGCGATATTTTTAAACAGGTTGTAACGCTTGAGATGATTGTCAGGATTGCTGGCGCGATCAAAGTTAACTTTTACCGCCGCCGCGTTGAAGTCGGTGCCGTCCTGGAATTTCACGCCCGGATGCAGCTTGATGGTGTAAACCAGCCCGTCCTTGCTGACCGTGTAGCTGTCCGCCAGCACGTTTTCCAACTTCATGTTTTTATCGAAGCCAAACAGCCCCTGATAGAAGGATTTTGCCACCGCCTGCGACAAGGTGTCATTCGCATCATAAGGATCAAGCGAGGTGAAGTTAGAGCCTACGGCGATCACAACGTCTTTGGCAGCCCATGCTGAAGCTGAAGCCAGAGAACCGAAAATAGCGGCAGCGAGCACCGCCTGGCGGATCACGTTCTTACCTTTACGTTTCTGCTGATTCATGTCAGTTCCTTTTCCTGTCTTACCCGTTTGTCTTACAAAGAATTGGCGCTTAAAAAACAAGCCACCACAAAAATCAGTAAAGCCCCGCGATAGCATGCCGGGCGACAAAGTGCCCTTCGCCCACCTGAACCAGCGGGGCGACCAGCGGCTCGTCGTTGAGCGCACGGATCGGGCTGGGGATTTCATCCACCAGCAAGGCCTGTTCTTTTCTTTTATGCGCCGGATCGGCCACCGGCACCGCCGCCATCAGTTTGCGGGTATACGCGTGCTGCGGATTTTCAAACACCGCACGCCGCGTGCCGATTTCAACGATTTGCCCGAGATACATCACCGCCACGCGATGGCTGATACGCTCGACGACCGCCATGTCGTGCGAAATAAACAAAAACGCCAGCCCGAACTCTTTCTGTAAATCCATCAGCAAATTAATGATTTGCGCACGGATCGACACATCGAGGGCAGAAACGGATTCATCCGCAATCACCACTTTGGGATTGAGCGCCAGTGCCCGCGCGATACAAATTCGCTGCCGCTGGCCGCCGGAAAATTCGTGAGGATAGCGCTGCGCGTGTTCCGGCAGCAGCCCGACTTTTTCCAGCAGCCAGGCGACGCGCGCCTCGGCCTCTGCGCCTTTCGCCAGATTGTGCACCAGCAAAGGCTCCATAATCGAATACCCGACTGTCAGCCGCGGATCGAGCGAGGCGTACGGATCCTGAAAAATAAACTGAATATCGCGGCGCAGGTGTTGCAGCGCACTGCCGGTGACATCGGTCAGCACCTGGCCGTTAAACGTAATTGTTCCGCCCTGGCTTTTCACCAGTTTCAGCAGCGAACGGCCCGTGGTGGATTTTCCGCAACCGGATTCGCCCACCAGCGCCAGCGTTTCACCCGGATGTAAGTCAAAGCTGACTTTTTCCACGGCATGTACGCGGCGCGTCACACGGTTGAAAATTCCACTGCGCAAATCAAAACGCGTGACAAGATCGCGAACCTCCAAAACCGGCGGCGCACCCGGCGTCAGGGTGTCCTGCACCAGTTCCGGGTCACTTTCTTTTTGCTCCTGCACAGGGAAACGCGCGGGCAATGGTTTACCGGCCATCGAGCCTAATTTGGGTACCGCCGCCAGCAGCGAGCGGGTATAGGGCTGTTGCGGCGCACGGAAAATCGCGCCCACGTCGCCGGTTTCCACGCTGTTGCCCTGATGCATCACCAGCACGCGGTCGGCAATTTCAGCCACCACACCCATATCGTGGGTGATAAAAATCACGCCCATGTGCATCTCTTTTTGCAGCACACGGATCAGTTGTAAAATCTGCGCCTGAATCGTCACATCCAGCGCCGTCGTCGGTTCATCGGCTATCAGTAACGCAGGCTTGCAGGAGAGCGCCATCGCGATCATCACCCGCTGGCGCATACCGCCGGAAAGCTGATGCGGATAGCTGTCGAGAATATTGCGGGCTTCAGGAATACGCACCAGATCCAGCATGCGCAACGCTTCGGCACGGGCGGCGCGGTGGTCTTTATCCTGATGCAGACGGATTGACTCGGCGATCTGCTCGCCCACCGGAAACACCGGATTGAGCGAGGTCATCGGTTCCTGAAATATCATCGCCATATCCGCACCGCGTAAACTGCGCATGGCGGGTTGCGTCGTTGCGATGAGATCGACCACTTCGCCATTTCGACGGCGAAACTGCATTTGGCCCTGCGTTATCTGCCCGCCGCCTTGTTCCACCAGACGCATCAGCGCCAGCGACGTCACGGATTTACCTGAGCCGGATTCGCCGACTATCGCCAGCGTTTCGCCACGCCTGACCTGAAAACTGAGATTATTCACAGCCGGAATAATTTGCCCTTCATGCGAAAACTGCACGCTGAGCTGGCTGACGGCCAGAACGTGGTCGGGAGGCAGGGTCAGGGAACGGTTCATGAGCGGTAAATACTGACGACCGGCGCGTCGCCCACGCGGGCAAATCCGCGGTACATGCCTTCACTGTTGAAAGGCAGTTCGACGTTGCCAAATTTATCCACAGCAATCATTCCTCCGCTCCCGCCCATCGGCAGCAGTTTTTCCTGCACCACTTTGTGCGTGGCTTCTTCGAGCGTTAAACCGGCGTATTCAATCAATGCCGCAACATCATACGCCGCGACCGTGCGCATAAAGACTTCGCCGGTGCCGGTGCTGGAAATCGCCACAGTGTTATTGCTGGCGTAGCAGCCTGCACCAATAATCGGGCTGTCGCCGACGCGTCCGGCCTGTTTGTTGGTCATGCCGCCGGTGGACGTCGCCGCCGCCAGGTTGCCCTGCCCGTCCATCGCCACCGCGCCGACGGTGCCAAATTTATGTTCCGGATCGATCGGGTCGCCAGACGGCTGAGCATTCAGGGACGCCCCGTCGTGATCGAGCATCACGCCGCCGTCTGCCGCAATCGCGCGCTGCAACTGTGCGAAACGTTCCTGGGTGTAGAAGAATTCCGGCTCTACCATTTCCTGCCCGTGCTCGCGGGCAAACGCTTCCGCACCCGCGCCGGTAAACATGACATGCGGGCTGTTTTCCAGCACCTTGCGCGCGGTGAGAATCGGGTTGCGGATATGATTAACGCAGCTGATGGCACCGGCCTCCAGCGTACGGCCATCCATGATGCAGGCATCCAGCTCATGCGTGCCCTGATGCGTGAAAACGGCACCTTTTCCGGCATTAAATAACGGGCATTCTTCCAGTAAACGCACCGCTTCAGTCACCGCATCCAGTGCGCTGCCGCCCGCCGCCAGAATGGCCTGCCCGCTGGCAACAATACGTTCCAGCTCGGCTAAATAATGTTGTTCTTTTTCACGACTCATTGCTGCGCGGGTAATCGCCCCGGCACCGCCGTGAATGGCAATGACCGGACGCTTCTTGTCCGAAACGGAACTCGCTGAATTATCAGTAGAAGAACTCATTAGAACTGCACCCTGAGTTGTTGTATTTATGTATACAGAAAGTGATGTTGCCCTGTTTTTTGACTATATTTAGCCCGCTACAGTATGTAAAGCAGAAATGTAAAACTACAAAAACGCGCTAATTGCTTAGATTGTTTAAGAAAATCAAATACGAAGATTGAATAAACGTCCAAGACAAACCGTAAAAGAACAGGAATAATAATCGTCCTAACCGCAGATATAAGCACCTCTGGCAAAGCTTACTGTGGCCTTCTTATATTTTTTATTTTTAGGAAATCAGTTATGGAAACTGTTTATAACCGCCGTCGGATCAACGTGATCTCGTGGCTAAGTTACTTCTTTACCGGTGGGCTGGTTTCCACTTTAGGGATTGTCATCGGCCCGGTGGCGACCGCTTTCAATAAAGAGCCTGCATTTATCGGCCTGATGTTCTCGCTGATGAACATCGGTTTGTTCCTGCCGATCATGATAAGCGGCATTCTGATGCGTAAGTTCGATCTCGGTAAGCAGCTGATTACTGGTTCAATTATCACTATTCTGACCTGTATCGCGCTGTTCGTGATGCCGTCCATCACATTGTTCGGCGTCGGGGTATTCCTGATTGGTGCGACAGCGGGCCTGATGATGTCTATCGGCAGCTATCTGGTTGTGCGCATCAACGATGACCCGAAAAAGCGTTCTGCTAACCTGATTTTCACCGACTTCTTCTTTGCGCTTTCTGGCATGACGCTGTCGCTGGTGCTCGGTTTCCTGTTCAAACACGGTGCAAGCTGGCTGGCGATGTACGGCATCATGGGCACCCTGAGCGTGCTGATGATTTTGCTGTGCGTGGGCCAGAAATTTCCGGTTGTCGCTAAACCGGAAGCCGTGGCAAAACAAGATCGTGAAGCGAAAGAGCCGTGGGGCTTTGCCGCGTATGTGCTGTGTTTTGCACTGTTTGCCTTCGTCTTCAGCGAACTGGTGTTCACCCTGTGGATGCCAAGCTGGTTGCATGAACACTTTGGTCTGGACACTGACCGCGCTGCGATTTACATCACCACCTACTGGATGGTGAAAGCGATTGGCCTGTTCCTTAACCAGTTCACCGTGCGTTTCGTCAAACTGCGTACGTTCCTTTTTGCCTCCGCGATTGTCGGCTTAATCAGCCTGTGCGTCGTGACGCACAGCGAAAATACGGCGCTGGTAATGGCTGCGGTGGGCGTGTTCGGGTTCTGTAACTCAGGGATGTTCTCCGGCCTGATGAGCTACGGCAGCCTGCAGGTGAAAAACTCACCGCCAACGCTGACCTCTGCCCTGCTGACCACCGCGTCAGTCGGCACGCTGATTTTCGCGTCATTCTCTTCGTTCATTTACCGCGAATACGGCCTGTTCTGGGCGCTGAATATCGCCACCGTTTCTTACGTGCTTCTGGTGCTGGCGGTGATCATTGCAGGTATCCGCAGTAAAGCAGAAAAGATTCATCGCGAAATGTCTGTCGGCTGAATGACAGACTGAGTTGTGAAAAAGCCGCAGGAAAGTTCAAAGTTCCTGCGGCTTTATTTTTTGGCTGAGAATTGTCAGAAGCAAAATGAATCAGAGCAGATCAAGAAACCGCGCCGTCGCCGGTGTCACCGAATCCGCCTGATAAATTGCGTAGAGATCGGCGGGCAGCATTTCCGTCAGCGCGCAAAATCGCACACCCGGCCAGTGGATCCGCGCATAACTTTCCGGCAATAACGTAATTCCGTAACCGTTCGCCACCAGTGCCAGCGCAGTCTGCGGCTCATTCACCTGCTGTTTCACCTGCGGCAGAAAACCGTGCTGACGGCACATCGAATATAAATAACTGCCCAGACTCGACGTGTTAATCGGCATCAGAATAAAATCCTCATTCGCCAGCTGGCTGAACGCCACACTGTTTCTGATCGCCAGCGGATGATTCTCTGACAGCGCCACAGCCACGTTCTCACGCCCCATCAGCTTGCTCGATAACCCCTGCGGCAGCGCCAGCTTGGCCTCTCGCCAGATACCGATATCAATCCTTTGCAGCTGCAACGCGTCGATTTGCTGAACCGGCGTAAGTTCGGTAATCGACCAGCTGATTTCCGGCGCATGCCTGGCGAAATTGTTCAGCACGGGCATCAGCGGCCCCCAGGCGGCAGTGCCCACCGTACCAAACTGAATATGCCCGATTTCCCCCCGGCCAATCTTACGTACCTGATGCAAGGAACGGTTGATGCTGTCGAGCATCAGCCCTGCTTCACGCATCAGCGCCGCGCCAGCGGGTGTCAGCGACACGGAACGGGTGGTACGCAGAAATAGCGGCGTACCGAGAAGATGTTCCAGCTCTTTGATATGCAGGCTCAGCGGCGGCTGCGACATATTGAGCCGCACCGCCGCTTTGCTGAAACTCAGTTCCTCGGCCACGACGCGAAAGTAGTGCAGCAGGCGGAGATTAATCTGGCCGAGATCGAAAACTGAATCGGTGAATGGTCGCGTCACATTTTCTCCAGCAACATTTATTTTCCCTTAAATATTAGCGTATTGGATTTATAGATTTTGACTATAAATCCCGGCGGCGAACGGTATTAGACGCCACAGGCCGCTCACCCTAGCATTGCCTTCAACTCAACCCTACTGTCAATAATGAGAGAAGTGATCATGCTCAATAACAACGCGTTTGACTGTGCAGCAATTATCCGCCAGCGTGCCCCGGGCTTTATCCCACGCGCCGCGCTTATTTTAGGTTCCGGCCTCGGCACGCTGTGTGACGATATGTCCGGTGCGATTACCATTCCTTATCACGACCTGCCGGGGTTCCCTCAAAGCAGCGTCGTCGGCCACGCCGGTGAACTGGTTCTGGGCCATCTCGAAGGTGTACCGGTAATGTGCATGAAAGGCCGCGGCCATATGTATGAAGGCCACGGTATGTCTGTAATGACCAGCGCCGTCCGCACTTTCAAACTGTTGGGCTGTGAATTCCTGCTGGCGACTAACGCCGCCGGATCCATGCGCAAAGAAGTCGCGCCGGGTCGTTTGGTTGCGCTCACCGACCACGTCAGCTTTATGCCGGAATCCCCGCTGGCTGGCCCGAATGACGACCGTTTCGGCCCGCGCTTCTTCAGCCTCGCGAACGCCTATGACAAAGATCTGCGCGCGCAGCTTCACGCTGTGGCCGGCAAACTGGATATCGACGTGGCAGAAGGCGTATTCGCCGCCTACACCGGCCCGAACTTCGAAACGCCTGCGGAAATCCGCATGATGCAAACCCTCGGCTGCGACGTCGTCGGCATGTCTATCGTGCCGGAAGTAATTTCCGCGCGACACTGCGGCCTCAAAGTGCTGGCGGTTTCTGCCATGACTAACTTTGCCGAAGGTCTATCCGACACCCCGCTTTCCCACCAACAAACCCTGAGCTGCGCAAAACTGGCGGTGGGTGATTTCACCCGACTGATCCGCGCGTTCTTCGCCGACCTGTCAGCGGCTGGGAAATAAGGGACTTCTATGGAACAGGCATTCAACCGCCAGCGGATCAATATGATTTCCTGGCTGAGTTATTTCTTCACCGGTGCGCTGGTTTCAACGCTCGGAATCGTAATCGGCCCGGTGTCGCAGGCGTTTGGCAAAGACCCCGGATTTATCGGACAGATGTTTACGCTGATGAACATCGGCCTGTTCCTGCCGATCATGATAAGCGGCGTGCTGATGCGCAAATTCAATCTGGGCAAACAGCTGATTACCGGCTCAACCGTCTCTGTACTGACCTGCATCGCGCTGTTCCTGATGCCGACCATCACCATGTTCGGTATCGGCGTTTTCCTGATTGGCGCGGCGTCCGGCATCATGATGTCCATCGGCAGCTATCTGGTCGTACGCATCAATGAAGATCCGAAGAAACGCTCGGCGAACCTGATTCTCACCGATTTCTTCTTTGCACTGGCGGGGGTGATTCTGTCGCTGCTGCTGGGGTATTTATTCCAGCATGGCGCAAGCTGGCTGGCGATGTACGGCGTCATGGCGGTGCTGAGCCTGATGATGATCGTGCTGTGCGCCGGGCAGAAATTCCCGTCGATTCCGCAGGCTGTTGAGAAAGAATCATCAACCGGCCAGCAGCACGACCGCTGGGGCGTTTCGGTGTGGGTGTTGTGCTTCGCGCTGTTTGCTTTCCTGCTGGCAGAACCGGTGTTCACCATGTGGCTGCCAAGCTGGCTGAAAGAGCATTTCGGGATGGCGGCTGACCGCGCGGCGTTCTACATCACGACCTACTGGACCGTGAAATCCATCGGCCTGTTTGTGAATCAGTTCACCGTTCGCTTCGTGAAACTGCGCACATATCTGCTGATTTCAGCGGGTGTCGGGCTGGTGAGCCTGGCCGTGGCGGCCAACAGCGGGAACCCGATGCTTATCCTGGTTTGCGCTGGTCTGTTTGGCTTCTGCAATTCCGGCCTGTTCTCAGGCATCATGAGCTACGGCAGTTTGCAGGTCAGAAATTCTCCGCCAACGCTGACGTCAGCCCTGCTGACTATCGGCACCATCGGGACGCTGATCTTCTCCACGTTGTCGTCGCTGGTGTACAGCCAGTACGGGTTATTCTGGGCACTGAATACCGCGACCATCGCTTACGTCTTCCTGCTGGCGGCGCTGATTTTTGCCTCGGTCAACAGTAAAGCCGAAGCGCTGGAGCAACAACCGTCGCACTGATTTTCTTAAATATTGTGTATAAAAAAGGGAAGACTCTGCGGAGCCTTCCCTTTTCTTATTTCACTGCCACGATTAAAGCTGGGGGCAGCGCTGCAAACTGTTGAGCCAGGATGTTTCAGGCTGAGCAACCAGACGACGGGCTCGACCGTGACGACGCAGAATCAATCCTTTATCCTGCATTTCACTCAGGTCACGACGAATGGTTTCAAGACTTACATCCAGCGATTGTGCCAGTTCGCTTACCTGTAACACTTCATGCTGTTCTACCAACTGAAGGATGGCCTGATGGCGATTTTTTTTAAGCACCGGTTATTCCTGTATATTTGACAGTTGTGTGACCCATGTCACAAATAACGGAAACCATCATACCTGCGTTACATTGTTAATTTTGGGATCGATCTCAATTTTTCAGGAATCCCCACGAAGTTTTTACGCCTTCCGCAATTTTTGGTTCGCCGCGTTTCTCTGTCATACTATGCGCATGCTCCAATTCCCCGCCCGGTTCCGGTGAAAACACCCGTCCCGCCGGGATGAACCTCAAAGGAATTTTCATGGAATTCAATACTGCCGGTCTGATCTCGCTGGAAGAAGCGCTGGAAAAAATGCGCGCTTATGTCCCGTCCAAAACAGCTAACGATGCCGAATCTCTCCCGCTCGCTGCCGCCGCAGGCCGCATTACCGCCACGCCGGTGAAATCCCCGGTTTTCGTCCCGCCTTTTGATAATTCCGCGATGGACGGTTACGCCGTGCGCTGCGCCGATTTGCACACGGACGCCGTTCTGCCTGTGGCAGGTAAAGCCTTTGCCGGTGCGCCTTTCCACGGTGAATGGCCTGCCGGAACCTGCATCCGCATCATGACCGGCGCGCCGGTTCCGCAAGGTGCCGACGCGGTGATCATGCAGGAACAGGCCGACGTGTCAGAAGCGGGCGTGCGGTTTACCGCAGAAGTGCATAAAGGCCAGAATATCCGTCTGACCGGCGACGACATCAAACAAGGCGACAGCGTGCTGCCTGCCGGTGTGCGTCTCGGCGCAGCTGAATTGCCACTGCTGGCTTCTCTAGGCGTGACGGAAGTTAACGTCTGGAAAGCGCTGAAAGTCGCGGTGTTTTCGACCGGGGACGAACTGCAACCCGTCGGGACGCCGTTAGAGGAAGGCCAGATTTACGACACCAACCGTTTCGCCGTGCGTCTGATGCTCGAACAGCTCGGCTGCACCGTACTGGATTTAGGGATAATCCGCGATAATCCGCAGGCGCTGCGCACAGCCTTTGAAGAAGCCAATGCCTTTGCCGATCTTGTGATTTCCAGCGGTGGCGTGTCCGTGGGCGAAGCGGATTACACCAAGCAAATGCTCGATGAACTGGGCGAAATTGGTTTCTGGAAACTGGCGATGAAACCGGGTAAACCCTTTGCATTCGGAAAACTGAAAAACAGCTGGTTCTGCGGTCTGCCGGGTAATCCGGTTTCTGCTGCACTGACGTTTTATCAGCTGGTGCAACCGTTTATCGCTCAGCTTTCCGGCCACACCGCCTGGAAGTTCCCGCCGCGCCTGAAAGCTAAAGCCGTGACACCGCTAAAGAAATCCGCCGGACGCCTGGATTTCCAGCGCGGTATTTTCAGCACAAATGCCGAAGGCCAGCTCGAAGTACGCACCACCGGCCATCAGGGCTCGCACGTCTTTAGTTCGTTCAGCCTCGCAAACTGTTTTGTGGTGCTTGAACGTGAGCGCGAAAACGTCGCCGCAGGCGAAATCGTAGAAATCGAACCTTTCAACGCCCTGCTTAGGAGCTGATCATGGCGACGCTGCCGGAACTGACGGATGCTGAAACCCTGCGTTATAACCGCCAGATCGTGCTGAAAGGGTTTGATTTTGATGCGCAGGAAAAGCTGAAAGCCAGCCACGCGCTGATTGTCGGTCTGGGTGGTCTGGGCTGTGCGGCGGCGCAATATCTGGCAGCCGCCGGAACAGGCACGCTGACCTTGCTGGATTTCGACACCGTTTCGCTCTCAAACCTGCAACGTCAGACGCTGCACACCGATGCCAGAATCGGCATGTCGAAAGTGGGATCCGCCGCGCTGGCGCTGGCGGCAATTAACCCGCACATTCAGCTGAATCAGGTTGATGCTCAGGCGGATGACGAAATGCTGCACGAACTGATTGCCGCCTGCGACGTGGTGGTCGATTGCACTGACAACGTCACGACGCGAAATCAGCTCAATCAGCAATGTTTTACGCAGAAAAAACCGCTGGTCTCGGGTGCTGCCATCCGCATGGAAGGCCAGCTCAGCGTGTTTACATGGCAGCCCGGCGAGCCGTGCTATCGCTGCCTCAGCCGTCTGTTTGGTGAAAACGCGCTGACGTGCGTCGAAGCCGGCGTCATGTCACCGCTGGTCGGCACCATCGGCAGTTTGCAGGCCATGGAAACCATCAAGCTGCTGACGCACTTCGGCGAAACGCCACGCGGAAAACTGCTGATGTACGACGCCATGACGCTGCAATTTCGCCAGATGAACCTGATGAAAGATCCGGGTTGCGAGGTATGCGGGGATTGCTGATTCTCAGAGTCTGTCGCTGAAATTCAGGTAAAAAAAAGTCCGCAAATTTGCGGACTTTTTTATCAGAATCAACGATTACGTATTAATACCCTGACTACGTAAGTAGTCTTCGTAATTACCGGAGAAATCAATCACACGGGTCGGTGTCATTTCCAGAATACGCGTCGCCAGCGAGCTGACGAATTCACGGTCATGAGAAACGAAGATCAGCGTGCCTTCGTACATTTCCAGCGCCATGTTCAATGACTCGATAGATTCCATATCCAGGTGGTTGGTTGGTTCATCCATGATCAGGATGTTCGGACGCTGCATCATCAGTTTCCCGAATAACATACGACCTTTCTCACCACCGGAAAGCACTTTCACTTTCTTCTTGATGTCGTCCTGACCGAACAGCAGACGCCCGAGAACACCGCGCACAGCCTGCTCGTCGTCTTTCTCGGATTTCCACTGACTCATCCAGTCGAAAACGTTCAGGGTATCGTCGAATTCGTATTCGTGATCCTGCGCGTAGTAACCGATTTTTGAGTTTTCAGACCATTTAACTGAACCGCTTTCCGGCTCATGCTCACCCACCAGCGTTTTCAGCAGGGTGGATTTACCGATACCGTTGGCGCCCAGAATCGCGACTTTCTCGCCGACTTCCAGCATCAGACCCAGGTTTTTAAACAGCGGACCGTTGTCGAAGCCTTTGGTGATTTTTTCCACTTCCAGCGCATTACGGAACAATTTCTTGTCCTGCTCAAAACGCATGTATGGGTTCTGGCGGCTGGACGCTTTGATTTCGTCGAGCTGAATTTTATCAATCTGACGGGCACGGGAAGTAGCCTGTTTAGATTTGGAGGCGTTGGCGCTGAAGCGGCTGACGAACGATTGCAGCTCGGCTATTTGCGCTTTTTTCTTGGCGTTATTGGCACTCAGAAGTTCACGAGCCTGCGTTGCCGCCGTCATGTATTCGTCGTAGTTGCCCGGATAAACGCGCAGCTCGCCGTAGTCCAGATCCGCCATGTGCGTACAGACCATGTTCAGGAAGTGACGGTCATGCGAAATGATGATCATGGTGCTGTTACGCTCGTTCAGCACCTGTTCCAGCCAGCGAATTGTATCGATGTCCAGGTTGTTCGTCGGTTCATCGAGCAGCAGAATTTCCGGGTCAGAGAACAGCGCCTGAGCCAGCAATACGCGCAGTTTAAAGCCCGGTGCGATTTCGCTCATCGGGCCGTAATGTTGCTCAACGGGAATACCAACGCCCAGCAGCAGTTCACCGGCGCGGGATTCGGCGCTGTAGCCGTCCATTTCGCCGTAAGCGACTTCCAGATCAGCCACTTTGTAGCCGTCTTCTTCGCTCATTTCTGCCATTGCATAAATGCGGTCGCGCTCTTCCTTCACTTCCCACAATTCGGTGTGGCCCATGATCACGGTGTCCAGCACGCTGAACTGTTCGAATGCGAACTGATCCTGGCGCAGTTTACCCAGACGCTCGTTCGGGTCGAGGACCACGTTGCCGCCTGATGGCACTAAATCGCCACCGAGGATTTTCATGAAAGTGGATTTACCACAACCGTTCGCGCCAATCAGGCCATAGCGGTTACCGCCGCCAAATTTGACGTTAATGTTTTCAAATAACGGCTTGCTGCCGAATTGCATGGTAATGTTGTAACTTGTTAGCAAAGGAATTCACTCTTTAAATAAACGGGATTTTGGTCACATTATGCCACAACCAAACAACGGTATCGCCTACAGTTACGTTCGTTTTTCAAGCAAACGTCAGGAACAGGGTGATAGTTTACGCAGACAGTCTCAAATGGCTGAACAATATGCGTTTAAAAATGGCCTCAAGCTATCCAGCAAAAACTTTCAAGATCTCGGTATCAGTGCCTTTCGCGAAGGCACTCGCCCCTCATTAGCAGACATGTTAACGGCTATTGATGAAGGACAGATTTCTCCTGGATCGACAATCATCATTGAAGCCATTGACCGACTTTCACGACGTGGTATTGACATAACTTTAGAGACGCTAAAAGAAATTCTTCGCAAAGACGTGCAAATAGTTTCGTTATCCGACGGGTTGCTCTTGGACCGTGACAGCCTTAATGACTTAACAAGCGTCATCCGTATTGCCCTAGCGGCTGACCTTGCACATGGAGAATCTCGGCGAAAATCTGAACGATTGCGCCAAACCAAGAACAAACAACGAGAAGATGCTCTCATAGGTAAACCAATCAATAAAATCCTTCCGTTCTGGTTGACTGGTAACGCCGACGGTTACGCATTAAGTGATCGCGCTGATGTTGCCAGAAAGATTATAAAACTCAAGCAGGAAGGCAAAGGCAGCAATATGATCGCTAAGGTTCTAAACCAAGAAGGTATTGCTGGGATTCGAAGCCCTCAGTGGAATCATGGCTCTATTACAAAGATGTTGAAAAGCCCGGCACTTTACGGTGCGTATCAGACAGGTCAAACCAATAAAGACCGAGAGTTGATAGATCTGGACCTGGTTGAAAATTACTTTCCCGCCCTGATCACAAAAGAAGAATGGTTGCTGCTTCAATCAGATCAGAGCAAATCTACAAAAGGTCGTCGAACCCAGAATAACCCTTACAGCGCTTTGCTACGTTGTACTTGTGGTGGATCGTTGGTAAAGCGACAGACTACTGTCAAAGATAAGCTATACGTTTATCATATCTGTCTGAATGCCAAAGATGGTCGTTGTTCACAGAAGCTAGGAATAAAAGGTTTGGAACCGGCGTTAGCTAAAATTCTCGGTCGGCTCGATTTCAAGAAGAAGCATACTGTTAATCAGTCTATGAACGAAGAAAGGTTGGCATTGGAAAAACGCATCGCAAACCTCAATGATCAGTTACTGAATATGGATGATGCCCCGCTGACGGTTTTGCAAACTATCGGGAAACTCGAACATAGGCTTAAAGAAGTTACCGAAGCAATATTGAATACCGAACACAAACAGCGAGGAATCGACGCTGTGGACGTTGAGAAGCTTTCGAGTATAACAGACGCCCTTGAACTCAATATTCTACTGAAGCGCATCCTCAGGAGCATAACGGTGTCGGGTAGTGGTTTGAAATGGAACGTCAAAATTGAACATATCTCTGGCGATACACAAAGCTTCTTCATGATAAATGGTCAGATTGGATTAGTCAGTGACAGCATCGCACTACGAGAACAATTATTGAGTTTTCATGAGGATTCATGAACCTATATTCTTTAGAAAAAAGCATGCACAACGCAGTTTGATTTTCGGCACAACACTAAAGCCCATGCAGTATTTCTGCATGGGCTTAATTTAACAGATGAACGAAAAATTAATGAACAGTAGGCACATTTTGTTCTTCAACAGCCAGCGTTCATTTTCCTTTCTTCTTGGGTGCAGGAACGTTAATTGTTTCCTTAACCGTAGTTTTCGGGCGACGTTGCGCTTCGGACGGTTTTACAAACAGACCTGTTATAGCATCACGAACAATTGTTTTCTTTGGCATACAAGGTTCCTTATATTCACGGATATGGGGCTAAACAAATTACAAATCATGATGGTTGCGTTTAACCAGCCAGCGACGTGCGGCCATAAGATGCTAAAACACCATCGTTGTAGCCTTTTGCATATGCCGCTTGGGGACTTTTATGGCGAACAGTACCCGCTTGACTTTGATGCAAAGAATCGAGATTGACCCAGAGATGCCCACTTCGAGCCATGCCTGAATTAAACCCTTGCTCATATGCACACCCACAACATTTATGTCGACCAAATCCACCTTGATCATCCGGTAATGACGATAAGAAAGTCCAGTAACGGTGTGTCTTTTTACATATAGCAGTCATGTGTATTTCCTTAACCCAGGGTTAAAAGTTTTGTTTACATGACCCACAATGGCTGTCTACAATCACGTCGTCTAAGTTATGAAAGAAGGTACCATGGGTTAACATTGAGCCGCCAAGCTCATTGAGATCACGTATCTGAACCAAGCCGAATTCACTTAAGTGGGTTCGGCTTTTTTGTTGGCTGCCCGTAGCACATCACTACATGTAGTGTCACTGACACCAACCAGATACAAGATAATGACTGAATTAGACTTTTGCAAGTGTACAAAACGCCCGGTTTTGTGGATAAGTAGGGGATGTTTTTCTAAGCTCACTATTAAACCCGCACCCTTGCTGGGGCGGCAACCTTGTCAATATCTGAGATACGATTTTCTTATATTTTTACGAAAGATGATCGGATGTCGGTTTATTAACCCTTAGAAAAAAAGAGCATATTGATCCAATTTGTTATGCTCATTAGTACATAACAAATTTCTCGAGAAATCCATTGGTCAACAGCCAAACAAAAGTCTTAAGCTAAGAGCTCCACTCATCAAAGCTTCAACATGAATATTTGCACATCAACATACCAAACAAACAGGATTATTGTACTCACCATGTTGCCTCTAAGCTCTTGACAGTAAATTTCCATTATGTAGGTTCTTTTCACATAAAATAATAAGCCTACAAAACTGTCATGACTGAGCAAGATTGCCACCCCACATAACTATTTTATCAATCTAATTAATGAAATCTGCTTCTCTCAATTCGCCAAAGCATACCAATTTAATAATTGAAGGGAACATATAGATAAGTGTCAGCAAGCAGATTAGATTAGATTAGATTAGATTAGATAATTTTGCAGTTAGAATTTCGCGTAATGTAATGCATCACTCATTGTATCTGAAACTGTAAAATTCTTTGAAACCGAAAGGGTACATCAACTTATAGCATTTATCAGTGTGTGTTAAAGTCCCTCACGTTCCTCTTCAACCTACCTTATACTTAAAATTCCCTTTATAAAAAATCTCCTTATATTTGACTTGTGTCATTTTACTTTTGACTATTTTATGTTATTAAATTATTACAATCGAGTATATCACAGGTGAGGTGGGTTATATGTCAGGTAGAAGGATAGCGTATGCGTATTTTGATCCAAAATGGGATCGTAAAATTCACAGTCTTGTTCAACTGGTTCGCGCAGAAGTAGAGCCTTTAGACTATCAGCTAATTATGAAAGACCATCTGATATGCCCTCAATGTTACGAGCCACTAATTCGAATACCTTTAGATCCACAATTGACAGCCATGGCTGATGGCAAAGAGGCGCTTTTTAGACATTTACCATCTGAAGATGCACCATTTTGCTTACTTCGTAGTGGAGCCACTGTAGGGAAAAAATACAACTCAGAGGAAGATGCTCGAAAGGCAATAGAAGACGAAGAAATGATTGTAATTACTGGATTTATGAAGGACAGACCTGAAAATAATCCTCGTGAATCATTTGATGGGGAAGAAAACCCCTTGGAAACACATTATGAAAGTGAAAACGGCAGAGAGGTCAACTTACCCATCTCGCGTCATAATGGACAGACATTTAAGTTACCGAGCAAAATAACAAGTGTGCAGTCATTATGCGTGAATTTTAGAACAAATTATTATCGAGAAATTCATATTGTTAATGACGATGGAAAGGTTACAAAACATCTTTTATGTAATTCTTTAAAAAACATTAATGATATAAGCGAGGAATCGAGCACTCCTAATTTTTATTTTGGAGAAATATCTACGATTGACAAACATACTAGGCACACGACAATCTGGTTAAAGATGAATAGCCCGAGGTCGTATTCAGACTTTAGAATCCGTGTCTGGAATAAGGTTGCAGAACCTCGTAGAATTGTCAAAGGAATAGCTGAAGGAAGGATTGTGATTTTCTATGCACCTATTGGTTCTGTTGGAACAGGATATTGGACAGATGAACTGAATTGGGGAGAAGTGGCATTATTGCCTGAACAATACAAAAATTTTTTGAACACCGACTATAATGCAACAAAAAAATAATTTCATTATGAGGAGTGGTTTTCTCACAGCCAGGGAAATTCAATACAAATGCTATTATGTTAGTGTCTGTAGTAGTTTTTCAGGTATGAATAACTCCTTAAAAGGGAGTTATTCATAATGTTAACTAGGTGTTTCATATCAAAATTCATTCTTGGATTTATTGTTTTTTATGATCAAACTACCATATCGAGAATAGTCTTTTTGTCCATAAAATCGCAGATATTCAGACCATTGTAACTTAAATCCATGGTAAGTTTTGTCATTTCAAATTTAACTCTATAACCTGTATGATTATATATATGGTCGCTCAAGGCATCAATATGGATGGGATGATTGCATGTTACGCCATCATGTTGAAGTAGCACAATATTATCACCAATGAAACGAATCATATGCTCAAGGATTAATGATTCTGCACCCTGAAGTATAAATGCAAGTAGTTTTGATTTCTTAACATTTTTGTCTTTATCAATTTTTGTTGATTTGGTCATGCCTGCGTCATTAATAATTTTAAAATGCCCTGGAGACCGATTCATAAAGTTATTCACGACATATTTACTAACTTTTGATATCTCTTTAGCCAGATTATCTATCCAACTTCCACTGATATCAATTTCGTCATTTTTGAAATCGAGTTTATTCAATACACCATAATTGGTCAGATTTGAACCATAAATCAAGGCGATTAAAACCTCCTTCGCCATTTCCTCTGAACATCCGAGCATATCTGCAACTTTTCTTCGCATTAATTTTTTGTTTTTGATGTAATGGGTGATATGAGGTGTAGGGATATCGATACGCTTGCACATCTGTTCCAACAGGCAGTAATGACAGTTCTCAATATCTATATCGTAATGACCAACCAAAGCAGCTTTACGTAGTTCACGGCTACAATTTTGTAGATTCACTGCTCCTTCTGCATAAAATCTGCCCCCTTTACTCTGAGTATAAGTCATCGGTATCCCTCCTGATTTGCTGGCATTAGCGATAGCCAGGAGAATCTCTCCCTGATTTATCATATGCTGATTTTTTTTTGATTTAACAAGCTCACTAACCAACCGACGAAGAGAAAATTCATTTATCATGATCTCTGATCGTACTTTTTCATTAAACTTACATTTTCGACCATCCTCCATTATGGAGCGAATGCCATTCCGGGGGGGGTTATATGATTGATTATTGCTATCTACAAGACCACAGCCTTTCTTTGTCGCTATACAACATTTTGAAAATATCTCACGGCCTTTATTTGTGACAACATAACCATTAGGCCACTTGCCAGCTACATAATTACAAACCTTTTTTATCAGAGGAATATCCATTTTCATTTCATCAAATCTTGCTGCCTGTGGAATGATTTTACGCCTTTCGCTCGAATAAACAGTAAAAGCATATTCATCATAGGGATGTTTCCTTCGACCAATAGCCCCAATGTAGTAAAGATTGAAAAAATACCGTTTCTCCTTTATGGAGTATTTTTTCAGTATTTCTTGAGTGCAGAGACCTTGCTGCATAAGTTCTATTTCTATTTTTTTATCAAAATTTCGTGGTTTGATACTCATATCATAATTCCTGTTTTACAAAACCTTGTAGCTGGCTGTAAGCCTTGTCCCACAAGGGTTTGATGCGTTTAGTTGAAGATTATTCTGCAACATATACTTGTTCCCTTCCCCTCCTCTTTTCCAAAAAAAGACAAGCGAAAATCGATATAAAGTATATCGAACGTTTTAAGATTTTATATCGTCGGTATTTCTTCTTGGATCGAATGTGACTCCGGATTCATTTGATCATCCAAAATGGATAACAAATAATAGGGTTTCAAAGGGAGTCCTATTGATATTTCGCTACGATCACAAAAAAGAGAGTTGCTTACCTATATCAGGCATTCAATTCCTGACACCAGTGTCCAGCATCGCACGTATTGCTGCGCCTATTGAAAAATCGTTTTTGGTGCAACATCGCTGTTAATTTCTGCACTTTACTGAAGCAAAAATATAAAGTCAAATCTGACCGAGGCATGTATTTTTAGTAGGTTATATTGAATTCTAAAGATAGTAATGATAACCACACACATATTTTTAGCTGTGGTTTTGAAATTTCATTACCCTGCTAATCGTAGATCTGGCTGCGCCAGTGGTTTCGTGAATTTCACTGTATGACATCCCTGCTGCACGAAGCTTTAATATGCGTTTATGCATCTCGTTATCAGGCTGGCGCCCCCGAAACTTACCCTCAGCTTTGGCCTTGTTTATGCCTTGCGTCTGTCTGCGTTTCCTATCAGTAAAGTCCTTTCGGGCAATAGCTGCGAGCATATCAAGCATCATGCTATTAAGGGCGTCCATCATACGGCTGGTAAATTCGTCCCCGTTATGTATCAGCATGTGGGACGTCGGCAAATCAAGAGCGACAACGCGAATCCCTTTAGATTTGATGAAGCCTGAGAGCTTTTCCCAATCCTCGCCATTTAATCGACTCAAACGGTCAACCTGTTCCACCAGGAGTACATCGCCCGGTTGCGCAATATCGATAAGCCTAAATAGTTCGGGGCGCACAAGAGAAGCCCCTGATTCGTTTTCGATAAACCATGCTGTGACTGAAATCGACTTGTCATCAGCAAAATCCTCAAGTTCAGATTTTGCCCTTTCTGCATCCTGTTCTTTAGTGGATGCTCGCAAATAGGCATATACACGATTTGCCATAAAATTACATACCTTTGGTAGCATTTAACAGGTAGTAATGATAACGGTAGCATATAGCTGGTAGCAATTTATTTTTACATTGGTCTAGGTGATAAATAGTTGGTAGCTTTGATGTATACCCAAACCAGACAAAATTATAACGAAAAATGTGTTTATGAAGCAGTCTTGTTCTTGGCATAGCGAAGACCAATAAGCTTTTTCAAGGGGATAATTACGCTTTCAGTATTGCCGATAATATGCACCATCGCTTGAGTTGCAACTTTAGTATTGAACTCAGTCACGATGGCTTTATCAACATAATGCTTCCCAGGCTTAAAGCGTTGAGAATCACAAATAATGTAGGCGATACGCGGCGAGATTGGATAGTAGAAATCGGCATGCTCAGGTACGGAGAACTCTGTCTCTGAGACACACGAGTGTACATTTACTACGGGATGGTCGGATGTGATGAAGGGGATATCTGTGTCATTCACTAGCAATGCATGCCTTGCGTCGTGACGACCTATGAGTAGGCTGAATCCAAGATTCATCCCGAACATGTAGCTCAAGAACCACCAAGAATGCGCGATCGCGTCAGCCACTTCAATTTCTAAGGCATTACGGCGATGTAATATCTTTAATAGCTCATCTCGATAAGCCTTTGTACGAACGATTTGATGGCCTAAGAAAGACATAAACTCAACCATATGTTTATTGTCTTGCAATATATCTAACCTTTCATCTGCTAACGCTGACAAAACTTGTTTTGCAATATCCTCATGCGAAGAATGCAGATTCTCAATGATGTTGCACTTCGTTGCATGCAGAAGCGCTTCCGCTTCCTGATTTCGGATGCCAGAATTACGGTAGATTTTTTCAGCATTTTGTATTTTGAGAATATCGGATAGATAGGACATATGCTGTGTTTGCAGATGTTCAGGACTTTGTTGTGAGAAACTCTTTATTACTTCGATATGTTTATCTGTCAGTATTGTTATTTTGTAAAAGTAGTTCTCAGCAGCTATGGCACGGACGCTGTCGTAGGCGATTTTCCCATTCTTCGTTGTGTAGAAAACATCATTCGTCCCATTCCCCCACCGTAGGAGGTAATGTGCCCAGACGTAATGATGCCGTTTCTTTGCTTGGAGGTCTTTACGTGACATGCATATCTCTTTTTTAGGGTGTGTTCTTAACGTTTTCAGCTTATGCACATACTGTAAACCGAACCATTTTGTTGATATTGATTAACGTTATAAATTTTTTCAGGTCTCTATGTGGTATTCCACATAAACACCTGATCTACTGCGGTCTCTGCAAGCGGCCTCTTCATTTTTAGAGACCGTCAAATATTGGCATAAATCACAAGGCTTGTCTGTGTACGTGGACTCAAGATGGTATCAATGAGTGCCTGGGCTACTGGCACTCATTAAGATCAAGGCTTCATTTCAATTCGTTTTTGGTCAAGACCCAATTTATCCTCCAAATGACGTAATGTGCTAAGGATATAATTTTTTATGATTACGTGAGAAAGTCTATCATAATACCTTCCAATATTTTAGGATAATAGTTATAACTATATTTCATTATTACCTACCCCTCATCGTTCAATAAAACTAAGCAGCGTTAAATCTGATTAAACCCCACCTTCTAGAATAAAGATGAATGGCGTAAATGAATACTCCCGAAGGGGTTAAGTGAAACATCATTACTGCTTACTCGTATAATATCACCGACGTTGATATCTGAAACAACACCAGTCATGTTACTTTCAAAAAAAATTTTTATTTGATCGTTCATACCAGGAACGTCCATGTCGATTACAGGTTTTCCAAGATATAACGAAACCTTACTCACCTTGCCATGTAATAGTAATGTATTCCCACTTAGCTTATGTGTAATCTTTACCTCATTCGCCTTAAATTCGGAATAAAGTTTTTCGGGTGTATAGACATAAAATTTAACTTTCGATTTAGCATCTTCAATCAAAGGTATTGGTTCAGCTTGCACAGGAACTTCTGCGGCTAACCGCAGTTTCATCTGTTTATCATTTTCTTCTAACTTTGCCAGCCCGTAACACATGACAATAAATATTGCCGCAGAACATAAAATTATCTTTAATAATTTACCATGTCCATTTATTTTATAGTTATAGCCCATCAACATTATCCTTGTATATTCCAGTAATTATATTTCCGGTTCGTAAAACAACAAACCCATTTTTGGGATTCTTAACCATATTCCGCATATTCATTAATGTTCTATCATCAATAATCCCGTAATATTCCATATTCATAATGGTATCTTCTACTGCTGTAGTATTATGAGTGCAAATAGTGACCGGTATATTATGAATGAGATACATATACTGAAGCATAAACCCATGACCTAAAATAAAATCTCCTACAGTGTACTTCCCCCTGTAACATAAGCTTGAAGCATTTTTCTTCCAATCGCCGATATTGACTCTTCTTTGATCATCAATGGTTGGTCTCTGAATCATTCACTTCCCCCGAGGTTATCTTGTATCCGAATTGATAGTCGCCAATTCAATAGTTCAATGCACACAGATTTGGCACAACTCAAGTTCCACATCTTCAAACAACTAGGCATTCATCCTCTTACACATTTCCCTAGTATTTGACGACAAAAATCATAGTCACGATGCGACCCTCCATTTCAGTGCTATGAAAAGCGAATCTAATTTTACCACATTGATCTATAAAATCTATTAATTGGTGATTATTGATCAGTATAAACGATCGATTGATATGCTTTTAATGCGGTGATTAAGGGTCTCCTTACAACAGCGTTTTATAGTTAAGTGACTGATTCTGAACAAAAGCAGTGTGAAAACCTCCCCATTGACGTGATGATTTTTGATAAATCTTTCTTGTAACGCCTTCTCAAGGATTTTTACTTATTGATTGAGGCAAATCAGCTGACTACAGGGAGAATTATGGCTGAGATTAACTTTGAGAGAGTCTGATGAGGTTGTTTGTGTTAGAGATAGCCACCGTACTGCACTGCAACAATTTCAAAGTACAACATTTAACATAACAAACGCTCAATTGAAGCATCCAGACGCTTCAGAAATAGAGATAAAACCTATTAGTTCCGAGCAGATAACCGCCCAGAATGCCACCGCAGGGCTATCATCTATCTAGTATTATGATTGTTCAGCGTGGATTAAAGTGCGTTACTGACGGGTTTAACGAGGAGAGAAAAAGCCCTATTACCTTGTCTTCAAGTTACGCTTACCTTTTTGGCTTGAAGTAGTTGTATCATCAGACAGACAATTGCAAATTATCAACAATTAAACTCTCATGAGGAATCCAACGTGAACGATGACCGCCCTTCACATTTGTACAAATACAAAAGTTTCAGTGTTGAAAGCCTCGACCTACTGATCAGCGACACTTTGTTTTTTGCGGATCCATCAACGTTCAATGACCCACTTGATTGTAAACCCTCCGTTATGGACGACATTAACGATATTGAAGTGCTGAAAGAAATCCTTTACCGCTTGATCATCCAAAAAAGCACAAAGGAATTAAATGAAGCTGCAAAAAAAATAAAATACACGGGACCAAGAACTCTTGAAAAAATCAATATACTTGGTGACATGGAAGCTAACGATATAATAGGAAGATTGTCTTCCAACTGTCAGTTCAATGATGACTTCGAACCACCTGAATATTATTTCCTTCGACAAATTGAACGACATTTACTAGCCGGTTATGAAAGCGGAATTCTATCGCTAGCCAAGGAATATAATTGCCCTTTAATGTGGTCCCATTATGCTGACCAGCATAGAGGATTTTGTTTTGGCTACAATATTAGCCAAGCCAAAAATGAGAATATCCAACCGATAAATTATCACCGCAAAAGGACAATAACTTCACAGCAAATACTTGATATGTTGAATGGGAGCGAAAACGCGAAAAAGGAAATTGATAACGTTGTGCTTTTAAGTAAAGCAAAGCCTTGGGAGTATGAAAAAGAATGGCGATATATAAATGCTAGAGGTTTGCGAAATTCATCTTTAGACCTTAAGGATGTTACGTTTGGTCTGCGCTTTAAAGGGTCAGCAAAATATGCAGTTATGCAAGCCCTCTCACAACGCCCATATCCTGTAAAATTTTACGAAATGAAAACAATCCATGGTGAATTTACGCTGGAAAGAAGAGAGGTGGATGACAGAGATTTTGTTATATACCCAGACTGCAATCAATATCATATAGATAGCTTCGATGACATTGCTGACGACCCCGAATCTTTTAGACCAAATGATGCATACTAAAGCTTTGTGATTAAGTAACTACATGGTGATGTTGTAAGTACTTAGCACAACGCTCGCTCTTCATTGGGAAATGTGATTTGGCGCGCATTATGCCACAACGGCGCGATGGGATCGCCTGTAGTTGTGTTCATTTTTCACTCAATAGCTAAAAAAGTGTGTTATGCGCAGGATTATCAGAGGGTCAGAAATGCAAAAAACCCGGCATCAGCCGGGTTTTTTTGGGTTAACCACTGAAATCAGAAGTTGTAACCGATCACGCCGTAGTAACCCCAGCCGGTAGATTTCACGTCGAAATTACCGTTACCGAAGTTCAGCTCAGCGCCGTCGGCCCACTGGCCGCCGTTGTGGAAATAACGTGCCACGAACGAGTAATGCCAGTGTGTGTAGTTCAGCGAGAGGATGTGGCTGGACGCAATAGAGTTATTAGAACGCGCTTTATTGCCGTTCAGGTCACGGAAATCGTCATCGCCCAGTGTTGAGCCCCAGTCAAAGTTGGTGAACCCGATGTAGCTCAGGTTACCGCCCCACAGCTGCGTCAGAGGAACGAAGTATTTCACTTTGAAACGGTAGCCGTCCCAGCTGTTTTCGTTCGCTGCACCGTAGTTTTCCCACTGGTATTTTGCATACACGTTCAGAGACAGGCTCATCGGCAGATGGGTATCAATGTCGGTACCCAGACCCATATACCAGGTGTTCTGACGGTTATCGCTGTCCGGGCCCATATCGTAGATATAGTTGTTCGCGAAGTACCATTCTTTGAACGGACCAAAGCTCAGGTCAGTGCCGGTCAGCTTATCGATAGAGAAACGTGGTTCGATTTCCATAAACAGCGGAGAACCGTTCTTATCCCAGATACCAGTATCGTTGCCGTTACCCGCACCGAAGGTTTTAGGAATATCGATATAGCCGTAGAAATCAAACCAGTCTTTGTGCGCAAACGCTTCATATTCAAGATAAACATCGTTACGCAGAGTAGGCCCGAAGCGGGTGTCGGCGCTGCCAACAACGTTAACACTCTGGTGCCACCAGTCAGAAACAAATTCGCCCTTGCTATCATCAGCGAGCACGGTCGCGCTGTAGGACAAAGCCATCAAAGCGCCTGCTGCAATAATTTTATTTTTCATATTTTTACCAGAAGCGGGGGTGGGACAACGCCTTGCCACTTTCAGACGTTGCATAAATAGAACCCTAAAACTGTGATCCGCAACCGATTGCTGCACATAGTGCAATAAACATGCAATTTCCAGTCACTTCCTACAAGAGTTAACTTTTCTTAGCTAATAAATAGATTTGGTCAAGGTTTGTCAATTTCTGTTTCATCCTGATACATGCTCAACGTGACATTGATCACACTTATGTTTCATGGCGATTTCATCCGCATGTCATCCGGGCAAAACAAAGGGTGTACACAAATTCACCGCACCGTTAATTGTCATGCTATAGTTATGACAATTAACGGTGCGGAGACCGACATCATGACTTCAAAAATTACCGGGCTGTCTTCCAGACAAATGAAAGAGCCTGTAACGCCGCTGTGGGAATCTGCGGGGCTTCCCGCAGGCAGCGGAATCAGTTTGTTAAATGCCATACAGAAAGGTTTTCCGGTTGATAGCATCAACCGCCTGAACACAGAGCTGGGGTGGCCGAAAATGGTTTTGCTGGAAATAATGGGAATTAACGAGCGCAATTATGCGCGGCGTAAAGCCGGAAACGGATTACTGAAAAGCGATGAAAGCGAGCGCGTGGCGCGGCTGGTGCGCACCATCGATGCGGCGACGGATCTGTTTGAAGGCGACCGCATCGCGGCGCTGGACTGGATAACCCGCCCTGCTCCGGCGCTGGCAGGTTCAAGGCCGCTGGAGTTGTTGTCTTCAGAAGCGGGTGCGGTGGAAGTGAACCGGCTGATTGGCCGTCTTCAGCACGGGGTATTCAGTTGAAGCTGTTTCGCATTATTCAGACCCAACATTTAGCCACCGCATGGACGGGTGCCGGAGCCCAGATTTACGGTGGCCGCTGGAACCCGCCCGGCAGGCCGGTCGTGTATGTGACTACCAGCATCTCGCTGGCGATCCTCGAGATGCTGGTGCATTTGCAAAACAGCATGCTGATGCGCTCATACACACTGCTCAGTATTGAGGTGTCCGATGCGCTGCTCGATACGCTCGAGGTCGATGAGCTGGCAGCGGACTGGCGCAGCCCTTCCCCGCCGGACAGCACGCAGCGTCAGGGCGAAGCGTGGCTGGCAGAAGGTGAACATGTCGGGCTGAGGGTTCCGTCGGTGATTGTCCCGACGGAATATAATGTGCTGCTCAACCCGCAGCATCCGGATTTCGCGCAGTTGCTGGATTCCGTAGAACGCGAGCCCATGATGTTTGACCCGCGTCTGCAATAATTTTCCCGCCCTATGGCATGAAGCAAACAGCCCTCACTTATGCTGCTTTCCGGTTGCTCCGGTAAATCAGCGCCAGCGCGATAATCAGACAAGGGATCGCCGCAAGACGGTGCCATGACAGCGCGATTTGCGGATTATCCAGCCAGCCGAAATTGTCGATGAGCATTCCCATCGCCAGTTGCCCTAAAATCACGGCGACTGTAGCGACCGCCGTCCCTACCCGCGGCACGGCTGTCACCATCACAATGATGTAAGGCACACCAAATAACGCGCCCATCAGCTGCCATTTGGGTACGGTGAGCAGCGTTGCCTGCTGCGGTGTTTGCAAAAACAGAATCAGCACTGCCGTGATGGCCGCGCCGACGCTGAACGTCAGAAATGCGCTTTTCAGTACGCCAACCTTTTCGCCCAGTTGCCCGTTTACCGCCGCCTGCATACTCAGCGCCGCACCGGCCACGATAGCCAGGACAATCATAATCATTTCAGTCATTGGTTAACCCCAGGCAATCAGAACAAGTGCAGCAACAATAAACACCAGCGCCAGCAGGCGTTCACTGCCCACTTTTTTATGCGGCGTACCAAACCAGCCGAAATGGTCAATCAGAACACTTTTCGCTACCTGCCCGGACAAAATTGCAATCATCGTCATCCCGATACCAATCACTGGCGTCGCAATAGTCAGCACCACGACATACACCGGCCCCAGCACACCGCCGAGCAGTTGCCAGCCGGGTTGCTCAGTATAAGAAGGCGCATTCCGCGGGCTGAAAAACAGTACCAGTAAACCGGTCAGCACCGCGCCGACGCCAAAAATGCTGAGCGTCGCCCACAAGTGCCCGACTTCTGTTCCCAGCGGGCCGATAAGCCCCGCCTCCAGTGAAAGCCCCATCCCCGCCAGAACGACCAGCGGAATTAACATCAGATTCATCATTGCCCTGTTCTCATTATTTTTACTGCCGGTACTTAAGAAGCGGCGACTATAGCGTGACAACGCTATGCGAAAAACAGCACAATCAGGAAAATACCTTTGCAGGAATCGCACAGATGAAAAGCTTCAATCAGATCAACATTCAGTCTTTGCGCCTGTTTGTGGCGGTACTCGATCAGGGGAATTTCTCCGAAGTGGCGCGGCGCGAAGCGATGTCCCCTTCAACGGTTTCGCGCGTTATTGCTCAACTGGAGCAGGCATTACAAACGCAATTGCTGTACCGCAACACGCGGGCGGTCAGCCCGACTGAATCCGGAAAGTTACTGGCGGAGCATGCGCGTCAGGTGCTGACACAGCTGGATCTCGCCGAACAGGATTTGCAGGAACAAAGCAGTGAACCGGGCGGACTGGTACGAATTAATGCACCGGTGGTTTTTGGTCAGCGTCATGTTGCGCCCTGGCTACCGGAACTGAGTACGCGTTTTCCCCGGCTGAATATTGAACTGATGCAGACCGATGATTTTATCGATCCGTTGCAGGACAGCGTCGATCTGCTGATCCGGATTGGCGTCATGGCCGATTCCACCCTTCAGGCACGAACGCTCGGCCACCAGAACTTCCGTCTCGCCGCCAGCCCGGCGTATCTTACCCGCGCAGGCAAACCGGCCACGCCGGACGATCTTTCTAATCACAGTTGCCTGGTTTTTAAAGGGTTTGCAGGTTCCCAGCGCTGGTACTTCCGCCAGCCGGAAAAGGAATGGCGCTCCTGGAATCTGCGCGGCGTTCTGACCAGCAATAATGCAGAAACCCTGACGCAGGCAGCCATCGGCGGAATGGGGTTAGTGGTTTTTCCAACCTGGCTGATTGGCGATGCATTGCGCGCCGGAACGCTGGTGAGCGTGTTGCCTGAGTACCAGGTTTCCACGTCGCCGGAACCACAGACTATCTCGGCGTTGTATCCAAATGCCCGCAAGGCTTCAGTTAAGGTGCGGGTGGTGATTGATTATCTGGTGGAGAAATTCGGGAGCCCGGCATACTGGGAGTGAGTCAGTTGCACTGAGGGCTCTTTCGATTAGTCCGGGAAAATTTCGGATTCCCGGTTCAAAACCTTGGGTTGCCACCCATGCTTTTGACGTTGACGCTAAAGGCTAACCCTTTACCTCAACTCCATCCCGACATGCGCAATCCCATCTTCATCATAAATCTCGGTATACGCCACAAATCCCAGTCTGCCGTAAAACTGTTGTAAGTGCGCCTGCGCGGAAATCGCAATCCGCTCGCCCGGCCAGTGTTTCTGGCAGGCGGCCAGCGCCTGTTCCATCAGCTGATACCCCAGTTTCAGGCCGCGGGCGGAAGGCGCGACGATCACACGTCCGATGGCGACGTCATCTTCATGACGCAAAATACGCGCGTACGCCGCCGGTTTCCCGTCCAGCCAGGCGACAATATGACGATTTTCTCCGCTCAGATCCTGCCCGTCGATATCCTGATACACGCAGTTTTGCTCGACCACAAAGACTTCGTTGCGCAGTGCCAGAATGGCGTAAATCTGCGCCGTGTTCAGTTCGCTGTGATGATAATCCTGCCAGTGAAGTGATGATTTTTCAGTCATGAATAAGTGCCCTGCCTGCGTCTGTAAGCCAAAAAAAAGAGATATTCCTGAGAATATCTCTTTTTAACATACGTTTTACAGCCAATTTGTCAGGCAGATTTTTTCAGCGGTGATGTGCGAACCGGCGCATCGCCTGCGGTGTAGTAATCCGCCGTGCTGCGCGGTAACGGCTGGCGACCACGGATTTTATCGGCAATCTTTTCGGCGATCATAATTGTTGTCGCGTTCAGGTTACCGGTTATGATCTGCGGCATGATGGAGGCATCCACCACGCGCAGGCTTTGCAAGCCGTGAACGCGCCCTTCTCCGTCCACTACCGCCATTTCGTCGGTGCCCATTTTGCACGAACAGGACGGGTGGAAAGCCGTTTCCGCGTGTTCGCGGATAAAGGCATCCAGCTCTTCATCCGTTTGCACGTTTTCACCCGGACTGATTTCGCGGCCACGATAAGGATCCAGCGCCGGCTGATTCATAATTTCACGCGTGATACGAATGGCATCGCGGAATTCCTGCCAGTCCTGCTCGCTCGCCATGTAGTTGAACAGTATGCTCGGATGCTGATGCGGATCTTTCGATTTCACCTGCACGCGTCCGCGGCTTGGCGAACGCATCGAGCCTACGTGCGCCTGGAAACCGTGCTCTTTCACCGCGTTACTGCCGTTGTAATTAATCGCCACCGGCAGGAAGTGATACTGAATATTTGGCCACGCGAATTCTTCACGGCTGCGGATAAAACCGCCCGCTTCGAACTGATTGCTCGCGCCGACGCCGGTGCCTTTGAACAGCCATTCCGCGCCGATCGCGGGCTGATTGTGCATCTGCAACGCCGGATACAACGAAACCGGCTGGGTACAGCTGTATTGCAGGTACATTTCCAGATGATCCTGCAAATTCTCGCCAACGCCCGGCAAATTATGCACCACAGGAATATCCAGCTTATTGAGCAATTCTGCCGGGCCAACGCCCGAACGTTGCAGAATTTGCGGAGAGGCAATCGCGCCGCTGCACAACAACACTTCCCGCTTCGCTTTGGCCTTTACCGCTTTATCGCCGTCACCTTTGAAATAGCTGACGCCCACGGCGCGCTTGCCCTCAAAGAGGATTTTGTCGGTCATGGCGTGCGTAACGATGGTCAGATTCGCGCGCGGTTTTGCCTGATCCAGATAACCGCGAGCGGTACTGGCGCGGCGACCTTTCGGCGTAACGGTCCGGTCCATCGGGCCAAAACCTTCCTGCTGATACCCGTTCAGATCGTCAGTGCGCGGATAACCGGCCTGTACGCCCGCTTCAATCATCGCGTGGAACAGCGGATTATTGCCTTTTTTAGGCGTCGTGACGCTCACAGGGCCATCGCCACCGTGGAAATCATTCGGGCCGATATCGCGGGTTTCTGCCTTGCGGAAATACGGCAGGCAGTCCAGATAAGTCCAGTCTTCCAGACCCGGCGCTTTCGCCCAGTTATCGAAATCCATCGCGTTACCGCGGATGTAACACATGCCATTGATCAGCGACGAACCGCCCAGACCTTTACCTCGTCCGCATTCCATACGGCGGTTATTCATGTGTGGCTCGGGGTCGGTTTCATACGCCCAGTTGTAACGGCGTCCCTGCAACGGGAAAGCCAGCGCGGCAGGCATCTGCGTGCGGAAATCCAGACGATAATCCGGGCCACCGGCTTCGAGCAGCAGCACATTGATGGCACTGTCTTCAGTCAGTCGGGTGGCGAGTACGTTGCCGGCAGAACCGGCACCAATAATGATGTAATCGTAATCCATTAAAATCTCCTCTGATGCGGCGGATTAAAAGACTGAGCTGAATTCGCCCAGTTCGACCTGCACGGATTTGATTTGGGTGTAATGCTCGAGTGTGCTGACGCCGTTTTCGCGGCCAACACCGGAATGTTTATAGCCGCCGACCGGCATTTCAGCCGCTGATTCGCCCCAGGTATTGACCCAGCAAATCCCGGCTTCGAGTTTGTGAATAACGCGATGTGCACGGTTGAGATCCTGCGTCACCAGCCCGGCGGCCAGACCGTATTCGGTATCGTTGGCGCGGCGGATCACTTCCTCTTCACTTTCATAGGTCAGAATGCTCATCACCGGTCCGAAGATTTCTTCGCGAACGATCAGCATGTCATCGCGGCAGTCGGTAAACACGGTCGGTGCCACATAAGCGCCTTTAGCGTATTCGCCGGTGGTGACGCGCTCGCCGCCGGTCAGCAATGTTGCGCCTTCACGTTTGCCGCTTTCAATGTAACGCAGCACAGATTCCATGTGCGCGAAGCTGACCAGCGGACCGAAGTTGACGTTTTCATCAGTCGGATCGCCCAGACGGATACGCTTCACACGTTCCAGCACTTTGGCTTCAAACGCTTTATGCAGTGCTTTGGGAATAAACACGCGGGTGCCGTTGGTGCATACCTGACCGGAACTGTAAAAGTTCGCCATCATGGCGATGTCCGCGGCTTTATCGAGATCCGCGTCTTCAAAGACGATCAGCGGTGATTTGCCGCCGAGTTCCATGGTGACTTCTTTCAATGTGGATGCTGACGCGCTGGCCATCACTTTCTTACCGGTTTTGATGCCGCCGGTGAACGAGACTTTAGCGATATCCGGATGATCGGTTAACGCCTGCCCGACACTGGCCGCGCCGGTCACCACACTGAACACGCCGTCCGGCACGCCCGCTTCGGTGTAGATTTCAGCCAGTTTCAGGGCGGTGAGCGAGGTGTTTTCGCTTGGTTTAAAGATCATCGCATTACCGGCTGCCAGCGCAGGTGCGGATTTCCACAGGGCAATCTGAATCGGGTAGTTCCATGCGCCTATACCGGCCACTACGCCCAGCGGTTCGCGGCGGGTGTAAACGAAAGAAGAATCGCGCAGCGGTATTTGCTGGCCTTCAATGGCTGGGATAAGACCGGCGTAATATTCCAGCACGTCTGCGCCGGTGACAATATCGACTGCCAGCGTTTCCGACAGCGGTTTGCCGGTATCGGCAGTTTCTATCGCGGCCAGCTCATCGTTGCGGTCGCGCAAGATATCTACCGCACGGCGCAGGATGCGCGAACGGCTCATGGCTGTCATCGCCGCCCAAACTTTCTGACCTTTTTGCGCGGCTTTCACCGCCAGATCCACGTCTGCGTGTGTGGCGGATTGCAGCGTGGCAATCACCTCGCCATTGGCCGGATTAACTGCGTCGAAGGTTTCATCACCGGTGCTGTCCTGAAAACGCCCGTTGATATAAAGTTTTTGCGTGCCGTAGCGGGACATAAATCTCTCCTCGGTCTGTGCGGTCTGAAGGTTTTCTGCTGCGCTCAGGTGAGCTGCGACTCAATGTGGCGGCGGGTAATTTGCATCGCCTCGGCGCGGTTAAATTCCTTACCGCTCAGCGCACCGCGCAGCCACAGGCCGTCAATCAGTGCAGCGGTACTTTGCGCCGCGAGCCGCGCTTCACCTTTGGGCAGAAAACGCCTGAATTCAGAACATAAATTTGAATAGAGCCGGCGGCTGTTGACCTGTTGCAGCCGGTACAACTGCGGGTGATGCATGCTGCTTGCCCAGAAGGCCAGCCAGGTTTTCATCGCCGCGCTGTTGGTCTGACTGTCGTCAAAATTGGCTTCTGCAATCGCATGCAGCCGCGCTGTCGGTGCGGTATCCGTCAGCTGCGCTAACCGCAACTGCACCCCTTCCCCCAGATGACTGAGCAGATAGCGCATAGTCGCTTCCAGCAGCCCATTCTTGTCACGAAAATAGTGACTGATGATGCCGTTGGAGACGCCTGCGCGGCGCGCAATTTGCGAAATCGAGGCATCGTGCATCCCGACTTCGTTCACTGCGGCCAGCGTTGCCTCAATCAATTGCTGCCGTCTGATGGGCTGCATTCCTACTTTGGGCATGGATCCGGCTCCTGAAAATGAGCGGGTTGAGACGCGCTTAAAAACCCGTTTTTTTACGCTTTCGTCCAACCTTGTTAACGCTCTGACGTCACCTATTTAACTTTTTTTTGATTGAACGTTCAATTAAAAATGCATATATTTTATTACCAATACGTTAGTATTTTGTATGATTATTGAGATGAATTTTGCGCCAATTTATTGAAAAACAGTGAATAATTAACAAGACAGGGGAAAAGATGGCAATTGCCGATACGAAAGAAAAATTACCTGAGAAACCACGGGACCAGCTCAACAAGGTGGTATTTTTCACCTCCGCCGGTCTGATTTTAGCCTTCACTTTGATGACCATTTTCTTCACCGATTTATCGGGAAAATGGATCAGCCTGACCCTCAACTGGGTGTCCGCCACTTTCGGCTGGTATTACATGCTGGCGGCGACGCTGTACATCGTGTTTGTAGTGTTCATAGCCTGTTCGCGCTTCGGCTCGATCAAACTTGGTCCTGAACAATCCAAACCCGAATTCAGCATGATGAGCTGGGCGGCAATGCTGTTTGCCGCGGGCATTGGTATCGACCTGATGTTCTTCTCGGTCGCAGAGCCGGTCACGCAATACATGTTGCCGCCGGAAGGCAACGGCCAGACGCTGGAAGCCGCGCGACAGGCGATGACCTGGACGCTGTTCCACTACGGGCTGACCGGCTGGGCGATGTATGCACTGATGGGTATCGCGCTCGGGTATTTCAGTTACCGTTATAACCTGCCGCTGACCATCCGTTCGGCGCTGTACCCGATTTTCGGCAAGCGCATTAATGGCCCGATCGGCCACAGCGTAGATATCGCAGCAGTGGTCGGTACTATCTTTGGTATCGCGACCACGCTGGGTATCGGTGTGGTGCAGCTCAATTACGGGCTGAAAGTGCTGTTCCATATTCCGGAAAATCTGACTGTTCAGGCGGCGCTGATCCTGCTGTCGGTCATTATGGCAACCGTCTCGGTGACGTCCGGTGTGAATAAAGGCATCCGTATTCTGTCAGAACTCAATGTGCTGCTGGCGCTGGGGCTGATTCTGTTCCTGCTGTTCTTTGGTAACACCGAATTCCTGCTCAACGCGCTGGTGCTCAATATCGGCGACTACATCAACCGCTTTATGGGCATGACGCTCAATACCTTTGCCTTTGATCGCCCGACTGAATGGATGAACAGCTGGACCCTGTTCTTCTGGGCCTGGTGGGTAGCGTGGTCGCCGTTTGTCGGCCTGTTCCTGGCCCGTATTTCCCGTGGCCGCACGATCCGCCAGTTTGTGCTGGGTACGCTGATCATCCCGTTCGTCTTCACCCTGCTGTGGCTGTCGATTTTCGGTAACAGCGCGCTGTATCAAATCCTGCACGGCAATCTGGATTTCGCGAACGAAGTGATCGCGCACCCTGAACGCGGCGTTTACAGCCTGCTGGCGCAGTATCCGGGCTTTACGCTCAGTGCGTCTGTCGCGACCATCACCGGTTTACTGTTTTACGTCACCTCGGCAGATTCCGGTTCGCTGGTGCTGGGGAATTTCACCTCGAAGCTCGCGGACATTAACAACGATGCGCCGAACTGGTTGCGGATTTTCTGGTCAGTCACCATCGGCGTGCTGACGCTCGGCATGCTGATGACCGACGGCGTTTCTGCGCTGCAAAACACCACGGTAATCATGGGGCTGCCGTTCAGTTTTGTGATTTTCTTCATCATGGCCGGGCTGTATAAATCCCTGCGTCTGGAAGATTACCGCCGCGCCAGCACCCAGCAAACGCTGGCACCGCTGCCGGCGACGAGCGATGCTGCGCTAAACTGGAAGCAGCGGCTTTCACGGGTCATGAATTATCCTGGCACGCGCCATACGCAAAAAATGATGGATACCGTGTGCCGTCCGGCGATGCAGGAAGTGGCGCAGGAACTGGAATTGCGCGGTGCAAAAGTCACGTTCAACGAACATGAGCCCCAGGAAGATGAAAAAATCGGACCACTGGAATTACAGGTGGCACTGGGCGAAGAGCAGAACTTTGTGTATCAGATCTGGCCGGTACGTTATGCCGTTCCTGCTTTTACCTACCGCGCCCGCGCCGGGAAATCGCACTATTACCGGCTGGAAACCTTCCTGCTCGAAGGCACGCAAGGCAATGACCTGATGGACTTCACCAAACATCAGGTGATCAATGACATTCTGGACCAGTACGAACGTCATCTTAACTTCCTGCACATCAACCGCGAAGCGCCGGGGAATACCCTGACCTTCCCGGAACAACCGGTTTAACACTGATTAACAAAAACCCGCGTAATGCGGGTTTTTTAATGTCCGGAAACGTGCGCCTAACCTAAAAACGGCAGGACTTTTTCCAGCAGCAGTTCCGGTTGTTCTTCGGCGATGTAATGCCCGCAAGGCAGCGCTTCACCCTGTACGTCTTCAGCGACTTTTCTCCACTCCTCAAGCGGCGCAAAACATTGTCCGACCGTGCCTTTCTCGCCCCAAAGCACCAGCAACGGACAAGTCAGTTTGCGGGCTGCATCCAGATCTTCTTTGTCGTGTTGCAGGTCGATACTTGCCGACGCCCGATAGTCCTCGCAAATCCCGCGCGCCGTTCCATTTTGTTGCAGACAGCGCAAATAATCTGCGTAAGCTTCGGCGGTGAAAGGCTGCATACCGGCGCTGCGGCTGCCCATCACACTGTGCAGATACTGATCCGGATCGGCGGTGATGAGCGTTTCCGGCAGCGGTGCCGGACGGATCAGGAAAAACCAGTGCCAGTAAGCGCGGGCAAAAGCTTCATTGGTTTGCTGATACATCGAAAGCGTCGGCGCGATATCCATCAGCACCAGGCGTTTAACGGCCTGCGGATGATCCAGTGCCAGCCGGTGCGCCACGCGAGCGCCCCGGTCATGGGCAACAACGCTGAACCGGCTGAAGCCGAGCGCCGCCATTAACTCCCGCTGGTCTTGCGCCATTTCGCGCTTGCTGTAGCGCAGATGTTCCGTGTCGGGTTCGGGTTTGCCGCTGTCGCCATAGCCACGCAAATCAGCCAGAACGACGGTGAACTGAGACGTCAGAAACGGCGCGACTTTATGCCAGATCGCCTGAGTCTGCGGGTGTCCGTGCAGCAATAACAGTGGTTCGCCCTGACCGGCAATCCGGTAGGCAATCTCTGTGCCGTTCACGTCCATCCGGCCTTGGGTAAAATGTTCAAACATGGGTTTTCTCCTTTTTTACCCATCTTAGTCGCTGGCTTTTGAGCAACAAGGTCACAAATGAAGATTGCCGCTTCACGATCTGTGTTTTGAGACACCACACTCAGGCCGTTGCCCGATAACGGGTAAGTTTGCGACGCTGGCATTATCCATTACGTTCATCAGGGCAATGAAATGAAGCCAAAAACGCTGTATGAAAAGCACATTGATAGCCACACAGTCCGCACGCTGGACGACAAAGGGCACGTGTTGCTGTACATCGACCGGCAGGTAATTAACGAGTACACCAGCCCGCAGGCTTTCAGCGGATTGCGTGAAGCGAACCGCCGGGTATGGCGACCGGAAACCTCGCTGGCGGTGGTCGATCACGTCAATCCGACTGCGCCTTTGCGCACACGCCAGATGCCGGACGCCGGTGGCGCGCGCCAGGTTTCGTATCTGGCCGAGAACTGCGCAGAATTTGGCATCGAGCTGTTTGATATTCTCGACAGTCGTCAGGGGATTGAGCACGTTGTCGCGCCGGAGCAGGGCTTTATCTTGCCGGGCATGGTGATTGCCGCCGGTGACAGCCACACCACCACTTATGGCGCGCTCGGCGCATTCGGATTTGGTATCGGCACCTCAGAAATCGAGCATCTTCTGGCGACCCAGACGCTGATTTATAAACGTCTGAAAACAATGCGCGTCACCGTAAACGGCGCGCTGGCAAACGGGGTCACTGCCAAAGACGTGGTGATGGCGCTGGTGGCAAAAATCGGTGCAGCAGGTGCCACCGGCTACGCCATTGAGTTTTGCGGTGAAGGCATCGGCGCGCTGAGTGTGGAAGGCCGTATGACGATTTGTAATATGGCGGTGGAAGCCGGTGCGCGCGGTGCATTTATGGCACCTGACGACAAAGTTTTTGATTATCTGAAAGACAAACCGCGCGCGCCGCAAGGCCAGCAATGGGCGGATGCCGTGAATGTCTGGCGTGAATTACACAGCGATGCGCACGCCGTTTTCGACCGCGAAGTCGAACTGAGCGCCACAGAAATCGCGCCAATGGTGAGCTGGGGAACCAGCCCGGATCAGGCGGTGGCCATTGGCGGACACGTACCCGATCCGGAATCCGAAGCGGATCCCGCACGGCAAAAAGACCTGCAACGCGCACTCAGCTATATGGGATTACGCGCCGGGCAACCGCTTAACAGTATCGCCATCAGCCACGCCTTTATTGGCTCCTGCACCAATGCGCGCATCGAAGATTTGCGCGCCGCCGCCGACGTTGTGCGCGGAAAAACCGTTGCACCGACCGTACGCGCAATGATCGTTCCCGGCTCGAGTCAGGTGCGCTCCCAGGCCGAAGCCGAAGGGCTGGCGGAGATTTTCATCGAAGCCGGTTTTGAATGGCGGCAGTCCGGCTGCTCGATGTGTCTGGCGATGAACGATGATGTGCTCTCGCCGGGCGACCGGTGTGCGTCGAGCACCAACCGTAATTTTGAAGGCCGTCAGGGCGCCGGAGCGCGCACCCATCTGATGAGTCCGGCGATGGTGGCCGCCGCCGCAATTTGCGGTCATCTGACCGATGTTCGCGAAGTGTGAGGAGAAAAAACATGCAAGCATTTACTGTGTTAAGCGGCGCAGCCGCGCCCTTCCCGGCGGCCAACGTCGATACCGATGTGATCATGCCGAAGCAATTTTTAAAAGGCATCGACCGCAACGGGCTAGACCGCGGGGTATTTTTCGATTTGCGCTTTCTGGCAGACGGTTCACCCGATCCGGCTTTTATCCTCAATCAGCCTGAATGGAAAAACGCCAAATTCCTGCTGGTCGGGCCGAACTTTGGCTGCGGCTCCAGTCGCGAACATGCGGTGTGGGGGCTGAAACTGCTGGGGATACGGGCGCTAATCGGCACCACGTTTGCGGGGATCTTTTTCGACAACTGCCAGCGCAACGGCGTGCTCACCGTACAACTCGCCCCGAACCAATGGGCACAGCTGGCTGAACAGGTTACGCAGGCGGAAAGCAACGAAATTACCGTCGATTTACCGGCGCAGACAATAAGTTTGCACAATGGCAAAGAGATCGTTTTCAACATCGACGAACTGAGCAAACTGTCATTGCTCAACGGGCTGGATGCGGTGGGGAATACGCTGCGATATAGCGATGAAATCCTTGAATTTCAGCAGGCGTATTTGCAGCGTAACCCGTGGCTGGCGTGAAAGCCTTATTGCAGTAACTGGCTAAAGCGCTGATGCAGGAATTCAACGCAAACCCGCAGTTTTGCAGAATCTGCCAGCCGTGTGGGGTAAACCGCCCAGACGCTGGCTGGCTGGGAAAACTGCGGTAAAACCTGCACCAGTTCACCGCGGTCGATATAAGGCCGGACATCCCACTCAGAGCGCAAAATAATTCCGTGGTGTTTCAGCGCCCACTGCAATACCACTTCGCCGCTGTTGGATGACAACACGCCTTTGACCCGTACGCGCTGTTCCTGCCCTTCTCCGGTCAGCGACCAGATGCCAAACGGGTTGTCGCGCTCTTTGAGCACCAGACACTGATGTCGCGTCAGGTCGTCCGGCGAACCGGGTTCGCCGTGCGTGGCCAGATACTGTGCAGAAGCACAGAGAATACGCTGATGCTGCGCCAGCTTTTTACCGATGTGCTGTTCGGGAATGTCATCGCCGACCAGAATTTCGAGATCAATGCCTTCAGCGACGAGATCAACAACCCTGTCGAACAGGTCGAGGCGCAGGTTCAGCTGCGGATAACGTTCGGCAAGTTCTGCAACAGCGGGCGCAACGTGGCAACGTCCGAAACCGAACGAACTGCAAATATGCACGTTGCCGCGAACCTCACTGCGGGAGTCTGAAACATCACCAATAAACTGGTCGAACGTGTCGAGAATTTGCAGCGCCCAGCGTTGCGCCCGTTCGCCATCTTCAGTCAGGCGAACGCCGCGGGTTGAACGATGCAGCAAACGGGTGTTCAGGGACTCTTCGAGGATCTGAATACGCTTACTGACATAGGCCGGAGACTGCCCGAGTTCGGTCGCCGCCGCGGCAAAGCTTTGCTTGTTCACCACCGCCAGAAAAACCCGTAAGTCTTCAGCCAGCGGCAAGCGGTCACGTTCAGTTGTCATGGATTACGCTCTGGCCCTCACGTTATTTGTTATTGGCCGGTTCATTATTGGCCTGTTTTTTATTAGCAGGATAGATATCCGTGAGTTTTACACCCGCCAGCTCAAGTTTTTCTCTGGCTTCTTCAAGATCGTCATTTTCGATTTCCAGCGGTTCCTGATCTTTCCCCTGACAAGGCGTCAGCGCCAGTTCGACCAGGATCGGGAAGTGATCGGAGCCCATGAAATCCAGTCGTTTCAGATCAATCAGCGTGAAATCTTTGCTGTGGAAAACGTGATCCAGCGGCCAGCGCAGAAACGGATAGCTCGCATGAAAAGTATTGTACATTCCCCGACCGCGGCGCGGGTCAAGCAATCCGCTGATTTTCATAAATAAACGGGTGGTACGCGACCACGCGACGTCATTCAGATCACCGGTCACAATGGTCGGGAAATGCGCTTTCGCGGCGGTATGCCCGACGGCGATCAGCTCACCGTCACGGGCGGTTGATTCATCCGCTTCGGTCGGGCTTGGCGGCCTCGGGTGCAGACAGTGAAGCACCACCTGTTCGCCCGACGGCAGTTCTGCGCGAAAATGCATGGAAGGAATATCTTTCGCCACCAGAAACTGAATTTGCTCGCCGTGCATTGGCAGACGCGAATAGACGTGCATGCCGTAGAGGTTATCCAGCGGGCAGCGAAGGCTGTGCGGGTAATCGGCCTCCAGCGGAGCCATCTGGTCTTCCCACCACTGGTCGGTTTCCAGCAGCACGATAATGTCCGGTTTGTGTTCCTGAATCTGACTGAGTAACTGCGCGCTCTCCCGGTTGGTAGTGAGCACATTGCTGTTCATGATTTTGATACGCGAATGGCCATTGGGCACCGTCTTCTTCACCTGCACGCGGTATAAACGGGTGTAAGGCAGGATCCACCAGCCCTGATACGCCATGCAGGCGACCGTCAGGATAATCACAATGCCGGTCAGCACACCGTCAAACGGTAAAATCAGCAGTTCAGTCAGAAGAAAAAGCAGGCACAGGGAAACCATTTGCAGGCGAGGGAAATCCCACACACGCACCCACCAGCGCTGATTTTTGGAAAGAGGAAGCAGCGTCAGTAAGGTCATAATGACCGTCAGAACGCAGACGATAATTCGGAGTGCTTGCATCGGTTATCAGCCCTGATAAAGAGAAATCTATTAGTAATACCCTGGATAATTCGCATTGCAGGAAGGCGGCAAGCTGAGGGATCCCGATGAGCTGACATAAGTCAGTGATTCGGGTGAGTAAGCGTAGCCAGCGCACATGCAACGTGAAGTATGACGGGAATTTTGTTAGCCGATTGTGACTCAAAAAGGGTGGAGCGACCAGAAGGATGTCGCCGCCTTTTTCATTCATCAGAAAAAGACGGCGATTTTAGCGGTGTTACTTCGCCGGTGCTGCCGGATCAGGCGTATGGCACCAGTTGTGCTGCTCTACAATCCCGCCGTTTGGCGAGGTATATCCGATACAGCCGAGAAGGGTGTCGTACAGTTTTTCATGAAATGCCGGTTTCTTCTCAGCGGCCATTTTTTGCAACTGTGCAAAGCTTGCCTTGTTCTGATCGTTAGACAGGAACTTGTCCGACGCCCAGACCATGATCGGCACAGTGCGTTGCTCAACTGGCGCATGATCACGTGGCGTACCGTGGAAATGCATGCTTTTGGAAATGGATTCGCCGTGATCGGATGCGTAGAAAACAATAGCGTTTTTATCGCGCAGCTGATCAAACACCTGCGACAGGAAGTAGTCGGTATAGAGCAGCGTGTTGTCGTAAGCGTTGATCATTTCCTGCGTTGAACAGGAGTCATCGATGCCCATACATTCCGGCTGATATTTGGCAAATGAACGTGGATAACGGTCTGAATACAGGTAATGCGAGCCCTTGGTATGCAGAATAATCAGGTGTTTTCCCTGCGGATGATTAGCCATCGAATCTTTCATTTCATCGACCAGCAGCATGTCATCGACCGGCTTGCCTGCGTTACGTTTTTCAGAGGCGATGTTTTCACGCAATGAATAATCATCGGCGCGGGTTTTGTTGTAGAACCAGGCTTCACTTTGCATGGAATACAGCTCAGAGCTCCAGCCGTTGCTTTTCAGCACGGAAAAAACGTTCATCTCTTTCAGGGTACGCTGTGGCGCTTCCGAAGCGCCGCCCTCACGCACAAACATGCAGCGCAGGGAAAGTTTGGTGGCGGTATCGCAGGAATAGCCCTGCAACGCGACCAGATTTTTTTCTTTGTCGAGGTTCGGCGTGTTATCGCGGTCATAGCCGTAAAGGCCCATGTGGTCACGACGTGCACTCTCACCGATAACGAATACCACGTACATATCTTTGGCATCCGCCGGTGCGGTGTAAGTGAAATGTTTCGCCGGGTCGTAAAGATTTTTGGTGTCTTCGGCCTGGCTGTAGCTGCTGTAGGAGTACAAGCCCAGCGCGGACAACCAGTTGGACGGAGAATAAGTTCCTGCCACGACGCCGCCGTAGCTTGCCATCATGCGGTTACTTTCTTTGTCATGACGATCCTGCACTTTGCCCATCAGGCGGAGCGGCATGTAACAAAGCAGACCGGAGATCACCAGCAGGCCGGTTTTCACCGCCACTTTTTTGAAGGTGGTTTGTTTGAATGCCGCGCCCGGCAGGGTGCTGAGCCACATCAAAAGTACCGGGATCAGGCTGACGAGCGCCGTCCAGGCCACAAAATGCGTGCCGACAGATTCTTTCGATAAATCAATGGAGTCTGAGGCCAGCGCTGCCGCCAAAATCCCGTAGCCGATATCGACGTTGAACAGGATCATGTAATAACTTGCCGCCGCCGAGGAAATCACAATGGCAGTCATCAGCACACGGAAAACCGTTTTGCCGGTATAGGAGAGCAGCATACAAAGGAAGTAAACCAGGGCAACACACGCCACCATCTCGACCACGATCGACAGCATATTGTCATAATGCAGCTGGCTGTAACGGCGGATGAAAATCGGAAGGTTTAACAGGATCCCAAGATAAAGCGCAATGAAAACAGAAATGCTCTGCAGCGAAAGTGAACGTATTTTATGCATTAGTAATAAATGGCTCTTTTGTGAGTCTGTTTACGTCGTACTGACCGTTCGAACCGGAGGATGGAACCCACTCCTTAGGACTATTCAGACCCCGGGACAAGCATTTTTGTTCAAATGCAAAGGTTTCTGCCATTGTGATAATGTAACCAAATTAACGAAACCCTTACTTTTCAATAAGTAAAAAATGAATTTTCTTTAAGATTTTCTGAAATTTTTCCGAGCCGTTGAAGAATTATTAAGAAAGCCTGTGATCCGGATCGGATAATGGCCCCGGAAATGACAGCGTGAACCGGGTTTCGCCCTGCGGCGAACTCGTTACCCGAACGCTTCCCTGATGCAGCGCCATAATCGCCTGAACTATCGATAAACCGAGACCGCTGGAGCTGCCGCCTTCACTGCGTGATGCATCGGCCCGGTAGAAACGGTCAAAGAGTTTGCCCAGTTTTTCCGGCGGGATCGGATTGCCCTGGCTGGTCACATGAATCTCCATGCCTTTACCCTGCGGTTGTGCGCTGATCGTGATGGTGCTGCCGTCATGACCGTAACGCACGGCGTTGGCGACAAGATTGCTGATCGCGCGCTGAAACAAGATAGCGTCCGCGTACAAAATCCCCTGCCCTTCGCCGTACAACTCCATTTCACGCTCTTCCGCCAGCCCTTCAAAATATTCCTGAATACGGGTAATTTCAGAGGAAACATCAATACCGGTGATGGTTAAAACAGACCGCGCGTCGGTGGCGCGGGCAAGAAAAAGGATGTTTTCCACCATGCGGGAAATACGTTCCAGCTCTTCCATATTGTTTGCCAGCAGCGTTTCATACTCTTCCACCGTGCGCGGCTGGTACAACGCCACCTGGCAATGCCCCATCAGGGCGCCCACCGGCGTGCGGATCTCATGCGCCAGATCGGCTGAAAACTGGGTCAGGCGCTGATAGCCCTCCGAAAGCCTTTCCAGCATGTCGTTGAAAGAATAGATAAGTTGCTGCAATTCCTGCGGCGCATTCTCCGTGCTTAGCCGGGTCGAGAGGCTGGACGGATGAATTTGCGTCGCCTCCTGTGCCATGTTGCGTAAAGGTTTTAAGCCTCTGCGGATCACAACATAACCGAGTGCGGCAATCAGCAAATAGGCGAACAGCACGGCGCCAATGATTTCCCAGCGAAATGTCTCCAGCAGACGCGATTCTTCCGTCATGAAATGCGCGCCGGTAATTTCTACCGTTCTGCCATCCTCAATCTGCACACTTGCACGGGCAAAGCGCACCGGCGTTCCGTCCGGTGCCATCAGGTGATGCACGGTCTCCAGGGTGAGCGGCTGGCCGTCGGGCACGGGCGCAACCGGCGGTAAGATCAGCTGCGAGGGATTAACGTTAATCAGTGGCGGCTCGCCTTCGAGACGAAAAGTCAGAATATCGCGCTCGTTGCCGAGCATATTTTCAAACAAACCGGGATTACGGCTCAGCTGTGATAAAGGAAATTCATTCGCCAGCAGATGGCGGAAATACTGCACGCGCCCGCTGACCTGATAATCCGCACGGCGCACCAGCTCTTTATCCATCGAATAATAGAGATAAAAACCGACAGCGCTGACCACCAGCGAGGCAATCAGCGCAAACAGCAATGTCGCCCGCAAGGTCAGCGACATCGCTCGTTTTGAGGCAGACGGACGGGCAGTTTCTTTCATCACGTTAGTCATTGCGCACTTCACAAACGTAGCCAATGCCACGCACGGTATGGATCAGTTTCACCTCAAAGGCGCGATCCACCTTGGCGCGCAGGCGCTTAATCGCCACATCCACAACGTTGGTATCACTGTCAAAATTCATGTCCCAGACCTGCGAGGCGATCATGGTGCGCGACAGCACTTCGCCTTCCCGGCGCATCAGCAGCTCCAGCAACATAAACTCTTTATTGGTCAGCGCGATGGTCTGATCCTGACGGGTGACGCGGCGGCGCAGCACATCGAGATTCAGATCGGCGACTGAAAACGTGTCCGGCTCGCGTGCCGTCGGGCGGCGCAGTAAGGTGCGGATCCGCAGCACCAGCTCGGTAAATGAAAACGGTTTAATCAGATAATCATCCGCGCCGAGTTCCAGCCCGTGAATGCGATCCTGCACTTCGTCACGCGCCGTCAGAAACAGCACCGGCACGTCACTTTTTTTACGCAGCACTTCCATCACCTGCCAGCCATCAAGGCCAGGCAGCATGACGTCGAGGATCACGGTGTCATAACCCTCTTCCAGGGCCAGAAACAGACCGTCTGCGCCGTTGCGCGCCAGATCCACGCTGTAACCCGCCTCCGTCAGCCCTTTTTTCAGGTAGTCGCCTGTGCTGACATCATCTTCTATCACCAGTATCCGCATTCAGGCCCTCGGCGCCGCAAGACCATTCTCCCAAAGAATGATTCAGAGGAAGTTTATCAGTTTCATCAGACACCTTTGATGACAATTTTGTCATCAACTTGTCATCAACCAATCCCGGTTTATCGTCCACTCTTAATGAAGTTATTCATCACTGGCCGGTTCAGTGATTCATCTAACAGAATGAAATAATGCTAGAAAATGGAGAGTTGATCATGAACACACCTACACGCCTTGCCGGTTTATTACTGGGTTCCCTGCTGATGTGCAGCGGAATGACATCCGCCTTTGCGGCCGATAACGTGATTAAACCGACGCGCGGAACCATTGATTCAGTTAATGACTCATCGGTGCAAATCACCACACGTCAGGGTGAAAAGCTCGATGTGAAGCTGACTGACCAGACCAAGATCAACGCCGTCACCAAAGGCCAGATCAGTGATATCAAACCCGACAGTTTCATCGGTACCGCCGCAGTTCCGCAGGCTAACGGCACGCTGAAAGCGCTGGAAGTCCACGTCTTTGCGCCAAGCCTGCGCGGCAGCGGTGAAGGCTTCAACCCGTTTGAATCTGCTGACGGGAAAATCAATACCATGACCAACGGTACCGTTGGCAAACTGGTCAACAGCAATGGCCGCACGCTGACCGTGAAGTATCACGATGCTGAGAAAACAGTTGTTGTTCCTGACGACGTTCCTGTGGTTCTGCTGGCACCGGGCGACCGCAGCCTGCTGAAACCGGGCACTAAAATCGTGCTGTTCGCCATGAAAGATGACAAAGGTGCGCTGGTTGCCCGTGGCATCGCCGCCGGTAAAGACGGCATCGCGCCACCGATGTAATCAGGCTGTTTAACAGGAGATTTACCGTGAAACCTCAGCCCTCTTCAGTTCGAAAACGCAGGGTTCATTCCTGGCCGGTGCGTATCAGCCACTGGATTAATCTTCTGGCAATGATTGGTATGGTGATGAGCGGCTGGGGGATTTATAACGCGGATCCCCTGTTTACCTTTACGTTTCCGCAAAACACCACACTCGGCGGCTGGCTGGGCGGCAACATCGCCTGGCATCTCGCCGTGATGTGGCTGCTGGCGGCTAACGCTCTCTTTTATCTGCTGTGGGGCGTTTTCAGCGGCCATTTTAAACGGGACTTTTTCCCGTTTTCAGCCCGCAGCGTCTGGCGCGATACCGTTCGTGCCCTGACCTTCCATCTGCCCCATAAACTCGGCCAGTACAACGCCGTGCAAAAACTGATGTACAGCGGCGTTTTGCTGCTCGGCGTATTGCTGGTGCTTTCCGGCTTATCCATCTGGAAACCGGTGCAGTTCAGCGGGCTGGTATGGCTGTTCGGCGGGTTTGATATTGCCCGATATGTACACTTTTTTGCGATGAGTGGCGTGATGCTGTTTGTGGTCATTCATGTCCTGATGGTGCTGCTGGTGCCGAAAACATTTGTGGCGATGATTACCGGCGGCAAGGTAATGAATAAAGAGGAAAGTGCCGATGAGTGAAAAATCGCAACGGCCAAAAATCATTTTGGAGCCCGATCAGCGCAAGCAGCTGGTGAATATCCAGCGCCGTTTACTGCTGCGATCAGGATTAACGCTCGGTGCCGTTTCCATGCTGACCGGCTGTAATTTGCAGGACGGCGACGAAGTCGACAAAGTGCTGTGGGCGATGTCGCGCTGGAATGATCGCGTTCAGGGCTGGTTATTTGGCGGGCAGAAGCTGGCGCAAACTTACCGCGCCGACCAGATTACGACACCGTTTCGCTTCAACGCGTATTACCCCGAATACAATGTGCCGGAAATCGACATCCCGAACTACCGGCTGGAAGTGTCCGGACTTGTGCAAAAGAAAGTCTCGTGGACGCTGGAACAGTTACAACGATTGCCGCAGGAAAGCCAGATCACCCGGCTGATTTGCATTGAAGGCTGGAGCGCTATCGGGCAGTGGAAAGGCGTGCCGCTCAAAACATTTCTTCAACACGTCGGAGCCGATCTGACGGCTAAATATGTCGGGTTTAAATGCGATGATCGCTATTACTCAAGCATCGATATGGCCACCGCGCTGCATCCGCAAACTATTCTGGCACTGGATTTTGGCGGCAAACCACTGCCTCCGGATTTCGGGTACCCGCTGCGGCTGAGAATGCCTACGAAGCTAGGTTTCAAAAACGCCAAACATATCGGCGCGATTTTCGTCACCAATACTAATCCGGGCGGTTACTGGGAAGACCAGGGTTATAACTGGTTTAGCGGGATTTGATAATACCTTAGCCCTTTATTCTATATCCCGGCTGAAATTCAATAAGTAGAATTCATTATCCGGATCAATAATAAAGGGCATTTCCAGTCATCCCTGCCGGAAAGGCATAATTTCAACTTCATTATTTAAATCACTCATCTTAAAATCTCTCATTTCAATTAAGCCTGACTGATTAGTGAAATAGTTAACGGCTCATCCATTATATTTTTAAAACCCTGCAAAATAACACATAATATATAATCCAGATCAACAAACAGGCTTTTTAACGACAGAGTCCACTTCCTCTATATTGCTGAATTTCGGCACGCGTAATATACAAGTATTCATAAATACGCCATTAAGAGAAAGTATGGATACGTTTGAAGAGCTAAAAGGAACCTACTTCTATGCAGGGAAGTCCAACCTGACTGCGGGTGAACTCCTGTTTATGATTTTTTGTGAGAACACGGTAGATCAATTTGGCTTGGGCATCGCAGATTTTGGTGCTGTCGTCGCGTTGTACAGTGGAATGAATAACCAGACAACGAGAGGGAAACCCCGAACTGCGATTGAAGGTACGTCTCGCGCTTCGAAAAAAGTAAGAGAAGTGTTCAATCAAGTAAAGTTCCCTTTTGGTATACAACTCCCTACCTGGATTGGAGGCTATACCCCCTGGACTGTACAAAGGAGGATGGTAGCTAAAATTGGAACATTTGTAGGTCGAACCATACCATTAATCGGTGAACTTATTATTCTCTCTGATATTTCCCAAATCCTTTACCGGTCGATACGCGACTATAACATCATAGCCAGAGGCAATGATAAAATATGGTAACTGACAACATTGAACAACGCATAATCGCACTAGTGACTCGAAAAAGTGGAGTTTATCTTTTTAAGAAAAAAAAGTATGACACTTACACAGCAGACTCAAACATTCAGTTTGATGTAAAGCTTGATCAGGATGATGTTGAAGAGTTGATGGAGGATTACTTTTCAGAATTCAACGTTGAAAGAGGCGAGTTTAAAATTGAAACCTATTACCCAGATGTAATTTTTTCATGGAATCCATTTAAAAAACATGTGGTTGACACTCCTGATTTCACTATCGGAATGTTAATAGAATCGGCCAAAGCGGGCCGCTGGTTATACGATTAATAAAAAGGAGTTTTAACAATGGCTGTACCTGTTCACTTATGGCTTAAAGATGATGGCGGCGCGGCAATCCGCGGCTCTTCCGATGTCAGGGGACGTGAAGGCAGCATAGAATTGAGAGGAATTCATCATAACCTGAGTATTCCCACCGACGGTACAACAGGAAAACTGACCGGCACCCGTCAACATGCTCCATTTCAGTTTGAAAAAGAAATTGATAGCGCATCTCCTTATTTGTACAAAGCTGCCGCAACAGGCCAAACGTTAAAATCGGCAGAAATCAGATGGTACTGCATCAGCGACGCGGGGCAAGAAGTTGAATATTTCAATATCCTGCTTGAAGAAGTCAAAGTGATATCGATTTCACCGGTAATGCATGATACCCGCGAATGTACGGGAACGGGCCACATTGAAAGCGTTGCCCTGCGCTATGAAAAAATCACCTGGAAGTATAGAGATGGAAATATTCAGTTCGCCGACGCGTGGAATGAACGTGCAACAGTGTGAGAGTAAAATACGTTGAATCACAGACATAAAAAAACCGCTCTTTCGAGCGGTTTTTGTTTTCGCGATAGGGTAACGGCAAGCGTTACACAGGGCGAAGAATTAGAAGCTGTAACCCACGCCTGCGATCCAGGTGCCAACATCAACACTGCGGATGCGGGACTGTTCGTAGGAAACGTCCAGAGCAACGTTCTGGATTGGGTTGAACTGCAGACCAGCACCGTAAGAGAAACCATAATCGCTGGTGTCTGATTTTTCACGGTTAGCAGTAGAAGCCACGTTTTCGTTGTACTGGAATTTACCGTAGCCCACACCGATCACGCCGTAAGCAGAAACCCAGTCGTTGATGCGGTAAGCAGGACCCGCAGTGATGCCGTAGTATTCTGCTTTACGGTAGTCACCAGAAGTTGGGTTGCTGTCGTCCTGAATGTAAGTGAAAGAGCCGATAACGCCCAGTGGGTTGTTATCTTGCTCGTAACGGTACTTCAGGTTGAAGCCGTTTGCTTTGTTTACAACGCCTTGTGCGTCACCCTGAGCGTAGCCAGCAGAAACGGTGCTGGTACCAGCGAATGCGCTAGAGGAAACACCCAGTGCTACGACGCAAGCTAATGCGGAAAGACATGCAATTTTTTTCATAAACCACCTCAAAAAGAGAAACCAAAGTAACCTTCACGTTCCAAAATATAACAAAAACCAGTGTGAAACTCTGCCTCAATTAAGATGTCCAAAGCATCATATGGTGTAACAGGAAGTTTCCAGTACTTAGTATCTATCTAAATTTATTGAGATTTTCGTCACTAAAACTATAAGATAAACTTATTGAACTTTTTGGAATTAGCAGATAATTCCTAAATTTTTGGGCGAAAAAACGCCACTTTTTGACAATTTTTTAAGAAACTCATTCTGAAAAAACTTTTTTTGAGGATTTTTTCTCGCGTGATTTCCCACTACACTGACTGTGCTTTACCTTTCTTTTCAAAACTATAAATCTGAAGATTCTGGATTCATGGGATCACCTCAAAAGGCGCAATGGATGTCACAGTCAGAACAAAATCAGCCGCAGGACTCTCAGGACGCGGCACATAATAATGGCCCGCCACTTCCCGCGTTACCCCGGAAAGCTTCACCACTGATCGCCATCCTTTTATTACTCGTCGCGATGCTATCATTACAGGGTGGCGCGTCGCTGGCCAAAACGCTGTTTCCGGTCGTCGGGCCGCAAGGGGTGACTGCGCTGCGTCTGGGCATCGGTTCTGTTCTGTTACTTCTCTATTTCCGACCGTGGCGGCTTAAAATGCGCGGCGGTAATTTCCGCGCGCTGCTGATGTACGGCCTCGCGCTCGGTTGCATGAACTACAGCTTTTATCTGGCGCTACGTACCGTGCCGTTAGGGATCGCTGTTGCACTCGAATTCACCGGGCCGCTGGCCGTTGCGATGTTTTCCTCGCGCCGTCCGGTCGATTTCATCTGGGTCGTGCTGGCCGTCGCCGGGTTATTGTTCCTGCTGCCGCTGGGGCAAAGCGCGGGCGGTGTGGACCTGAAAGGTGCCTGTTTTGCGCTGATTGCCGGTGCCTGCTGGGCGATTTATATCCTCGCAGGACAGCGGGCCGGCAGCAGTTATGGCCCCGGCACGGCGGCGATGGGTTCACTGATTGCCGCACTGATATTCTTCCCGATTGGTGCGATTCAGGCGCATACCTCAATTTTCAGCTGGGAGATTTTGCCGCTAGGTTTGCTGATTGCCCTGCTGACCTCGGCCATACCTTATTCGCTGGAAATGATGGCGCTGACCAGGCTTCCGGCGAAAACCTTCGGCACGCTGATGAGCATGGAACCCGCCATGGCGGCACTTTCCGGGATTATTTTCCTGGGTGAGTTCCTGACGGCCTCGCAGTGGCTGGGGCTGGCCGCGATTATTGCGGCATCTGCCGGTTCAACGCTGACGCTCCAACGCAAAGCCAAAATAGAAACGGTCGATATTCCGGGCAATAATCCTTCAGGGAAGTAAATTCATCCCGAATCGTCAAAAAAGCCACGTTATCACGATGTGGCTTTTTTCTTTTCTATCAATATGTTGAAAAATACTTTCGCCTTTTTCATTTTATTTCATCTTTTCCTGCATCCAAAAGCAGGGGGTCATTCGTATGTATAGATGTGAGGCAAGACCTTACCTACTTAACCTGCGAAGGACACCATCATGAAAACATTACTCCGTACTGCTATCTGTGCTTCTCTTCTGCTGAGCACTGCGTCAATGGCTGCAATGATGTCTCAAAACACCACCATGGTCGGTGGCGCTGAAATGTATCCGTCTAAAAATATCGTAGAAAATGCCCTGAACTCTAAAGATCACACCACGCTGGTGGCTGCCGTCAAAGCCGCAGGTCTGGTTGATACCTTACAAGGCAAAGGCCCGTTCACCGTGTTTGCCCCAACCAATGCCGCCTTCGCAAAATTACCAGCAGGCACCGTTGATAACCTGGTAAAACCGGAAAACAAAGCCACGCTGACCAGTATCCTCACGTATCACGTGGTTGCGGGTAAATATGAAATGAAAGATCTTGAAAAACTGCTGAAAAAAGGCAACGGCACCGCAGAGCTTAAAACCGTAAACGGCCAGCCACTGTGGATCCTCAATAATGGCCCGCACAATATTCAGCTTAAAGATGGCAAAGGGAATATCGCCAATATCAGTACTTATGACGTCCAGCAGAAGAACGGTGTGATCGACGTCATTGATACCGTCCTGATGCCAAAATAATACCGACTATACTGAGGGCATGATTTCTTTATGAAACAGCACCTCAGCATGTCAGGACGGGCGAATGCATGACAATTTTTTAGTTAAGCCAACACCAGAGAATGCGCTGGAAGTACAGCGTGAACTGATGAGCGCCATGGCCGTTGGCGATCGACAGGCATTTGAGCAGTTATACCGTCTGACGTCCCCCCGGTTGTTTGCCGTCGCATTACGCATGTTGCGCCGGCACGCCTGGGCAGAAGAAGTTTTGCACGACAGCTACATCACCGCGTGGAACCGCGCCGGTTCGTATAATCCGGCGCTCAGTTCCCCGATGACCTGGCTGACACACATTGTCCGCAACCGCGCCATCGACTGGATGCGCGGGAGCGACAATCAGCTCGATGAGCTGGATGACGACGTCATGAACAGCGACGCCAGCGACGTTGATGAGCCTTTGCAACGGCTGCAACAGGACAGCGATGCCAAAATTCTGGCGGCCTGCCTGGCGCACCTTCCCGCAGAACAACGACAGAGCCTGATCCTTGCCTATTATCAGGGCCTGTCTCACGGCGAGGTTTCCTCACATTTACAACAACCCCTGGGGACGATAAAAAGTTGGATCCGTCGCGCCCTGGATCACCTTAAGAGCTGCGTCGGACTATGAAAAGCAGAAGCCATTATCAGGCTGCCCTCGCAGCCGAATATGCACTCGGCACCTTGCGCGGCGCGGCGCGGATTCAGTTTGAGCGCAAGATGCACGATGACCCGGGGCTAGCGGCTGAAGTCGCCCGCTGGCAGGAGGCGTTTACGCAACTCGATAACCAGATTATCCCGGTGATCCCACCCGCGTCAGTCTGGAAGCGCATTCAGCACAATCTGACGTTACAACCCGATAAGCGCCCTGCTCCGGCGAAAAGACCGGTGCGCGGATACATTGGCTGGGCGCTGGCCGCCGGGCTGGCCGCGTTGTTGCTGATCCCTCACCTTCTGGTACAACCCGCTGCGCCAACGCCGGTCGCCATTCTGGCCAGCAGCGCAGGGCAGCAAAACGGGCAATGGGTGGTCAGCGTCGATATGAGCACGCGCAGCCTGTTGCTGACACCGCTCAGCGCACCGGATCTTGCGGCAGACCGCAGTCTGGAACTGTGGGCGATACCACCGGGTGGTAAACCGCGTTCGCTCGGCTTGCTCAACACTCAGCAACCGACGCAGTTAACGCTGGCCGCAAAAATGCCGGATCCGGGTTATACGCTTGCGATCAGCCTCGAACCTCGCGGCGGCTCTCCAACCGGACAACCTACCGGCGCAGTGCTTTATAGCGGTACGCTGGCACTGTAATCCTGTCATGTTACTTATATAAAACGGCAGATATTCTTCTGCCGTTTTTGCTAATTCTATTCAAAATAAATAATTACCCGATCTGATTGTTATTCTCAGCCATTAAACATGAGTATCATGAATATATATTCACATCAGAAGTTACATTCACAAATATTTATCACGCTTAAATGAAAATAATTATCACTATTAATGCTTATGAATGCCGGAATAAAAAATACAATTACGGATGAATCCTATGCACCTGAGAAATCAGTATGATAGGTTAAAGAGGTCGACGAGACAGTCCTTTTAGACACACGCTATCAGAACGATAGGAACGACTGTCCTGCAAAATTTCGATTTATTGCTATACTGAATGCAGATAAGAAATACATTATTTAGCGTTTATTTTAATGAAACAAGGAGATATGAATATGAGTACCGCTAAACTGGTCAAAACGAAATCTTCTGAACTTATCTACACACGCAACGATTTAGATGAGAGTGTTAAACTCAATACCATCAAAGTGCTTAATCGTCTGGTGACTGAATATATCGATTTGTCGCTGATCACCAAACAGGCACACTGGAACATGCGTGGCGCAAACTTTATTGCGGTCCATGAAATGCTCGACGGCTTCCGCACCGCAATTATTGACCATCAGGACACTATCGCGGAACGTGTCGTTCAGTTAGGTGGCGTTGCGCTGGGTACCGTGCAGGTTGTTAACGATAAAACCCCGCTGAAAAGTTACCCGACCAATATCCACACCGTTCAGGAACACCTGAAAGCGCTGGCTGAACGTTATGCTGTTGTGGCTAACGATACCCGCAAAGCCATCAGCGAAGTGGAAGATGAAGACACCGCAGATATCTTCACTGCCGCATCCCGCGACCTGGATAAATTCCTGTGGTTTATCGAATCTAATATCGAATAATCACATTCCGGCACCGCAGGATCAGGCTGCGGTGATTTGAGTGATTAATGCGAGAAAGCCAGTGACGCGAGTCGCTGGCTTTTTTTGTGCAATAACAAACGCCTGCCCTCACCCTCTTATGACAATTTCACTTAAAACACCCTGGCCTCTGTAACTTTTAATCAAAATTGAATAATGCCGCTAATGAATAGTTACAGGCTCAACTATATTGGCAACTTACACCGATGGAACCGGTTTCACTATCTCACTGAAAAATAGAGTTTTTAATTTTTACCTAAGAGAAATCCTAAACCAATAGGCGTGATGAATGATTTAATGCAAATTAATAGTTCAAAGCAATTTTACATAGTTGTGATCACCCCTGAAACTTGCTGAAATATTTTTTCGCAACCTTTACATTTTTGTGAAAAATAATTTCTTGCTAACTCACTAAAAATTAAAAGGAAGATAGTTTTCAGGGATGGTATCCGGCGTTAACCCCCAATACGAAAACTCGCGCAAAAGTGATTCTCCCCTGCGGCAGCATCACTGACGTGTAATGCATTGCTTTTTTCTCACATTCTGCTCAGTTTCAAAGCACATTGGCTGCTGTAAGCCAGGGGCGGTAGCGTGGAAAAACGTAAAAATACTGGAATAATCTGATGGCACGTAGTGGCTTGGAAGTACAAAAAGCAGCCGTTAAAGCGCTTTTTTTGAGGGAAATTAAAACCCGTTTTGGTAAGTACCGTTTAGGGTATCTGTGGGCAGCGCTGGAACCGATGGCGCATATGCTGATTCTTCTGGGGATCTTTGGCTACATCATGCACCGCACCATGCCTGATATTTCGTTCCCTGTATTCCTGATTAACGGCATTATCCCGTTCTTTGTATTCAGTAATATTAGTAACCGGTCGATCGGCGCTATTGAAGCCAATCAGGGGTTATTCAATTACCGCCCTGTTAAGCCGATCGATACCATCATTGCCCGTGCCATATTAGAAGCCCTTATCTACGCCGTTGTTTATATTTTACTGATGGCCATTGTCGGCCTCCTTGGCGAAGAATTTGAAGTGACTAAACTGATTACACTGGTTCTTGTCTGGATTTTGTTAGTCCTCTTCTCTTGTGGCGTCGGATTAATTTTTATGGTCGTGGGTAAAAGCTTCCCTGAAACAGAAAAATTCCTGCCTATCCTGATCAAGCCGCTCTATTTTATCTCCTGCATTATGTTTTCACTGCACAATATTCCGAAAGAGTACTGGCCATATCTCTTGTGGAACCCAATTGTTCATGTCGTTGAACTTTGCCGTGAATCCGTTGTGCCGGGTTATATCAGCGAAGGCGTGAGTTTGAATTATCTCGCAGGTTGCACTCTGGTAATCTTATTTATTGGGTTAGCCCTTTATCGCAACCGTGAAGAGGCAATGCTGACATCATGATAAAAATTGAAAACCTGACAAAATCATACCGCACACCCAAAGGCCGCCATTACGTTTTTAAAGATCTGAATGTCGAATTACCTTCAGGGAAAAGCGTAGCGCTGATAGGCCGGAACGGAGCGGGTAAATCCACACTCCTGCGTGTAATCGGCGGAATTGACCGTCCTGATTCTGGCAACATTCACACCGACAAAACCATTTCATGGCCTGTCGGCTTAGCGGGTGGATTTCAGGGGAGCCTGACCGGACGGGAAAATGTGAAATTCGTCGCCCGCCTCTATTCCACACCAGACCAGCTTCGTGAAAAAGTGGCCTTTGTCGAAGAGTTTGCCGAACTCGGCAAGTACTTTGATATGCCGATTAAAACCTATTCTTCGGGGATGAAATCCCGACTCGGTTTTGGCCTGAGCATGGCCTTCAAATTTGATTACTACCTGGTTGATGAAGTCACAGCCGTCGGTGATGCCAGATTTAAACAGAAATGCGCTGACTTGTTTAAAGCACGACACAAAGAAGCCAGCTTTTTGATGGTATCGCATAGCCTGGGATCGCTAAAAGAGTTTTGCGATGTGGCTTTGTTTATCGGCAGGGATAACAAAGTTAAGTTTTTTGATTCAGTGGATGCAGCGATACAACATTACAAGGCTGACGAAGGCATCTAGAGTTTTCAAATTTATTAAAAAATTATTATTTAAATCGGAAGGTAACAAATGCTGACTATTATTACTCCTGTATACTGCCAATCTAAACAAGACCATATATACGAGAGAACAAAATTCTTCATAAAAAAATCATATACAACAGATACCATTAAAAGAATCATTGTTGATTTCGGTAGCATAGACACTATTAGCTCAGAAATTGAAGAATTGTGTAATGATCATAACTTTAAATATTATAATCTACATTTACAAGGCAACCCTTTTTCTGCTGGAGAATGTCGAAACTTTGGCATTTCAAAAGCAGATACTGATTATATAACCTTTCAAGACATTGATCTGTATGCCCCTGACTCTATTTATGAAAAAATAGTGCTGAGATTAAGCGAGAGCAATTATTATAATAACGTTGAGTGTGTTCCTTGCTTATATCTGACCGAGGAATTTTCTAATCAATACCTGAATAATGGTAATTGGGATTATAGTCATAAAGTTGCTCATGATTTCTATAAAGAAAACAGCCAAGAAATAAAGATGTATGCACCTGTAACATCAATGCTCTTAATTCGCAGGCAATATTTATTAGAGTCTGGTGGGAATAACACTGAGTTCTATGGTCATGGTTATGAAGACTTCGAACTATTGAACCGTCTGGCGAATAGATCTAACAAATTTATCCGTTCGCGAGATTTTTATAATCATGATTATAAATACACCTCTGCTGATTACTGCGGTTACCGGACTTACTTTAGTCTCTTCGGTCGGGAAATGATGAATGATAAAATTTTTTTCGTGCATATTTGGCATCCTGAAAACATTGCACCATCTTATTCTCAAAGAAATCAAAGCAATAGAGAAATTTTCAACAAGTTACTCAGGAAATTTGACTCTGAATTTTATATGCCACCTGCAATAAGTGGTGTCTCAGAAAATTATCAAGGAAAAACACTTATTTTATCGCCATTCGCGGGTAAAACAACAAATTCAATACGAATCGCAATCCCATACCTTGGTGAATGCCAATACAAGAAAGATACTGAGTTTAGTGATACTGAGTCATTCTTAAATTATATTAATGAGAATGAGATTAAGAGAGTTCTGTTTTTTAACAGTTTTGGAAATAATGAAAGACTTAAAATCTATCAATGTTGCTTAGAGAACAATATAAAAACAATTAACTATGATAGAGGTGGACTCCCAGACACTTGGTTTTTCGATTCACAAGGATTCAACTATTCAAGCAAGTCATATCATAGCGATAAGTGGGATATTAAACTAGATACAGAACAGACTGATGATATCCAAAAATATATTCAAGATACTTTGATCACCAATCATACACTTGAGAGAAATGGTGAACGTATTGGTGCTATTAATTTTTCTAAAAAATATAACATTGTAAATAAAAACATCATCTTCGTTCCATTACAAAGACCAAATGATTCTGTTATTAGATATTTCTCTGATAAAATAGGCTCTGTGGAAAACTTCATTGAGCAAGTAAAAATACTCGCTGAAAGTTTGAAAGATAAAAATTGGGTTATTGTTATCAAACAACATCCTCTAGAAAGTGAAATTGATTTAGGAGATTTAGATAACATTGTTGTTATGGGTCGTAATGATCACTTTTGTGACGCTATCATGGCCTCCGATGCTACATTACTCATAAATTCCGGTGTTGGCTTATATTCATTGATGGGTAATAAGCCAACATATAATGTTGGTAATGCTTACTATTCTCACGAGGGATTATCAAACAAAATTGATTCGCCATTGGACTTAATCAGTTTAGTCGATAGTCTTTCTAAGCCAAACAAAATAAAAGTTGAGTCATTCATTCATTACTTGAAGAATAAATTTTACTCCCATGGAACAACAAAATACTTAACCCAAATTAACCCTATTACTAAATCTAGCACCAACAATGCTATATTCACAGATTTTTCCGTAATTAGAATCCCACTTGATAATGAAAAGATAAAAACCATTAATATTTCAAGGCGAGAGGAACCATTTAAAATCACAAGCAGCTACTATGACTATTATCGCTCTGCAATAGTAATGCGTAATAAAACCAAACCAGAGCATGTGCGCACAATCAAAAATAGCAATTCAAAGCCTGAAATTTTAAAAGAAACTCAGAAATCCCCTATTGATATGAAACAGTCAATAAATAATACTATCATTGACATCAATCCTCAAATAGTAAGCAAAGGGAAGTTTAGAAAAAAAGCCAGTAAACTAGTAAAAAGCCCGAGAATGTTTTTTTCCGATGCAGTTAAAAACATAAAAAATAAAAATCATTCTAATAACCAAGGGAGTTAATTTGTGTCAGAACATTCTACCATTGCTAAAAGTTCACACATTGCCGCAAGCGTGACAATTGAACATCCTATACATTGCGGGCCTAATTCACAGATTCACGGTGAATGTATAGTGGGTCGCTATCTTTTTTTGAATATTAATAGTCTCTTATATCCGCATGTCAAAATAGGCCGTTACTGTTCGATTGCGAGGAATTGTGAAATTGGAGTCGCGAATCACCCAACTACATTCCTTTCTAGCCACAGTTTTCAATATCATAGCGCGCAATTCCCAACAGATCCTGTTTATAAGGATGAAATTAAAAGGGTTGCATGGAGAGGACACCCTGAAACTTATATTGGAAATGACGTTTGGATTGGCGCCCAAAGTATTATCCGCGCTGGCGTCAGAATCGGCGATGGAGCAATTATCGCAGCCAACACGGTCGTAACTAAAGATGTTGGTCCTTACGAGATCGTCGGCGGCAGCCCTGCGAAGTTAATTAAAAAGAGATTTAGTGAAAATCAAATTGCTGATTTACTTATTTTAAAATGGTGGGAATTACCATTACAAAAAATCGCAAAACTTCAGTTTGATAATATTGACTCATGCATATCTCAACTGAATGAAATTCGTTCCACAATGGAAAGTTAATAATTATTTATCTGTGATCTAATTACAATTTTTCTCCTGAGAACCCGAAACTTTGTTTTGGGTTTTTTTATTTTCAAATGAGTAGAAATTATTTTTCGTTAGGAATTGAATTGCCTCGTTTACGTTAGAATCAAATTGATTGTTTATTATATGGTTATTTTTTCCTGCTACTTTAATAGAAACATCATTCCTGCAAAACTTATTACTCTCTATGACATTATTATTCGAAAAATCTTCATAATACATCCCATCTTTATCCAAAGCTTTATCACCACAATCCCAATGTTTTAAATTATAATGTTGCCTTGATGCTACCCAAACACCAACCTTTTCATTTTTAAATACATTGTTTTTTATAAAATTATTATCGCTATGTTGCCAACGAATCACTGACTTTCCAGTACTAAATTTCTCCCCACAATTTTTATATAAAAACACTCCACCTAATCCATTATTAGAAAACTCATTTCTTTCTATTGTATTTTCAGCTGACGAGTCTATTGCCAGCCCTTCTCTTTCGGGTTTATCACTAGAGGTGCCATTTTTAAAAATTTTGTTTTTGATGATCCGGTTGTTTTTTGAGCTCTGCTCGAGGTATATGCCTGCACCTCCAGAATTTGCAACTAAAGAATCTTTAAGAACTGACTTTGTGACATATGAATCAAAGTATATCCCTACGCGTCCGCTGCCGGTGACTTCAACGTTTTCGAGGGTTATCCGTGTCGGTGTCCGGCGGTAGTTTTCTTCATGGTTCGGGCTGAGTTTGTTGGCGGCGATGTCGGAAGTGATACGGATGCCGCTGTGGGTAAAGTTGCGCACTTTGCAGTTACGGACAGTGACAGCGGATAACGGCTTACCCTTGCTGTTGATCAGTATGCCAAAAGGGCGTTGATTGTCCCCCTCAAGCACCGCACCCCGGCAGTCTAACGTGGTATTGCTGCTGGTGATGATGAGCGCTTCTTTATAAACGCAGTGAGGGGATAGCGTGGTATTACCGCGGACATCAGGCAGTTCGCACTCATGAGAATGCATCGAGGGAACGGCGTCCGCGCAGGCGGAAAGAAACAAGGGGAGCAGGATGGCTAATGAGAAATATGCGCAGAGTTTGATCGGTAAACATTTTTGCATCTGAGCATATTCCTCAACGGTGATCGTTACGAAGGTTGTCGCTTGATGTAATTCATCACCAGCTTTTGGCTGATAAATACCGGCTGATACTGGCTGTCGGCTATTGCAGCAATATCGGCTTTGCGACCGCCATAATACACCGCATTAATCTGCGTATTTTGCAGCAAGTATAGACGGAATTGTTTGAACAGTTTCATGTCCGGCTTATATCCTGAGGTCCAGAACTGGTTCAGATGTCCCTGATAGGTAATGCCTTTAATGTCATACAGCGCGCTGCCCATCACTTTCAGCGGCTTGTTATGGATAAGCGCGGAGATACCCGCTGTGCTGTTGATGGTAACCACGGCTTTGGAGTGTGTCAGCAACTCAGGCATCGGCAGGTCATGCACGTAAATAACGCGGTTAGCGATACTGTATTTTTTACCCAGCTGGCGGATAAGCGGTCCGTACAGACGGTGCCCCCTGTCCATCGGGTGATGTTTAATCACCAGAAACTCGGTCGAAGGCGCTTTTTTAGCGAACGAGTGCATCACTTCATTAATGTAATCACGCACGTCATTATACGGGCTGTGGTTACGGATCTGGCTGTCGTTAAACACCTGCAAAATGGCCAGATAATAGCGCTGATCCAGATCTGTTTGCAGTTTTTGCAACACATGGCGCTGACGGAAGGCATACAGTTTTTTACGCCAGGCAGCACGGGTCCAGCAACGCGCCTCGTACCACGGCGAGAAGGATTTGTGATGGCGGTATTTCGGGAAATCATGGCGATAGCGCCATCCGGCGAGATAATATACGGTCGCGTGGCGGACGCGCTGCCAGCCTGAAGGTTTCAGGTGTTCGATTTCCGGCATAGTCATTGTTGGCAGGCTGCGGTAGAACTCCGCGTCGCGCGGCAGGCCGGAATAGGCGTTCACGCCACCTTGTTCCAGCGTGATGTAATGCGGCCGCAGGTAGCCTTCCTCGAAGGCGAGGAATCTCACGCCCTTTGCCTGCGCCCAGCGTTTAGCCGCCTGATGCAGCGGACGACAATCCCCGAAACACACGATGGTGTCGAAGTCGTACTCCTGCCAGGTTTCTTTCAGCCAGGTCGGAAACTCCTGAGGCGTCTGCTGGTACAAACGGTATTCACGCTTTCGCGAATACAATCTGTCACCGCCGTTGAAAACGACGTTCACCGCTTCACGCCCCAGTGACTCCAGCCACTGTGCTAAATCACTGAAGAAAGGCCCCATCGGCCCCTGCAACAGCAGATATTTTTTACCAGAAAGTAATGTCGTAAGCGCCTTACTGTCCATTTCTGTCCGTGTCCATTTACGCAAAAAGCTTAAAAGAGGCTGGTTCAGGTGGTCAATGTCACCCGGATCAACATGAGCAGTTTCCTGTAATAGCGAACTATCCTGCCCGCCTTAATCTTTGAGAATTGCATTTGCGCCCGTGGCGTCGCAGCAAGAAGTTCAACCGCCTGCTCCGCTAAAATAGGCTCCCGGCTACGCGGGTCGATATACGACGGGTAGGCAATCAGCGCCTGATAAACCACATCGTCTAATGTGAGGCTGCGCGTTCTGCGTGAACAGGTATGTTCATCGTGCGTCAGTCCCCAACCGGCATAAAAAGGCATGCCGTAACACACCACTTTTTTGCCGTGGAGTAAGGCTTCAAAACCTGACAATGACGTCAGGGTATGCAGCTCATCAGCAGCCTGAATGCACTGAATAATGTCAGCATCCAGGGCCTGACTGTCTGCCCACCGGCTGACATCTTCAGCAGGAATATTTCCCTGCCGGTTCCCCACCAGAACATCCGGGTGCGGCTTATAAATAATGTAGGCATCCGGGTGGCGTTCCCGCACCGTGCGCAACAGCTCGCCGTTGGTGCGTAATCCCATCGTCCCGGTCAGGATCGACGCGTCGTCTTCCACCTGTCCCGGCACCAGAATCACGGTCTTTCCGCTGGCTCCGGCTGGCAGCGTAAACGCCGCGCCGAGGTTGTATTTACTGACTTTGCTGGCCACCAGTCTCTGGCGCAGTCGTGTTGCGCGTTGTTGCTGGAAACCGGTCAGACGGCTCGCACTGAGCAGCGTTTCGAGGTCACTTGGCCGCGTGGCGTCGTAGTAAATACCGGTTTTATCCAGCACCAGAGAAAGCGGCGGATGCAAATCAGAACCCAGCCCGGCCGAACGCAAAAATCCATCTTCCATTCGCCATTGCGGGAGTCTTTTTCTTTGTGCATCCTCGTGCCAGCGGCGTTCGCCTTTGGTGCCCCACACCACGCAGGCGGATTCACCGGCATGACGTTTACTGAAATTCACTTTGTTTGTTTTGGTCCGCAGGAACGGCGCAAGAATGCTGCGCTTCCAGAGTGTCAGACCCGGCGACCACAAGCGCCCTGTCCGCTGCTGGTGATGCTGACGCTGCATCAGCAACCAGTTCAGTACGTCAAATAACGTTCCCGCCTGGCCGTTTACCGGGTTCAGATATCTGCTGTAACGCAAACAGGCTGCCCCGAATAAATCCTCGATGCTGGCATTACCGCGTCGCGCGCGAAGTTCTGCGGCAAGCGCATGGCGGTCATCCGTCAGCCCCCAGCCCGCGTACCACGGCTGACCAAACACGCTGACCGGTTTACCGGCGATCAGCGCTTCAAAACCATAATTCGACGTCACCACATATACGCGGCTGACGCGTTGCAATAACGACTGCGGGCTGACGTCCTGCGCAATCAGTTTTATGCGCGGATCTTGTTTCGCCTGCTCACCGAGCTGCGTGAAGTAACCGGCTTTTTTCCCCGATAACACATCAGGATGCACCTTCACCCAAATCTCAGACTGCGGGTTTTCAGCCAGCGCCGCTTGCAGCATATTGTCGAACTGTTCTTTCCCGGCGTTGCCGTACACGACGGCCATGTCGCCAAAGGTCTGATCGACGACCAGCACCGCGCCCTGTTCCGGTTGCGCCAGGGTACACACCGGTGCCTGGTTGTATTTCGACAGGTCACCGTCGACGATCATCTGCATCGCCTGACGGGCATCGTCGTGCAGCAGGCGGTTCTCTTCATGCTGATGGATCAGCGTTTCCAGCGTGCTCGGCTGCGAGGCGTCGTAGTACATGCCCTGCGTGTCCAGCACCATGGAAAGCG
>Ga0153981_1000004_pt1 | contig 87453 bp, 89 predicted proteins | sample TSGA065MetaG_FD_104714 | JGI IMG/M metagenome (GOLD analysis project Ga0153981, IMG submission 104714) | Attine ant fungus gardens microbial communities from Georgia, USA - TSGA065 MetaG | ecosystem: Host-associated > Fungi > Mycelium > Unclassified | place: USA: Georgia, Magnolia Springs State...
ACTCGGCGATCTGTATACGCCGTACGTTTTCCCGACCGAAAACGGTTTGCGCGGTGGGACGCGTGAACTGGAATACGCCGGTTGGACGTTGCAGGGTAATTTCCACTTTGGCCTGAGCCGCTTCAGCCTGCAACAGCTGATGGAAACCAGTCATCGTCACCTTTTGCGTGAAGAAGAGGGCACCTGGCTGAACATCGACGGTTTCCATATGGGCGTCGGTGGTGATGATTCTTGGAGCCCGAGCGTCAGCCCTGATTTCCTGCTGACTGCCGGCCAGTATCATTATTCATTCACCTGGAAACGTGCCTGACAGCCTGTGCCGCCGGGTTCATCTCCGGCGGCGAAATATTCAGACGTAAGGAAACTGCGTATGTATTACCTGAAAAATACTAACTTTTGGATGTTCGGGCTGTTCTTCTTCTTCTATTTTTTCATCATGGGTGCATATTTCCCGTTCTTCCCGATCTGGCTGCACGACATCAATCAGATCAGTAAAAGTGACACCGGAATAATATTTGCCAGCATTTCGCTGTTCTCCCTGCTTTTTCAGCCGGTGTTTGGTTTACTGGCCGATAAACTGGGGCTGAAAAAGCATTTGCTCTGGGTGATCACCGGTATGCTGGTTCTCTTCGCACCATTCTTTATTTACGTGTTCGGCCCGCTGCTGAAAATTAATATCTATCTCGGTTCGGTGGTCGGCGGGATTTATCTCGGCCTGATTTACAACGCCGGTGCGCCTGCGATTGAAGCGTATATCGAAAAAGTCAGCCGCCGCAGCAGCTTTGAATTTGGCCGTGCGCGGATGTTCGGTTGTGTCGGCTGGGCGCTGTGTGCGTCGGTGGTCGGCATCATGTTCACCATCAACAACGAATTTGTTTTCTGGCTCGGTTCCGGCTGTGCGGTCATTCTGGCAATCCTCTTGCTGATCGCCAAACCTGAAGTTACGCCTACCGCGCGCGTAGTTAATGAACTGGGCGCGAACACCAAACCGTTCAACCTGAAGATTGCCCTTGAGCTGCTCAAAGACCGCAAACTCTGGTTCCTGGCGATTTACGTGATCGGCGTGTCCTGCACGTACGACGTCTTCGACCAGCAGTTCGCCAACTTCTTTACTTCGTTCTTTGATTCGTCGTCCGAAGGCACACGCGTTTTCGGCTATGTCACCACCATGGGCGAGTTGCTGAACGCCTGCATCATGTTCTTCGCACCGCTTATCGTGAACCGCATTGGCGGGAAAAATGCGCTGCTGCTGGCCGGAACGATTATGTCGATTCGCATCATCGGCTCGTCGTTTGCCTCATCGCCGCTGGAAGTCGTGGTGCTCAAAACGCTGCACATGTTTGAGGTGCCGTTCCTGATTGTCGGCTGCTTCAAATACATCACTTCAGTGTTTGAAGTGCGCTTCTCCGCGACGATTTATCTGGTGACGTTCTGCTTCTTCAAACAGGTGGCGATCATGTTTATGTCCGTCTTCGCCGGGAATATGTATGACCGTATCGGTTTCCACGGCACGTACCTGATCCTGGGATTAGTGGCGCTGACGTTCACCGTGATTTCGGCCTTCACGCTGAGCGGAAGAGGGCCGTTACAGGCTTTCAAAACGCCTGAAACGCTTAAGAACAGCCGCGTAAATTCCTAATCTGATAGCCTTTCTCAACGGGCGGTTGGCACTTCATCGCATTGTTAGTTAACCTTAAAGCACACTTGCTTCCCGCATCGTCGGGCAGCTTTGGTTTCTTGCAGCCCGACAGGGTGTAATTTTGGGGTACTTTAAATGGATGATTTGAACGTTGTAGGCAGCATTAATAATGCTGGCAACTGGTTGGTGAGAAACCAGGCCTTACTTCTGCATTATGCTGTGAACATTGTGGCGGCTATTTTCATTCTGATCGTCGGTCTGATAATCGCCCGCGTCGTTTCCGGCGGTGTCAGCCGTGTTCTGAAAGTTCGTGGTATTGATATCACGGTTTCTGATTTCCTTTCCGCTATGGTGCGTTACGCGATTATCGCCTTCACGCTGATTGCGGTTCTCGGACGCATCGGGGTGCAAACCACGTCGGTGATTGCGGTTATCGGTGCCGCCGGTCTGGCCGTCGGTCTGGCGTTACAGGGCTCGCTGTCTAACTTCGCGGCTGGCGTGTTGTTGGTTATTTTCCGTCCGTTCCGTGCCGGTGAATATGTGGATCTCGGCGGCGTAGCCGGTACGGTGACGCACGTACAGATTTTCTCAACCACTCTGCGTACGCCGGACAACAAAATCATCGTCGTACCAAACGGTAAAATTATTGCCGGTAACATCATCAACAATTCACGCGAACCGACAAGCCGTATCGATATGACCATCGGCGTGGGTTATGACTCTGACATTGATCTGGTCAAATCGATCCTCACCGAGATCATCACTGCCGATCAGCGTGTGTTACAGGATAAAGGCGTCACCGTACGTCTGAATGAAATGGCCGCTTCTACCCTGAATTTCATCGTGTACGCATGGACCAGCAACGGTGATGCGCAGAACGTGAAATGGGATCTGCTGGAATCGTTCAAACGTGCGCTGGATAAAAACAATATCAATATTGCGTATCCGCAAATGGACGTTCATTTGTATCCGGCGGCCCCTGTCGTTGTGGATAAAAACGTACAGCCTGCGGAATAAAGTCGCGGCTTCTCAAAGGGCGCCTGCGGGCGCCTTTTTTGTGTCTGAAAAATGGGCTCCTCACAAATAAGTCAGGCTAATGACCGATTAGAAATATCCATTTCCTCTAATGACACCAAAGCCCTTACACTGCGCGCAATCTCTGTTATTAACTCTTTAAGGATATTCACGTGCTGGCTATTTTCCTGCAAGGACTGGCGATGAGCGCCGCAATGATTTTACCCCTCGGACCGCAGAATGCGTTTGTGATGAATCAGGGCATTCGCCGCCAGTATCATCTGATGATTGCGTCTTTATGCGCGCTGAGCGATATCGTGCTGATTTGCGGCGGGATATTTGGCGGCAGCGCGCTGCTGAGCAAATCGCCGCTGTTATTAGCGCTGGTAAGTTGGGGCGGCGTGGCATTTCTGCTGTGGTATGGCTGGGGCGCGTTTCGCACGGCATTCAGCAAAAATCCTGAACTGGCACAGGCGGAAGTGGCGAAGCAAAGCCGCTGGAAGATTGTCGTCAGCATGCTGGCGGTGACCTGGCTCAACCCTCACGTTTATCTCGATACGTTCGTCGTATTGGGTAGTCTGGGCGGAAGCCTGAGCCACGACGAACGTTCGTGGTTTGCGCTCGGCGCGGTCAGTGCTTCTGTGCTGTGGTTCTTCGGGCTGGCCATTCTCGCGGCATTACTCGCGCCCTGGTTAAACACCGGGAAAGTGCAGCGCGTCATCAACTTTATTGTTGGCGTAATTATGTGGGGGATTGCCGTACAACTGGCGCGTCAGACCGGCGTATTTTGAGTTTTTACCCGAAAACAGGTTTTTGTCACTAATCTTAGTTTCAGTTGTAACGGTTTATGCTACGGTTTTGCGGATTGATTGAATTAACTATTGCCAGATCTTTGATGATTAATGGAGGCACTGTGAAACTGAAAGCATTGGCTGTAGCAGCGATGTTGGGATTAGGGACTTTACCTTTAGCGTTGCACGCGGCAGAAGTTCCTGCCGGCCCGCACGTGGTGACATCAGGTACGGCAAGCGTTGACGCCACACCGGATATCGCGACGCTGGCCATTGAAGTGAGCGTATCGGCAAAAGATTCCGCGAGCGCCAAGAAACAAGCCGACGATCGTGTGGCGGAATATTTTGGTTTCCTGCAGAAAAACGGAATTGAAAAGAAAGACATCAATGCCGCGAATCTCAGCACACAGCCGGAATATAATTACCTGAAAGACGGCAGTTCAGAGCTGAAAGGCTACCGTGCGGTGCGGCAGGTTCAGGTGACATTGCGTCAGCTGGATAAACTGAACGATTTGCTGGATGGTGCATTAAAATCCGGCCTGAATGAAATCCGTTCTATCGAACTGGGTGTGGCAAATCCTGATCGTTTCCGTGACGAAGCGCGCCAGAAAGCCATTGATAACGCCACACAGCAGGCGAAATCTTTGGCAGAGGGCTTCCACACCAAACTGGGGCCGGTTTACAGCATTCGTTATCACGTCGCCAACTACCAGCCAATGCCGGTTGCGCGCATGTTTAAAGCCGCCGCCGCACCCACGCAAAATGATGCCGCTGAAACCTACGAACAGCAAAGCATTCACTTTGATGATCAGGTCGATGTGGTGTTCGAACTGCAGCCGCAGGCACCCGCACCAGCTCAGTAAATATGACGCCGTAATAATGAAAAACCCGCTCCGGCGGGTTTTTTGTTTTCTGCGGCGCTAAATCAGTCCTGACGCAACACCTGGTGTCCGTGTGCCAGCAGGGCATCGGTGACTTTACGCATCATGCGGCTTTCCGGCGCAAAGCGGTGCCAGTACAGCATCCGGCGCTGGAACAGGCCGGGCGTCAGGTCGATAAGCTCGCCGCTTTCCAGCTCTTTCTCGATTTGCAGATGCGGGATCATACAACAGGTCGTGCCCTGACGTGCCAGCTGCACAAAGGCCTCCGACGAGTTAACGATATGACACGGCACGCTGCCCGGTGACAAATCGAAGTTCTGTTGAAGGAACGCCTGGTGCATATCGTCGAGATGATCAAACGCAACCGCCGGCGCTTTCAGCAGCGCGGAACGGGTGACGCCGTTCGGGAAATACCGATCGGCAAACGGCTTGGAAGCGACAAACAGGTAATCCAGCGCGCCAAGTTGATCGACCAGACAGCTCGGAAGCGGCTGCGGTTGAATACTCACCGCGCCGACCACTTCACCGCGGCGCAGACGTTCCTGCGTCCGGGTTTCATCTTCAACCTGCAAATTCAGGCGGATAGGTGAATCGACCAGCACGGATTTCAGCGCCGGTAACAGCCAGGTTGCCAGGCTGTCGGCGTTAACCGCCAGCGAAAGCAGCAGCGGCGTATCGTTACTGTCGCTGTTACTGTCACTGCCGAGCCACTCTTCTTCCAGCAGTTCCACCTGATGTAACAGGGCCAGTAATTTCTGCCCCTGTTCCGTCGGACGAGGCGGCACGGTACGCACCAGCAGAGGCTGGCCGAACAAATTTTCCAGTTGTTTAATGCGCTGAGAGACCGCCGATTGGGTGATGCAAAGCTTTTGTGCGGCGCGCTCAAAACCGCGCTCACGGATCACCGCGTCCAGTGCCTGTAGCGTTCTATAGTCCGGGCGTTTCATCGGAGTTCTGTCCCTTGGATTTAATTTTATCCGAACACTATGCCACAGATTGTCAGGTTTTGTGGTGAGGAAAATCGGGGCGCTTACAACCCAATTGCACTTAATAAGTGTGATCTGGTCACGCTCTTGTCTGCCCAATCTGCCGGCACATGCTTTATAATCACCGACACTTTTCCGTATTCACGCCACTTACGTTATCAGACAGAGAAGCCATTATGACGCAGGAAGAATTGAAAAAAGCAGTCGGCTGGGCCGCACTGGATTACGTGACTCCGGGCACCATCGTCGGTGTCGGAACCGGATCCACCGCCGCCCATTTCATCGATGCACTGGGTTCGATCAAAGGTCAGATCGAGGGCGCCGTTTCCAGTTCTGACGCTTCAACGGCAAAACTGAAAAGCTTAGGCATTCACGTTTTCGACAGCAACGAAGTGGACTCGCTGGACGTTTACGTTGACGGCGCGGATGAAATCAACGGCTTCATGCAGATGATCAAAGGCGGCGGCGCTGCGCTGACCCGCGAAAAAATCATTGCCGCGATCGCCAAAAAATTCGTCTGTATTGTGGACGCGTCCAAACAGGTCGATGTGTTGGGTAAATTCCCGCTGCCGGTAGAAGTCATCCCGATGGCGCGTTCTTACGTTGCGCGTGAACTGGTGAAACTCGGTGGTCTGCCGGAATACCGCCAGAACGTTCTGACTGACAACGGCAATATCATTCTCGACGTCCATAATCTGAGCATTCTGGATGCCGTCGCGATGGAAAATAAGATCAACGGAATTGCGGGCGTGGTGACGGTAGGGCTGTTCGCCAACCGTGGCGCCGACGTTGCGCTGGTAGGCACTTCTGAAGGCGTAAAAACTGTCACGCTGAAGTAACCTATCAATAAGCAGAAGATCTGGCTGCTTTTGCTGAAAGCAGCCAGTCATCCCCCTGTCATAACACAATGTTATGAAGATGATAATTTTCTGAATGAATCATCTTTTCTTCAAAAGCCTTAATTTGGTGACTTATGTCACATTTCTCACTATCGCCTCCTGAACGTCTTGCTTTGTAAAATCTAACCAGCACGAAATGCTGAAAACCAACAGGCGCGGTGAGCCTTCTGCTGTCTGGCAGGCAATCGTTTGTATTGATGATGGCGTATTTTTTGTTATGTTGACTGTGAGCAGTCACCTAGCAGTTCGAATTCAGCCAGAAAAAATATAGGGTCGGGAAATGGCAAAAGTATCACTTGAGAAAGACAAGATTAAATTTTTGTTAGTGGAAGGCGTCCACCAAAGTGCGGTTGATACACTCCGTGCCGCGGGTTACACCAATATTGAATTTCACAAAGGTGCTTTAGATACGGAATCGCTGAAAGAATCGATCCGTGATGCGCACTTTGTTGGACTCCGATCGCGTACTCAGCTGACCGAAGAAGTGTTCCAGGCAGCAGAAAAACTGGTGGCTGTAGGGTGTTTCTGTATCGGTACCAATCAGGTTGACCTGAAAGCGGCAACCCGTCGTGGTATTCCGGTCTTTAACGCACCGTTCTCTAATACCCGTTCCGTCGCCGAAATGGTGCTGGGCGAGATGTTGCTGATGATGCGCGGTATTCCTGAGGCCAACGCCAAAGCGCACCGCGGGATCTGGAACAAACTGGCCGTCGGCTCTTTTGAAGCGCGTGGTAAACGTCTGGGTATTGTAGGCTACGGCCACATCGGTACACAGTTAGGTATTCTGGCGGAAAGCCTGGGGATGCGCGTCTTCTATTACGACATCGAAAGCAAATTGCCGCTGGGTAATGCGCAGCCGATTGCGACTCTGGAAGAACTGCTCAGCACCAGCGACGTCGTGACCCTGCACGTTCCAGAAACGCCAGGCACCAAAAACATGATTTCCGAAGTGCAGCTGGCACAGATCAAACAGGGCGCATTGCTGATCAACGCCTCACGCGGCACGGTGATCGACATTCCTGCCCTGTGCAATGCGCTGCGCAGCAAACATCTGTCCGGTGCGGCTATCGACGTCTTCCCGGAAGAACCGGCGACCAACAGCGATCCGTTCAATTCTCCGCTGTGTGAATTCGACAACGTGCTGCTGACGCCACACATCGGCGGTTCTACTATGGAAGCGCAGGAAGGCATAGGCCTGGAAGTGGCGGGCAAACTGGCGAAATACTCTGACAACGGTTCGACTTTGTCCGCGGTTAACTTCCCGGAAGCCTCTTTGCCAGCGCATACCGAGAAAGCCAGCCGTTTGCTGCATATCCACGAAAACCGTCCGGGTGTGCTGACCAGCATCAACCAGATTTTCGCGGAGCAGGGGATCAACATTGCAGCACAGTATCTGCAAACCAGCCCGGAAGTCGGTTATGTGGTTATCGATGCTGAAACGGATGTCACAACGTTGAACACCGCGCTGCAACTGATGAAAGCGATTCCGGGCACGATCCGTGCGCGCTTGCTTTATTGAGAGATCTGCGCAGTAACAGATTATAAACCGCCGAAAGGCGGTTTTTTTATGCTATTTCCCGCAGACGGGAAGATCTTACCGGATGAGTCGTTTGCCAGATTGCTCAAGGCGTTGAGCCGATGACGGGCGCCATCTCAGGGCACTTCACGAAAATGTCATAAGTAAAAGAACAGGCTGACCAGACCACAGAGGATCAGTGAAGACAGGGTGATTTCGAACTGGAAGCGGCGCAGCATCATCCACAGTACCTCAGGATAAAAACTGGAGAAAAAAACACCCGGCGAACCGGGTATAAATTTAGCATTTCTGGTAATTGCGAGTTAATACCTCACAAAGACTTCTTGGTAACTTCTTATGCTGCTGGGGTTGCTTTTGTAGCCGGAGCAGCTTTCTTAGCATGTTTCACATGTTTTTTAGCAGCCTGCGCTTTCTGCGCTACCGGAGCAGCTTTCTTAGCATGTTTCACGTGTTTTTTAGCAGCCTGCGCTTTCTGCGCTACCGGAGTTGCTTTCTTAGCATGTTTCACGTGTTTCTTAGCAGCCTGCGCTTTCTGCGCTACCGGAGCAGCTTTCTTAGCGTGTTTCACGTGTTTTTTAGCAGCCTGGGCCTTCTGGGCTACCGGAGCAGCTTTCTTAGCGGCTTTTTTGTGTTTTTTAGCAGCCTGCGCTTTCTGAGCGACTTTCTTGTGAGTCTTGTGTTTAGTTACATGCTTGGCCGCAGGCGCAGCGGTCGTTGCAGCAGCAGGTGCCGGAGTAGCGGTTGTTTCAGCAGCGAAAGCGACAGAAGACAGACCCATTGCAGCGGCTACAACCAGAGCTAATACTTTTTTCATGTTTAATTCCTCAGAGATATCGGTTTATGTGTCTGCCCCACTGCGGGGCCGTTGAGAAGATAATAGACATGACGGAATTTATTGTCCGTGAGGGATTGGTTTCGGCGTGTAACGGTATGTATAAGGGAAATTTTCTGAGGGGAGTATTCTCTGAGAGGAGTATCAACAGTCAGCCTATCTTCACCACGTCCACACTTTGCCCGGCGTGATCACTTGCGGCAAAGGCACATCCCAGTGCTCCACCGGCAAGACGTCCACCTGCTGGCAATCATGCGCTAAGCCAATCGGATACGGCCCGCCATCCCGCCAGTGCTCCAGCGTGCGGTCGTAGAACCCTCCACCCATACCCAGACGTTGTCCGTGGCGGTCAAACGCGACCAGCGGCGTCAGGATGATATCCAACTGAGACAATGGCACAACCTGTGTGATATCAAGTTGTGGCTGGAGGATTTTAAGACGATTGCGTACCAGCGGTGTTTCAGGCGCATAGCGCAGGAACAACAGATGGTGAGGGGAAAACGGATGCAGCACCGGCAGACAGAGCTCTTTTCCTTCCTGCCACAGGCGCTGAATCAGCGGTGTGGTATCAAGCTCTCCGTCGAAGGACAGAAAAACTGAAATCGTGGTGGCAGACTGAATTTCAGGGTGCGCGGCAACGCGATCTGCGGCCTGAAGGGCAAACTCTGTTTGCTGACCGGCAGTCAGATTTTTTCTACGCTGGCGAATTTCAGTGCGAATATTTTGTCGGGCAGAAGTAAAAAGAGGAGTGTGCGACATAGATACAAACACCAGAAAGGGATGTACCGAAAAGAAAGGGGAATCTCCGAGATGCCGTCGCAGGCTGTAACCCTTGAACCCATGGTTCAAGGTGAACGTGCTGTCGCAATCTTTAGGCTTCTCGGACGGACCGAGCATGCGCACCGATTACGGATCATCACATTCTGTTGGTACTAATTATCGGCTCAGGGGACGGGCCCGCTGGCGAACATCTCAGAGAAATTTTTTACCGCTTCTGACTGGCCTGTGACGAGCCACATCAGCAACGTGTGTTATTCGAAAGGCGCCCCTTCACGTTCAGAGATCCGGCCTTGTTCGAGCAATGCCTGCTCGATGGTTTGTTGCAGCATCCGGATACGTTGTTCCATATTGGATGCGTAATCGCGCGTTTTCAACCTTTCCTGAGCAAGTTCGTGACATACGTTCAATGCCGCGATGAAAACCAGTTGCTCTGTATTGGTGACTCTAGTGCGAACTTTAAGATCTTGCAACCGCTGATTAAGATCTTCAGCTGCCAGATTCAGTGCTTCCTGTTGTTCTGGCGGACAATTCACCCGTAACGAGCGACCAAAAATTTGAATATCTACCGGTTGTGCAGACATGCCACCTTCCTGCTGATTTATTCGTCCGCCCCAACGTGACCACTACGACCTGGCGCAGGATGTTGGAAGCGGGCGCCACTATAACTATCTCAATACCAGGTTACAACCCCATGACCGGCTGACTGCTGCCCGATTGTTCAGGGCGTGCCATTCAGGCCAAACTGAGCCTGATTGCGGGCTGCTAATCTGGTACTACGACAGACCTTGGTGGTAGCATAACACGAACTTAACCTGCCAACGATGGCGAATGCGCATGTCTATTGAGAATACTTACCCTACTTACGATTCGTTGGATCAAAACCTGAAACAACAATCGGTTGCTTTGACCGCAGCAGAAATGCACGGTCTGATCAGTGGCTTACTGTGTGGCGGCAACCGCGACGGCAGCTGGCTGACGATGGTGCATGACCTGACCAATGAAGGCCTGGCCTTCCCGCATACGCTGGCGGATTTGCTGCAACAACTTCGTAAAGTTACGTCCGATACGCTGGAAGATGACAGCTTCGAATTTAAAATGATGATGCCCGATGACGACAAAAGTGTCTTCGAACGTGCCGACGCCCTCGCCGGTTGGGTCAACCATTTCCTGCTCGGCCTTGGCATGATGCAGCCTAAACTTGCGAAAGTGAAAGGCGAAGTCGGCGAAGCCATCGATGATTTGCGCAGCATCGCGCAACTTGGCTACGACGAAGATGAAGATCAGGAGCAACTGGCGCAATCTTTAGAGGAAGTGGTGGAGTACGTCCGCGTGGCAGCCATTTTATGCTTTGGCGAATTTGGCCACAGCCTGCCGTCTGCACCGGAAAATACCCGCACGTTGCACTGATAATTTGAGAACCCAGTTAATAACAACGAACTAAAACGATTTCAGGAGAAAGTGATGACTCAGCAAGAGATCGAGAACCGCCGCCAGGCGCTGTTAGCGAAAATGGTACCGGGAAGTGCTGCGATAATTTTTGCGGCCCCCGAAGCCCCGCGCAGCGCCGACAGTGAATACCCGTATCGTCAGAACAGTGACTTCTGGTATTTCACCGGTTTCAACGAACCGGAAGCTGTGCTGATTCTGGTTAAAAGTGATGAAAATCATAACCACAGCGTGCTGTTTAACCGCGTGCGTGATCTCACCGCTGAAATCTGGTTCGGGCGCCGTCTGGGGCAGGAAGCAGCACCGGCTAAGCTGGGCGTGACCAAAGCCTTGCCTTTCGGCGACATCAACGACCAGCTTCATTTACTGCTCAACGGCCTTGACGTGGTCTATCACGCGCAGGGCGAATATGCCTATGCCGATGAAATCGTTAACCGTGCGATGGAAAAACTGCGTAAAGGTTTTCGTCAGAACTTCGCCGCACCCGCGACCGTCACTGACTGGCGTCCGTGGGTTCACGATATGCGTCTGTTCAAGTCCGCCGAAGAAATCGCGGTTATGCGCCGTGCCGGGCAAATCACTGCGCTGGCACACACCCGCGCAATGGAAAAATGTCGTCCGGGAATGTTTGAATATCAGCTCGAGGGAGAAATTCATCACGAATTCAACCGCCACGGCGCGCGTTATCCTTCCTACAACACGATTGTTGGCGGTGGCGAAAACGGCTGCATCCTGCACTACACCGAAAACGAATGTGAGCTGCGTGACGGCGATTTAGTGCTGATTGACGCCGGTTGTGAATATCAGGGCTATGCCGGTGATATCACCCGCACCTTCCCGGTGAACGGGAAATTCAGCAAAGCACAGCGTGAGATCTACGACATCGTGCTGGCGTCAGAATACAAAGCACTGGAAGTCTTCGGACCGGGCAGCAGTATTCAGGCGGCGACCGAAGCGGCTGTCCGCGTCATGATCGAAGGACTGGTCAAACTGGGCGTAATGAAAGGTGATGTGGAAACTCTTTACGCTGAGCAGGCGCATCGCCAGTTCTTCATGCACGGTTTATCTCACTGGCTGGGGCTCGACGTTCATGACGTCGGTCATTATGGCTCGGTTGATCGCAGCCGTACGCTGGAACCGGGCATGGTACTGACCGTTGAACCGGGTTTGTATATTGCGCCGGACGCCGACGTACCGGAAGCGTATCGCGGTATCGGTATCCGCATCGAAGACGACATTCTGATCACCGCGACAGGCATCGAAATTCTGACCGGCGACGTGGTGAAAGAAGCCGATGATATCGAAGCCTTAATGGCGGCGGCACGTAAATAATATGAGCATTGTTTCTCTATGAGCATAGTGATTGTTGGTGGCGGAATGACCGGTGCCACGCTGGCGCTGGCGATTTCCTCGCTAACGCAGGGGCGTCTGCCGGTGCATCTGGTGGAGGCGACCGCGCCGCAAGAACACGAGCATCCGGGTTTTGATGCCCGTTCGATTGCGCTCGCGCAGGGAACCTGCCAGCAACTGGCGCGCGTCGGGATCTGGCCGGCACTGGCAAAAATCGCGACGCCTATCCGTGACATTCACGTCAGCGATCGCGGCCATGCGGCTTTTGTGAATCTCACTGCGGGGCATTATGGTGTCGAAGCGCTTGGTCACGTTGTTGAGCTGCATGAAGTCGGTAATCGTTTGTTTGCCATGCTCACCAAAGCTCCCGGCGTGACGGTGCATTGCCCGGCAAAAGTGGTTGATGTTCAAAGACAAACCGACAGCGCGAGTGTCACGCTCGACAGCGGTGAAACTCTGACCGCGCAGTTGCTGGTCGCTGCCGACGGTTCCCACTCTTCGCTGGCGAAAGCCTGCAATATCAGCTGGCAGCGCGAGGATTATGGGCAGATTGCCGTCATCGCCAACATCGCCACCAGCGAACCGCATAACGGCCGCGCGTTCGAACGCTTCACCCAAAACGGACCGCTGGCTTTATTGCCGATGTCCGACGGGCGCAGTTCGCTGGTCTGGTGCCACCCGCGCGAAGCCCGTGAAGAAATTGATCACTGGAGCGAGGCGAAGTTCCTCAGCGAACTGCAAAAGGCATTTGGCTGGCGGCTGGGTACCATGAAACAGGCCGGTAAACGCTTCAGTTATCCGCTGCAATTACAAAAAGCCAACAGCCATATCAGCCATCGTCTGGCGCTGGTGGGTAACGCGGCGCAAACGCTGCATCCGATTGCCGGTCAGGGTTTTAACCTCGGCCTGCGCGATGTGATGACGCTGGCGGAAACGCTGGCAAGCGCCGCAAAGCAGGGCAACGACGTCGGCAGTTATCGCGTACTTTGCGATTATCAGAACCGCCGTCAGCCCGATCAGCAGGCGACCGTCGGCGTTACCGACGGCCTGATCCACCTCTTTGCCAACCGTTATCTGCCGTTAATGGTTGGCCGCAATCTGGGTTTACTGGCGATGGAAGGCATCACGCCGTTGCGCGATGCGTTTACCCGACGGACGCTCGGCTGGGTTGACCGTTAATTCCGTTCCGGGCTTTACAGGAAAAATTATGCAATCTTTTGATGTGGTTATCGCCGGGGGCGGAATGGTCGGTCTGGCGCTGGCATGTGGTTTACAGGGCAGCGGTCTGCGCGTTGCGGTGCTGGAAAACCAGCTGCCGGATCTCGATTCGCCATTGCCGGAACAGCCGGGCCTGCGCGTTTCTGCCATCAACGCCGCCAGCGAGCGCCTGCTCAAATATATCGGCGTCTGGGACAACATCATCGCTCAGCGCGCCAATGCGTATCAGGGAATGGAAGTCTGGGATCGCGACAGCTTCGGTAAAATTGCATTTCGTGGCGAAGAATATGGGTTCAGTCATCTCGGGCACATTATTGAGAATCAGGTGATCCACCGCGCCCTGTGGCAGCGTGCGGAAAAATCTTCCGACATCACTTTGCTTGCGCCGGCCACACTGAAAAATGTGGCGTGGGGCGAGAATGAGGCGTTTATCACCCTTAATGACGATCGCCAACTCAGCGCGCGGTTAGTGGTCGGAGCGGACGGTGCCCAGTCCTGGCTGCGTCAGCACGCCGACATTCCGCTGACATTCTGGGATTATCGCCATCATGCACTGGTGGCGACCATCCGCACCGAAGAGCCGCACCAGTCTGTTGCACGTCAGGTCTTCCACGGCGAAGGCATTCTGGCGTTTCTGCCGCTGGCTGATGCGCATTTGTCTTCTATCGTCTGGTCAGTTTCGCCGGATGAAGCTCAGCGTCTGAGCGCGCTGGAGCCTGAGGAGTTCAACAAAATCCTCGCCAGCACCTTTGACCTGCGCCTGGGTATTTGTACCGTTGAAAGCGAGCGCCTGACCTTCCCGCTGACCGGCCGTTATGCCCGCAGCTTTGCCGGACAACGTCTGGCGCTGGTCGGTGATGCCGCGCACACCGTGCACCCGCTGGCCGGGCAGGGCGTCAATTTAGGTTTCATGGATGCCGCAGAACTGGCATCGGAAATCAGACGCCTGCAAAAAGAAGGCAAAGATTTCGGCCAGCATATGTACCTGCGTCGTTACGAGCGCCGCCGCAAACACAGCGCCGCGCTGATGCTGGCGGGTATGCAGGGCTTCCGCGAATTGTTTGCCGGTGACAATCCTGCCAAAAAACTGCTGCGCGATATTGGTCTTACGCTGGCGGATTCTCTGCCGGGCGTGAAACCAAAACTGGTGCGTCAGGCGATGGGGCTGAATGATTTACCGGAGTGGTTACAGGACGATTCACTTCGATTGAAATAATCTAATTTCAGCTCAGTTTTTCCATTACATTTTCTAATCCGGGGCCGGATTTCTCATTCTGCAAATGGTGAGAAATCTGGCCTTGTCGTTATATAACATCGATACTTTTGATGTTTATTTGTAGATTTTGCGCCATAAACCCCAGTTTACCAGTCAAAAACTCTGCACAATGCCCTTGTGAAATCACTGACATTTATCCCGCTCTGCATATTTTAACTTATGGTTAGTGAGCTTATTCAGTGGTAAGTTCGAGCAAGGGTATCGTTTGCGCGGTGTGCTGTTTATGCACTTAATTAAATGAGGAATAAGATGGTTAAGCAGACTCAGCTTTATGAACAACATGTTGCGTGTGGCGCGCGTATGGTCGATTTCCACGGCTGGATGATGCCATTGCATTACGGCTCTCAGCTGGATGAACACCACATTGTGCGTCAGGATGCCGGTATGTTTGACGTCTCGCACATGACCATCGTTGATCTGCACGGTGCCCGTACCCGTGAATTCCTCCGTTACCTGCTGGCGAATGATGTCGCCAAACTCACCGTTCCCGGTAAAGCGCTTTATACCGGCATGCTCAATGCGTCCGGCGGCGTGATCGACGACCTGATCGTTTACTTCCTCAACGAAAACTATTTCCGCCTGGTGGTGAACTCCGCGACCCGGGAGAAAGACCTGGCATGGATTTCGCAGCATGCAGAACCCTATGGCATCGAACTGACCGTGCGTGATGACTTAGCGCTGGTAGCCGTGCAGGGCCCTCATGCAAAGGAAAAAGCAGAAACCCTGTTTACCGCTGAACAAAAACAAGCGGTCGCGGGGATGAAGCCGTTCTTCGGCGTTCAGGCGGGTGACCTGTTTATCGCCACCACCGGTTATACCGGCGAAGCAGGATATGAAATCGCACTCCCGCAAGAACAGGTTGCTGATTTCTGGCAGAAACTGCTGGCAGCAGACGTGAAACCTGCCGGTCTGGGCGCGCGCGACACGCTGCGTCTGGAAGCGGGTATGAATCTTTACGGTCAGGAAATGGACGAAGGCGTTTCACCGCTGGCAGCCAACATGAGCTGGACCATCGCCTGGGCACCTGAAGACCGCAACTTTATTGGCCGTGACGCACTGGAAAGACAGCGCGAGCAGGGCACAGAACAGCTGGTCGGTTTAGTGATGACAGAGAAAGGCGTATTGCGTAACGAACTGCCGGTGCGATTCACCGACAGCGCGGGCAACACGCTGGAAGGCGTGATTACCAGCGGCTCATTCTCTCCGACGCTCGGCTACAGTATTGCTCTGGCACGCGTTCCGGCAGGCATTGGCGAGCACGCCATTGTGCAAATCCGTAACCGCGAAATGCCGGTGAAAGTCACCAAACCAGGTTTTGTCCGCAATGGCAAACCGCTGGCGCAGTAAAAATTTGAGATAAAATTATCCAGTTAACGCTGAATTAAGCACTTTTTTGGAGAAAATATAATGAGCAATGTTCCAGCAGATTTGAAATATGCCTCTTCCCACGAGTGGGTACGTTCAGAAGGCAACGGCGTTTACACCGTAGGCATCACTGAACACGCGCAGGAATTACTGGGCGACATGGTTTTCGTTGATTTGCCAGAAGTGGGCCGTGAAGTCGCCGCAGGTGAAGACTGCGCCGTGGCGGAATCGGTTAAAGCGGCTTCCGATATTTATTCTCCAGTCAGCGGCGAAATCGTTGCGGTTAACGGCGAACTGGAAGGTTCTCCGGAACTGGTCAACAGCGAGCCGTACGGCGCAGGTTTCCTGTTCCAGATTAAAGCGTCAGACGAAAGCGAACTGGCTAATCTGCTTGATGCAGAAGCCTATGCTGCTTCTGTAGACGAATAATCAGGACTGCAATGCCCGCCCCGCATCCCGTTTGCGGGGTGAATTCAAGACCCGTAGCTTTTGTCAGTATCCCAAGACACCTCCAGCAGATTTCAGGAATGCGTAGCAAATGACTCAGACTCTCAGCCAACTCGAAAACAACGAAGCCTTTATCGGCCGTCACATTGGTCCGTCTTCTCAGCAGCAGCAACAGATGCTGGATACGGTCGGTGCAGACTCGTTAAACGCGCTGATCCAGCAGATCGTTCCGGTCGATATTCAGCTGCCGGGGCCACCGGCCGTCGGTGATGCCGTGACGGAACATCAGGCGCTGGCTGAGCTGAAAGCCATTGCCAGCCAGAACCAGCGCTATAAATCCTACATCGGTATGGGTTACAGCGCGGTGCTGACACCGCCGGTTATCCTGCGCAATATGCTGGAAAATCCGGGCTGGTATACAGCGTATACCCCGTATCAGCCGGAAGTGTCGCAGGGCCGTCTTGAAGCGTTGCTGAATTTCCAGCAACTGACATTAGATCTGACCGGTCTGGATCTGGCTTCTGCTTCTTTGCTCGATGAAGCAACCGCTGCGGCAGAAGCGATGGCGCTGGCAAAACGCGCCAGCAAACTGAAAGATGCTAACCGCTTCTTCGTGGCGGACGACGTGCATCCGCAAACGCTGGACGTAGTTCGCACCCGTGCGGAAACGTTCGGCTTTGACATCATCGTTGATAAAGCTGAAAAAGTGCTCGAACTGGAAGGCGTGTTTGGCGTGCTTTTACAGCAGGTCGGCACTACCGGCGAAGTGCACGATTACACTGCGCTGCTGGGCGAACTGAAATCCCGCAAAATTATCACCAGCGTTGCCGCTGATATTATGGCGCTGGTGCTGCTGGCCGCACCGGGCAGGCAGGGCGCAGACGTCGTCTTTGGTTCGGCGCAACGCTTTGGCGTGCCGATGGGTTACGGCGGTCCGCACGCGGCATTCTTTGCCTGCGTAGACGAATTCAAACGCTCCATGCCGGGCCGTATCATCGGCGTTTCCCGCGATGCTGCTGGCAAAACAGCCCTGCGCATGGCGATGCAAACTCGCGAGCAACATATCCGCCGCGAAAAAGCCAACTCCAACATTTGTACCTCGCAGGTTTTACTGGCCAATATTGCCAGCCTTTATGCGGTATTCCACGGCCCTGAAGGCCTGAAACGCATTGCGTCACGCATTCACCGTCTGACCGACATCCTGGCCGCTGGCCTGAAACAGGGCGGTCTGACACTGCGTCATAACACCTGGTTCGATACACTGACTGTTGAAGTCAAAGACAAAGCCGCCGTGCTGGAACGCGCGCTGAGCTTCGGCCTGAACCTGCGTACTGACATTCACGGCGCAGTCGGTATCACGCTCGACGAAGCGACCTCCCGCGAAGACGTTCAGGTGCTTTTCGCTGCCCTGCTGGGTGACGATAACGGTCTGGATATCGACAAGCTGGACAATGCCGCATCGACCGACAGCAACTCGATTCCTGCGGCCATGCTGCGTGTGGATCCGATCCTCACCCATCCGGTATTCAACCAGTACCACAGCGAAACCGAGATGATGCGTTATATGCACCGTCTGGAGAAAAAGGATCTGGCGCTGAATCAGGCGATGATCCCGCTGGGTTCCTGCACCATGAAACTGAATGCTGCGGCAGAAATGATCCCGATAACCTGGCCGGAATTCGCCGAACTGCATCCGTTCTGCCCGACAGAACAGGCGGGCGGTTATCAGCAAATGATCGGTCAGCTGTCACAATGGCTGGTTCAGCTCACCGGTTACGACGCTGTCTGTATGCAGCCAAACTCCGGCGCGCAGGGTGAATATGCGGGTCTGCTGGCCATCCGTCGTTACCACGAAAGCCGTAACGAAAGTGGTCGTCACATCTGCCTGATCCCAAGTTCAGCACACGGCACCAACCCGGCATCTGCACAGATGGCGAGTATGACCGTCGTGGTGGTGGCTTGTGATAAGCAAGGCAACATTGACCTGAGCGACCTGCGTGAGAAAGCGGCGAAAGCGGGTGACGAACTGTCTTGTATCATGGTGACGTACCCGTCAACGCACGGCGTTTACGAAGAAACTATCCGTGAAGTTTGCCAGATTGTGCATCAGTACGGCGGTCAGGTTTACCTCGACGGCGCGAACATGAACGCACAGGTCGGCATCACCACGCCGGGTTACATCGGTGCTGACGTCTCGCACCTTAACCTGCACAAAACCTTCTGTATCCCGCACGGCGGCGGCGGTCCGGGCATGGGGCCGATTGGTGTGAAAGCGCATCTGGCACCGTTTGTTCCGGGTCACAGCGTGGTACAGATTGACGGCGTGCTGACGCAAAACGGTGCGGTTTCTGCGGCGCCGTTCGGCAGCGCGTCAATCCTGCCAATCAGCTGGATGTACATCCGTATGATGGGCGCGGAAGGCCTGAAACAAGCCAGCCAGGTCGCTATCCTTAACGCCAACTACATCGCTACCCGTCTGAAGGACGCGTATCCGGTGCTCTACACTGGCCGCGACGGTCGTGTGGCACACGAATGTATTCTGGATATCCGTCCGCTGAAAGAAACCACCGGTATCAGCGAAATGGATATCGCTAAACGCCTGATCGACTACGGATTCCACGCCCCGACCATGTCCTTCCCGGTTGCCGGCACGCTGATGGTTGAGCCAACCGAATCAGAAAGCAAAGTGGAACTGGATCGCTTTATCGATGCGCTGCTGGCAATCCGCAGTGAAATCGACCGCGTAGCGAAAGGCGAATGGCCGCTGGAAGACAACCCGCTGGTGAATGCACCGCACGTGCAGAATGAGCTGGTCAGCGACTGGAGCCATCCGTACACCCGCGAAGTGGCGGTATTCCCGGCCGGGTACGACAACAAATACTGGCCGACCGTGAAACGTCTGGATGACGTGTACGGGGACAGGAATTTATTCTGTTCATGTGTACCGATGTCAGATTACGAGTAAGACTGCGGTCTGCTCCCTCCCCTGCGAAGGGGAGGGTTGGGGTGGGGTATTAAAGCAAAATTAATAAGTTGAAGTTAGCATTGACAAGGTATTAGGCCTTAAAACCCCTTCCCGGCCTCCCCCTTCACAGGGGGAGGAACTAAAAACCGGATTGCTCCCTCCCCTGCGAAGGGGGAGGATAAAATTCAAATCATCATTGCTTCAGTTTCTCCTACTCTTTCCTCACTTTTCCCCACTGGAGTATTCAATGAAAATCGCTCTCGTCACCGGCGGTAGCCGCGGTATCGGCCGTGCAACCGCGATCCTCCTCGCGCAGCAGGGTTACGCCGTCGGCGTCAACTATCTGAATAACGCAACCGCTGCACAATCTGTCGTCGATGAAATTCAACAGGCCGGTGGCAAAGCCATTGCGCTTCAGGCTGATATTGCCGACGAAACGCAGGTGGTCGCGATGTTTAAACGCCTGGGCGAAGAACTCGGGACAATCACCGCGCTGGTGAATAATGCCGGGATTTTGTTCCAGCAGACCACCATTGAAAATCTCTCCGCTGAACGCATCAATAAAGTGCTGTCCACCAACGTGACGGGCTATTTCCTGTGCTGCCGCGAGGCGGTGAAAATCATGTCGCACCGGCACGGCGGAAAGGGCGGGACGATTGTGAATGTCTCTTCCGCGGCTGCCCGTCTGGGTGCGCCGGGCGAATATGTTGATTACGCCGCGTCAAAAGGGGCGGTGGATACCCTGACCACCGGTCTGGCGCTGGAAGTGGCGGCGTACGGTATTCGCGTTAACTGCGTGCGGCCCGGTCTGATTTATACCGAAATGCACGCCAGCGGCGGTGAGCCGGGACGCGTCGATCGCGTGAAAGCCAATCTGCCGATGCAGCGCGGCGGTCAGCCGGAAGAAGTGGCACAGGCGATTTACTGGCTGCTCTCCGATTCCTCCTCCTACGTCACCGGCAGTTTTCTCGATCTGGCGGGTGGGAGATAATACTTTCTTCGGATGCAGAAGCGCCTTAAGGCGCTTTTTTTATGTCCAAACGGTCAACTCCACACAAACGGTCATAACCGGTCATGAGAAACCACGAGGAATTGTGACCGTTTGCAAAACTGTTGCTGTCTTGTTGCAACACAAATGACGATTTAATGCCGTTCCCGCCACAGATCCAAACTTTAACATTTCATCTTTTCTCAGCTTTTCGTGACAACTATCACATGACGGCGGTGGCAAAAAATGCACACAGCCGCGTTTGAGGCACTGCGCATTCCACAACCACCGGGCTGCGTATCCTGTTTGACATCGGGAAAGAGGAATCACCACATGCTGCCAGTAGAGCGACATCGTTTTATTACCGAAATTCTCACCCAGCGCGGACGCATCCTGGTGCAGGAAGTGGCGCAGTTATGCCGTATTTCGCTGGAAACGGCGCGGCGGGATCTGGCGCTGCTGGAAAAGCGCGGCGTGCTGTTACGCAGCCACGGCGGCGCGGTCTTTACGGAACATTCGGCGGGCGAAAAAACCTATGTACCGTCGCAGATTGAACAGGGCGAATCGTTTCGTGACCGCAGTAATCAGTCGCCTGACAGCAAAACGCGCATCGCCAAACGCGCATTGCAGCTGATTAATCCGGGTGACTGTCTGCTGCTCGACAGCAGTTCGACAAGCTGGTATCTGGCGCGTCAGTTGCCCGACATTCAGCTGGTGGTGCTGACCAACTCAGTGCAGATCATCCAGACGCTGTCGGTGAAAGCCAATGTGCGCACCATCGGTTTAGGCGGTGAATATTCGGCGAAATATGAAGATTTTGTCGGCGTGCTGGCCGAACAAATGCTGAAAGAGTTCGTCATCAACAAACTGTTTTTCTCCTGTCACGGCATCAGCCACGAAGGCGGCATCCGTGAGAGTAACGAGCATCATGCGCGGCTGAAACAGCAAATGCTGCTTTCCTCCGAGCACAAAATTTTGCTGGCTGACTCCAGCAAATTTGGCCGCCGCTCTTTTGCGCGGATCTGCCACTACCGGGAAATCGACACACTGATAACAGACCATCTGGAGGATGAAGAATTCCGCCAGGAACTGGCCTGGAGCAACGTTAACGTGATTGAAGTTTCTCCGTCACCCCTACAGAAAAAAACTAAAAACAGCCGCAACGGTCCGTTAGCTGCGGCACATAACTGACCTCCCAGGAGAGTAAACATGATCAAGAAATCCGTTCTTGCCTGCCTGTTCGCGACAGCCATGTTGTCCCTGTCGGCACACGCCGCCGATAAAATTCGCATGGGCGTGGTGGTGAAAGTCGGCGGTAACGCCTGGTTCAACGCAATGGAAGCTGGGATCAAAAGTGAAGCGGCCAAACGCGGGATAGATGCGTGGCAGGTCGGGCCAACCAGCGCGGATCCGGCGTTGCAGGTGCGTGCGATTGAAGATCTGATTGCGCAAAAAGTAGATGTGATCGGCGTGGTGCCAAACGATGCCCGCGTGCTGGAGCCGGTGCTGAAACGCGCACACGACGCCGGCATCAAAGTCATTGTGCATGAATCGCCAGATCAGAAATATGCCGACTGGGATTTCGAAATGGTCGATGCCACGCAGCACGGCATTAACCACATGATCGCCCTCGCACAATGTATGAAAGAAAAAGGCGATTACGCGGTGTATGTCGGCAGCCTGACTGTGCCTTTGCATCAGAAATGGGCCGATGCGGCCATCAATTATCAAAAAGAACATTATCCGAACATGCATCTGGTCGGCGACAAATTCGGTGTCGGCGAATCACTCGATGACAGTATCCGTACCACCAACGACCTGATGTCTAAAGACGCCAACCTGAAAGGCATTCTGGCGATCGGTTCACAAGGACCGATCGGCGCAGGCCGTGCGGTGCTTAACCGCGGCAAAACCGATGATGTCTGCGTCTTCGGGCCATTCAGTCCGGGTCAGGGTGCAAGCCTGGTGAAAGCCGGTGCCATCAAAGGCGGCTTTATCTGGAATCCGATGGTCGCCGGTGAAGTCTTTGTGCGCATCGCCGAGAAGCTGGAAAAAGGCGAAAAAATCACTGACGGCATGACCATCGAAGGCATGGGTAAAGTGAAAGTCGACGAGGCAACGCACACCATTCTGGGCAACGAAACCGAAAGTCTGGATAAAGCCAACCTGCCGAAACTGGTCAAGATGGGGCTGTAATCATGGCAATCTCCGGGATCATTCAAACAGACAACACGCCGCTGATTGATGTACAGAATCTGTCGGTGACCTTTGGCGGACAGCGCGCGCTTAACGATATTTCCCTGCGGCTGATGCCGGGGGAAGTTCACTGCCTGGCGGGCACCAACGGCTGCGGTAAAAGTACGTTGATCAAAGTGATCTCGGGGGTTTATCAGCCGGACAACGGTTGCCGGATCACGCTGGGTTCTGCCACGCAGGGGCTTTCGACGTTCAGCAAACTCAGCCCGGATCAGGCGCGGCAGTTTGGCGTTCAGGTGATTTATCAGGATCTTTCGCTGTTTCCGAACCTGAGCGTGTTTGAAAACATCGCCTTCGACCACAACCTGCAAGGGCTGATGGGCTGGTATCGTCCGTCACGTCTGCGTGACACCGCGCAGCGCATTCTGACTGAACTCAATTACACCTTAGACCTCGACAGCAAAGTGTCAGCGCTGCCGATTGCCCAGCGCCAGCAGGTGGCAATTTGCCGGGCGCTGGTGGCTGATGCGCGGTTAGTGATTATGGATGAACCGACCGCCTCGCTGACCCGAACCGAAGTGAATCAGCTGCTGCGCACCGTGCATTACCTGAAAAACAAAGGCATCAGCGTGGTGTTCGTCAGCCATCGTCTCGATGAAGTGCTGGAGATTTCAGACAGCGTCACGGTCATTCGTGACGGTAAAAAAGTCGGCACCTTTCCGGCCTCTGAAGTCAGCAGCGAACGCCTGACCGAACTGATGACCGGCCTGAAACTCGATTACCGCCTGAAAGCCGCCAACATGAATGACCAGCGCATCATGCTGGAAACCGACAAACTCAGCCGAGAGGGTCAGTACCACGACGTCAGTTTTAAACTTCATGCAGGTGAAGTGCTCGGCCTGTGCGGCCTCCTTGGTTCCGGGCGCACTGAACTGGCGCTCAGCCTGTTTGGTATGACCAGGCCGGACAGCGGCAAAATTTATCTCGACAGCAAACCCGTGCGTTTTCGCAGCCACGAAGACGCGATCAAATCCGGCATCGGCTATGTCTCGGAAGACAGGCTGACGCTGGGACTGATCCAGCAACAATCGGTCGGCGACAACACCGTGCTGGCGATCATGGATCAGCTGCGCAGCCGTTTTCATCTGATCGACGAATATCGCAAAAACAAGATCATCCAGCAGTGGATCGAAAAACTCGGCGTTAAAGTCGCTAATCCTGATCAGGCGATTTCCACGCTGTCCGGCGGGAATCAGCAAAAGATCGTGCTGGCAAAATGGGTACTGACGCAGCCCAAAATCCTGATCCTCGATTCACCGACCGTCGGCGTGGACGTCGGCGCGAAAGCCAGTATTTACCAGCTGGTGCATCAGCTGGCGGAAGAGGGCATTTCGATCCTGCTGATTTCCGACGAAGTGCCGGAAGTGTATTTCAACTGCGACCGCGTGCTGCATTTCTCCGAAGGCACAGTGAAGGGCGAATATCTTCCGGGCGCGATTACTCAGCAACAGCTTGCGGAGGCGGTCAATGCTTAAGCTCAGCCGGTTACGCCCGTCCAGCAATGAAGGTTATTTAGCCTGGGTTTTGCTGGTGGTTATCGTCACGTTTTCCCTGCTCACCAATCAGTTTCTGACGCTTCAGAACCTGCTTGATCTGACCGAAAGCTACGCCGTCAGCGGCATTTTTGCCCTCGGATTATTTGTGGTGCTGGTCACCGGAGGCATTGATATTTCGTTCGCCGCCGTGGCGTCCGTCGTGCAGTACCTCATCGCCACCCTGGCCATTCATTACGGCCTGAGCAGTCCGGCCGGCAGCATTTTACTGGCGATCGCGATCGGCACCGTCCTCGGGATGATCAACGTCATCCTGATCTACTGCCTGCGCATTGTCTCGATCATCGTCACCATCAGCATGCAGTCACTGCTGTTCGGCATGCTGATGTGGCTGACCAACGGCACCAGCCTCTATGACCTGCCGGACTGGCTGACCACGCCGATCCGTGTGCTGCCCTTCAGCGTCGGCGAGCAGCACTATCAGGTGGGTTTGCCGGTGGTAGTGATGCTGGCAGTCGCCGGACTGAGCTGGATCCTGCTCAACAAAACCCATCTGGGACGCCAGCTGTTTGCCGTCGGCGGTGATCAGGAATCCGCGCGTCGTATCGGGATCCGTGTCGGGTTATTGCATCTGTTTGCGTACGGTTATCTCGGCGCGATGGCGGCGATTGGCGGCCTGGTACAGGTGTATCGCGTCGGTGAAGTGGTGCCGAATGCGCTGGTCGGCGGCGAGCTGGATGTGCTGGCGGCGGCGGTGCTCGGCGGCGCCAGCCTTAACGGCGGTAAAGGCAGCGTGGTCGGTACACTGATGGGCGTGTTCCTGATTGGCGTGCTGAAAAACGGCCTCAACCTGATCGGTGTCTCCAGCTACTTCATGAATATCGTCATCGGCGTGGTGATTGTCGCGGCCATCACCGTCACCCATTACAAGAAACGCAAAGAAACCGAAGTCGGCTTCGCGTGAGGAAAACCGCTATGTTCGCGAAAAGCAGAAATGTGAATCTTAAAGCCCGGCCCCGGCTGAAAATGGCTTCCCTGAAAATAGACAACACTACCCTGGGATTATCGCTGTTGTTGCTGGTGGTCATTATCGGTTTCAGCCTGGCGATGCCGGGGCGTTTCTTCAGTGACGCCACCTTTATGAGTGTCGCCTTCCAGTTGCCGGAACTGGGTTTACTGACGCTGGCGATGTTTATTCCGATCCTCAGCGGTGGCCTGAACCTGTGCATTATCGCCACCGCTAACCTGACCAGTTTACTGATGGCGTGGGTGTTTCTCACCTGGCTGCCGCCCGATGCCAGCATGACCATGCAGGCGGTCTGGCTGACCGTGGCGCTGGTTGGCGCAATGATTCTGGCGCTGGTCATCGGCATGCTGACCGGTGCGCTGGTGGCCTATGTCGGGGCGCATCCGATTCTGGTCACGCTCGCCACCATGACGATGGTGAACGGCGTTGGCATCTACCTTTCACGCGGTGCGGCCATCAGCGGTATGCCCGACATCGTGCGCTTTATTGGCGCGGAAACGCTGCTCGGGGTGCCGGTTCCGCTGATTATCTTCCTGCTGACGGCGGTGTTCATCGCGGTATTCCTCGAACGCACGCGCCTGGGCAAATATATCTACATGAGCGGCAGCAACATCAACGCCACCCATTTCAGCGGCGTGAATACCCACCGCGTACTGATCGCCATCTACGTAATTTCCAGCATGTTATGCGTGATTGCCGGGCTGATTATGATGGCGCGTTTCAACTCGGCGCGCATGGGCTACGGCGATTCTTACCTGCTGCTGACCGTACTGGCCATCATTCTCGGCGGCACCGACCCGAACGGCGGTTTCGGCAAAGTCGCGGGCGTGGTGCTCTCGCTGATTGTCCTGCAGGTGATTTCCACCGGCCTGAATCTGTTGAACGTCAGCCCGCATTTCAGCCTGGCGATGTGGGGCGCGGTACTGATTGTGGTGCTGGCGCTGAAATTCTTCCGCAGCCGTTTTCTGCAAAAAAGGGCGGGGCGAATGAGCGCTGCCAAAGCGCGGGCGGCTCAACCTTAAACACCTTTTTAAAATTGCCTCTGACTTAGGAAAACATCATGGAATACAAAATTTCTCCGTCGCTGATGTGCATGAGCCTGATCGACATCAAACAGCAACTGGAGGTGCTGAACCGCCGCGCTGACATGCTGCACATCGACATCATGGATGGCCATTACGTCAAAAACATCACGCTGTCGCCGTTCTTCATCGAACAGATCCGCCCGCATACGCCCCTGGTTCTGGACGTGCATATGATGGTGGAAAATCCGTCCGACTTTATCGAACCGATAGCCAAAGCCGGTGCTGATTTTATTTGCCCGCACGCCGAAACCATCAACCGCGACGCGTTCCGCATCATTAACCAGATCCGTTCTCTGGGCAAAAAGGTCGGCGTGGTACTTAACCCTGCGACGCCGGTGGAATACATCCAGCACTACATTCATCTGCTGGATAAAATTACCGTCATGACCGTCGATCCGGGCTATGCCGGGCAGCCGTTCATCCCGGAAATGCTGGGGAAAATTGCTCAGCTGCGCGATCTCAAACAGCAAAAAGGCTACCGCTATCTGATCGAAATCGACGGATCCTGCAACCTGAGGACGTATCAGGATCTGATGTCTGCGGGCGCGGAAGTGCTGATCGTCGGCAGTTCCGGCCTGTTCACGCTCGACAGCGATCTGGATATTGCCTGGGACAAAATGCTCGATCAGATGCGTCAGGCGCGTCACGCAGCCTGAGGGCAGGAGAGCCGTATGCCGCATTTTCTTGGAGTGGACGTCGGGGGCACCAATACCCGTTTAATGCTGATGGACAGCCAGCAAAATTTTCGCGGCTACCACAAAACCCCGACGCAAAGTTGGGCAGGGCAAAGTGATCCGCTGAGCGGGCTGGAAGCACTGATCCGCGGGTATCTGGATGCGCAGGATCCGCATCATCAGGTGGCACAGGTGATGCTCGGTTTGCCGGGGATCTTGTCCCGTGACCGGCAAACCGTGTTATCGCTGCCGTTTATTTCCGCGCTGGATAATCAGCCGGTCGCGGAGCAGCTTGCGCAGCGGCTGCATCTGCCGGTGACGATGGATAAAGACGTTAACCATCTGATGTGGTGGGATTTACTTCAGCACGACACGCTGCCTGACGTCGCCGTCGGCCTGTATCTGGGCACCGGTCTGGGCAACAGTTTGTGGATTAACGGCGATTTTTATCACGGTGCGCATGGCGGTGCGGGCGAGCTCGGGCATATTCCGCTGGCAGGCAATCCGCTGCTGTGTCCTTGCGGCAAAACCGGGTGCGTCGAAACGCTGACGTCCGGCAACTGGCTGACCGGCTGGGCGCGGCAGCACGCACCACAAACGCCGTTCGCCGAACTGTTTGTGCGTCACGCAGAACATGTGGATTTAACCGAATTTGTAGCGCGTCTGGCACGAACGGTCTCCAGTGAAATGAACATTCTGGACCCGGAATATCTGGTGCTCGGCGGCGGTGTGCTGGCGATGGAGAATTTCCCGCTGGCGCAGCTCGAACAGCAGTTGCGCAGCCATCTGCGCAGCCCGTATCCGGCGAACGGACTGAAGATCCACTTCAGCGCCGTCACCGATGAGACCGGCTGCCGCGGCGCCTGTCTGGCAGCACAACGCGTTTTTCAGTCGCAGTCACGACCGTTTTCTTTCAGGAGAGAGGCATGAAAAAAGGCAAGGTATGCGTATTTGGTTCTTTCAACCTCGACATTGTCGCTGGCATGGCGCGTTTCCCCAAGCCGGGAGAATCCCTGATTGCGCGTAACAGCATGATGGGTGCGGGTGGAAAGGGCGCGAATCAGGCAGTTGCCGCACTGCGCGCCGGTGCGCGGGTGCATTACATTGGGAAAGTCGGGCGTGATGATTTCGGCATGTTTGCCCGCCGCCACCTCGACAACGCCGGTTTCGATGCCGTCACGCTGTTTTCCACCAGCGAATGCCCGACCGGTAATGCGCTGATTTACGTCGCCGGTGCGGACGCGGAAAACATGATAGCGGTCGATCCGGGCGCGAACCTGACGGTCACCGACGAAGAGGTCGAACAATGCCGTCCGGCGGTAGCCGCTGCGGATATCCTGCTGACGCAGCTGGAAAATAATCTTCCGGCTATCGAAAAACTGATCAACATCGCCAGGGAAAACGGGACATACATTATCCTCAATCCCGCGCCGTTCCAGCCGGTTTCCGACCACCTGCTGGCGCAGGTCGATTTGCTCACGCCCAACGCCACTGAATGCACATTACTGACCGGCATTGAGGTTCACGATATTCCATCCGCTAAGTGCGCCGCCCACGCGCTGCACGCTAAAGGCATTCAGGCACTGATCGTCACGCTCGGCACGCAGGGCGCACTGCTTTCCGTGAATGGCGAAACGCAAATCATCGCCGCCTGCCCGGCCACACCGGTCGATACCACCGGCGCAGGCGATGCCTTTAACGGCGCATTAGCCTCGCAGCTCGCCGCCGGTTCCACGCTTTCAGAAGCCGCGCAATTTGCCTCCGCCTACGCATCCGTTTGTGTGGAAAGAGCAGGGGCTGCGGCATCGATGCCGACCTATGAAGAGGCACGGGAAAGGATGGGTGTTGGTGTGGTTTGACTGGGTTTTCTTCAGCAAAAAAGAGCGTGCGCGACGTATAAGTAATAATTATAAGTCATTGTAATAAATGCAATTAAATGGATTTTAATGAGGTTTTTTGCTTGTGATTAAACAAGGCTGGAGTAAGTTAGCCATAACTTTTATAAGAAGATAGGAAAATGGCTATTCCAGCTTACCTGTGGCTAAAAGATGATGGCGGCGCCCTGATCAAGGGCGCGGTGGACGTTAAAGACAGAGAATACAGTATTGAAGTTAAAGGGTTTCATCATAACGTGATGATCCCAACGGACAGTGCCACCGGAAAAGTAACGGGTACCCGGATGCATTCATCTATGCTTGTCGTGAAAGATTTTGATTCATCGAGCCCGTATCTCTATAAGGCGGTTGCAACGGGCCAAAATCTCGAATCCGCGGAAATTCGCTGGTACAAGATTAACGATGCCGGACAAGAAGTTGAATACTTCAATATGATGTTAGAAAAGGTTCGTATTGTTTCGATATCCCCAACGATGGGGGCTTCTGATAATCCAAATGATAATCACATGGAATCTGTTGAACTGCGGTATGAAAAAATTACGTGGAAACATAACGACGGGAATATTATTTTCTCTGATGCATGGAACGACCGCCAGACGGCATAAATAAAAAAGGGGCCATTATGCCCCTTACTGATATAACCATTTCCCCGCTTTTGCTGATTCAATAATCATTCCCACCGTGAGCGGTTTATATTCTTTGCGCTGGAATTTTTTCCACAATAACCAAACAGGCCACTCTGGTTCGAAGTAATCATCGAGATTGAAGTTGTTGTGTCCGATGCCGTATCGAGTGAACAGGTCAACTAACATTTCTTCTAACTCTTCCTGAACAAAATTAAAGTGTTCCTGAAATGTCCATTCTTTACCGACGGGCTGTTTCCTGAAGCTATATTTCTCAGTTATGTAGTTTAGGATTTCGTTTTCATCGAACATCAGAAATAGGTCCATGGAATGCGGTCGTCAGGCCGCGCAATCAGATTATATTTATTCCGGGTTTCTTTTGCGACAATTGAAAAAACTATCATTGCCTGAACATATCCTACGTACGGAACATATCGCCCTACGGCTGTGCCGACCCTGATTGTCCATCGGGTTTTCCATATTCCTACGGGTGTTTCAACGGGCTCAATAAAATGCATATCCTTAAATATCCTGCGGGACATTTTAGACGCAACACAGGTACCCCATGATGACTTGCCTAATCCTTTCTTTTTAGGAATAAGCGGCCAGCCTGAAAGAATGGTGGCAGCGGTTTCAATCGCCAAACCTTCATGTTTTGAAAATTCTTCCAAAAATATTAACCAGAATAACTCCTGAGCCGATACATTTTCATGCCCATGATAAAAATACGTCCCGTTTAGCTCTTCTGTTGTATCCATTACCTATGTTCCCTGTTCGCATACGAGGTTCGCGATAGTAGCACTTAAAAATGGGCATTAAATTAGCAAGGCAGATAGGTTCAATTCTTCCTGACAGGGGGCGAGCAGGAGTCATTCCTGAGAGACGCCTTCCAATTATCAAAGTAACTTCCTGTAAATCCATACAGTCTGTTTCATTGGCAAAATCATCGGAATATAGTCCCCTCGCTGCGGCAAAATCCGTAGCCGGAATTAGCGTTCTGATCACATCTGTTGGCGGCATATGTAATAATGCTGTTCGCTTTGACTCACCCCAAATTATGGTGGTTCAGGCGGGGGCTTCTTAGGAAGCGCCGGTTTTCCGAGAGTGCCGGTAACGCTAACCCTGTCTGAGCTGCCACCCGATATTAGCGTTTCGAGTGGCCGAAATTAAATTCACTCTCGAGGTTTTAAAATGACAACAACCGAAACCCAATACCCTGAAAACTCCATCACCGCTTTTCGCACTTTGATTTCCGATATGGATCTCAGCAACTTCACCGAACCCCAGCTTTATGACCTTGGTGCGGTCGCCTCTGAATCTGCCGAAGGCCTTTGCCATGGTTTGCTCTGTCTGAGCGAAGGTCTGGAAAGCGGGGAGCTTTTGCCGCCGGCAGGTGTGGCGCAGGTGAGCGCGTACATCAAAGCTACGGCGCATGTTTTGCCTGCTTTGTTTGAGTTGTCGGAAAAAGCCGGGAACGCGCTGGCGAGGTCATGAGTTCAGGGGTAACGATTTTAAGGACGGCAATACGGCGGTCTTTTCATCCTATTTGTTCAGTAACATTCGCTCATTTTTCATTCAAATAACCATCACACTTCCGCCATGTAACTGACACATAGGCAGGACAGGATAGGCACCTTATTTCGCTGACCGGTATCCTGTAATGCGCCGCACGTTGTTTCCTTATCTTATTTTGCTGCCGACGCTGATTTTTCTGTTTCTGTTCACCTATTACCCTTTATTTCAGTCAGCGATGGACAGCCTGTTTGACAGCCGTCTGTCGTCGGACGCACCGCCGTTTGTCGGTCTGCAAAACTATCTGCGTCTGGTGCAGGATCCCGTTTTCTGGCGTGCACTGCTCAATAACCTGGCTTACATCCTGATGACCGTCGTGCCCGGTATCGTGTTGGCGCTGCTGCTGGCCGTTGCGCTGTGGGAAAACACTTCGCTCAACCGCTGGCTGCGTACCGCGTTTTTCTTTCCGATGATTATCCCGCTGGTCAGCGCAGCAACCCTGTGGCTGTTCATTTTTATGCCCGGCATGGGGCTGCTGGATTACACCCTGGCGAAAATGTTCGGGCCGATGAATAACAACTATCTCGGCATGAGCAGCAGCGCGCTGATTGCGCTTAGCGTGATTGGCGTGTGGAAATTCGCCGGGTATTACATGCTGTTTTTCCTCGCCGGATTGCAGTCGATCCCTGCTTCGGCACGCGAAGCGGCGCTGATGGAAGGGGCGTCGCGCCCGCAGGTTTTCTTCTATGTCACGCTGCCGCTGCTGCGCCCGACCATCAGTTTTGTGGTCACTATTGCGCTGATTTATTCCATTACCCAGATCGACCACGTCGCCGTGATGACGCAGGGGGGCCCGAATAATGCCACCACCGTGCTGCTGTATTACATCCAGAGTCTCGCCAATGACACCCACGATTTAGGCAAGGCCTCGGCGGCGACTTTCCTCACGCTGGTGCTGTTGTTTGGTTTTTCGATGCTGAATCTGCGTGTGCTGGAAAAAGGAGCTCACTATGAGCGTTGAAACGTCTGAAGCGCCGGTGATGACCGGTAAAAAATCGCAGGCGGGTGCGCGTTCGCCGTCGATGTTATTGCGCGGTGCGCGTCGTTCGACATTGCCGGTTTTACTGCTGTGCGCGGCGTTTTTGTGGATGGCACCGTTCCTGTGGATGCTGTCGTCCGCGTTCAGCGAAAGCAGCTTTTCGCCGGATATGGCCTCGTTACTGCCGCGCTTTCCGCTGACACTGCAAAACTTCCGTGAGGCATGGGACAGCGCTGACTGGCTGAGGCTTTACGCCAATACGATCTTCTTCTCCTTCGGCACGTTTCTGGTTCAGCTGGTGACCATCACCACCGCCGGTTATGTCTTCGCGTATCACGAATTTCGCGGCAAACAGACGCTGTTCTACCTGCTGCTGATCCAGCTGATGATCATGCCGGTCATCATGATGGTGCCGAACATGATGATCCTCAAACAGTTCGGGCTGCTTAACACCCTGACCGGCGTAATGATGCCGTATTTCGCGTCGGCATTTGGCGTGTTCCTGATGCGTCAGGCGTTTCTCAGTATTTCCCGTGAAATCGAAGAAGCTGCTCTGATGGAAGGCTGCCGCTGGTGGCAGGTGGTGTTCCGCGTGCTGATCCCCATGTCATGGCCCGCCATTCTCGCCTTTGCGACCGTCAGCATTACCTATCACTGGAATGAATATTTATGGCCGCTGATGGTGCTGAACGATCCGGATAAACAGGTGCTGACCGTCGGGCTGGTGTCCTTTGCGATGGGCGCGGAATCGGGCGGCCAGTGGGGATTGATTACTGCCGGAACGCTGATGGTGTGCCTGCCACTGATGCTGGCGTTCATTATTTTTCAGAAACAGTTCCTGAAAAGCTTTGGCTTCTCGGGCATTAAATAAAGGAGTCATCCATGTTTTTAGCTCAGATTTCTGACATGCACTTTCGCAGCCATGGCCGCAAACTGTATGACTTTATCGATGTGAACGGCTGTAACGCCGAAGTGGTCAGCCAGCTGAATGCGCTGGAAGAACAACCGGATGCGGTGGTGATCACCGGCGATATCGTCAACTGTGGCCTGCCGCAGGAATATGAAGTTGCGCGCCGCACGCTGGGCAATCTGCGCTACCCGCTGTTTATCATTCCCGGCAATCACGATGACAAAGCGCAGTTTCTGGAAGCGCTGCATCCGCTGTGTCCGCAGCTAGGCACCGATCCGCAAAATATGCGTTATGCCATCGACGATTTCCCGATGCGTCTGCTGTTTGTGGATTCCAGCCTGGCCGGTGAATCAAAAGGGTTCCTGACGCTGGAAACGCTGGCGTGGCTGGAAGGTCAGCTGGAACAGAGCGGCGGGAAACCGACGGCGGTGTTTATGCACCATCCGCCGGTGAAAGTGGGTTCGGCGCAAATGGACGCGATTTCCTGCGAAAACGGCGACCAGCTGCTGGCTCTGATTGACCGCTTTCCGTCGCTGGTTCGCGTGTTCTGCGGCCATACGCACCGCCTGATTTTCACCCAATACAAACAGGCGATCATCACCACCATTCCCGGTACGGTGCATCAGGTGCCGTATTACCATCATAATCCCGCGCCGTTCTATAACCTCGAACCGGCGGCCTGCGTCATGCACCGTCTGGTGGATAACACCGGGCTGGTCAGTTATCTGCATCCGCTGTCGCAATATCCGGGGCCGTATCTTTACGATGCACAAATCAGTTGTCCGGTGGATGAGCAATGATGTCGGGTATTCGTCTGGAAAATATTACCAAACAGTTTGAAGGCAGCACGGCGGTGAATCATCTGTCGCTGGAGATTGCCGACGGCGAATTTCTGGTGCTGGTCGGGCCGTCAGGTTGTGGCAAAAGTACCCTGCTGCGTTTGCTGGCCGGTCTGGAAGAGGTCAGCGACGGGCGCATTATGCTCGACGGTAATGACATCTCCGGTTTGCCGCCCCGCGAACGTAATTTTTCGATGATATTTCAGAACTACGCGCTGTTCCCGCACATGACCGTTGAGCAGAACATCACGTTCGGTATGCGGATGCGCAACGAGCCGAAAGATCAGCACAAGGCGCGTGTCGATCGCGTGGCCGGATTATTGCAGCTGGAACCGTTGCTGAAGCGCAAACCGGGAAAATTGTCCGGCGGACAGCGTCAGCGCGTGGCGATGGCCCGCGCGATAGTGCGCGATCCGAAGCTTTTCCTGATGGATGAACCGCTGTCGAACCTCGATGCGCGCCTGCGTACCGAAGTCCGCGATGGGATTATGCAGCTGCATCAGCAGCTGAAAACCAGCACCGTGTATGTCACGCACGATCAGATGGAAGCCATGACCATGGCGGACAGGATCGCCGTGCTGGATAAAGGCCATCTGCAACAAATTGGCGCGCCGGAAACGCTGTACGCGCATCCGGCTAACCTGTTTGTCGCCGGATTTATCGGCACACCGTCGATGAATCTTTTTCTGCTGCCGTGCGCCGCAGGCGTGCTGACAGTCGAAAATCAGCCGGTGCGTCTTCCGCAGACTGACCACGCGCAGGCGCTTACTGAAGTGTATCTGGGCATCAGACCCGAACACCTCAGCGACCGCCCGGTGGAAGGAGAAAGCCTGCAATTGCAGGCCACACTGACCTATCGCGAACTGCTCGGCGCGGAGTATTTGTGCCATGCCGAGAGTGCGATTGGAAAAATTCGTTACGTTCGTAAAAACCAGCTGCGGGAAAACGTCGGGGAGATCCCACAACCCGGCGACCGCATCACTTTGCATTTCTCTTTGCACGACCTTCATCTTTTTTCAGGCCAAAACCAGCAGAACCTGCACCGGGAGAATCACCATCATGCGTAAAGTTCACGCACTGACGCTCGCCATTGGCTTAATTGCCACAGGCAGCGCCTTCGCCAAAGAAAATATCGATTTCATGTTCCCTGCGCCGGTTGACGGCAAGCTGACCATGGAAATGACCCGCGTTATCAAAGAGTTCAACCAGTCACAAAATGATGTCGAAGTGCGCGGCATTTTTACCGGCAGTTACGACACCACCAAAGTGAAAGCGGAAGCGGCGGCGAAATCCGGCCAGCCACCGGCGCTGGTGATCATGTCTGCTAACTTCACGGCAGATCTGGCGATCAAAAATGAAATTCTGCCGATGGACGAACTGTTCAAATTCGGCGATCAGAAAGCCACGCCATTCCTGACGCAAAACTTCTGGCCCGCCATGCGCCAGAATGCGCAGGTGAACGGCGTGACGTATGCCATTCCGTTCCATAACTCGACGCCAATTTTGTATTACAACAAAACGATGTTCGCCCGGGCGGGTATTACCGCGCCACCGAAAGACTGGGATGAATTGCTGGCAGATTCGAAAAAGCTGACGGATTCGGCGAAAGGCCAGTGGGGCATCATGTTGCCATCGACTAACGATGACTACGGCGGCTGGATTTTATCCGCGCTGGTGCGTGCCAACGGCGGGCAGTATTACAACGCCGATTACCCGGGCGAAGTGTATTACGACAAACCGTCCACGCTGGGCGCATTGCACTTCTGGCAGAACCTGGTTTATCGCGACAAAGTGATGCCTTCAGGCGTGCTGAATTCCAAACAAATCAGCGCAGCGTTCTTCTCTGGCAAACTGGGTATGGCGATGCTGAGCACCGGCGCGCTGGGCTTTATGCGTGAAAACACCAAAGATTTCGAGCTGGGGGTGGCGATGATGCCTTCCAAAGTGCGTAACGCAGTGACCATCGGCGGAGCGAGTCTGGTGAGCTTTAAAGGGATTTCCGACGATCAGAAAAAAGCGGCATACCAGTTCATGCAATATCTGGTCAGTCCGAAAGTGAACGGTGCCTGGAGCCGATTTACCGGTTATTTTTCACCGCGTATGGCGTCTTATGACACGCCGGAAATGAAAGATTATCTGGCAAAAGACCCGCGTGCGTCGATTGCACTGGAGCAGCTGAAATACGCTTATCCGTGGTATGCGACCTATGAAACCGTGGCGGTTCGACAGGCAATGGAAAACCAGCTGGCAGCGTTGGTAAACGACGAAAAAGTGACACCGGAAGCGGCGGCGGCGCAGGCACAGAAAGATGCAGACACCATTATGAAACCTTATGTGGAATCAACGGCGCTGACGGTACCGAAGTAAATTTTTTTAAACGTCCTCCCCTGTGAAGGGGAGGATTATATTACTTCAGCCAGCCCTGCTGATGGGCGTTATCAAGATGGCCGCGGATATGCAGCCACAGTTCCGGGTGGATATCGGCGATAAAGGCATTGCGGGCTAAAACCTGCTCCAGACGAATGTTATTCTCCACCCAGCTCTGACCCTGATTATTCAGGTTCATGACCATCGGCATGACGCGGTCAATCACCAGCGCAAACCGCGCTTCCGGGGTTTCTCCGGCTTCGTACTCGTTCCACAAATCCAGAAATTGTGTGCTCAGCGGCGCAGGCAGTAATCCGAACAGGCGTTTGGCGGCGATCACCTCCTGATCGTGAACGGCGGCGCGGGCGGCGAGGTCATAAACGATGACGTCACCGGCGTCGATTTCGACGATGTCGTGGATTAGCGCGATGCGGATGACTTTATTGATATCCACGCCTTCCGGTGCGAAAGGTGCCAGTGACATGGCTGCCACGGCGAAATGCCAGCTGTGTTCCGCAGAGTTTTCCTGACGTTCGGTGCCCAGCACTTTTGTGCGGCGTTGCACGCTTTTCAGCTTGTCGATTTCCATCAGGAACTGAAAAACTTCGGTCATTGCGCCAAAATTCAGCGGGGAAGTTGCTACGGACATAGTCAAACCTTAGTCAAATTGACGGCATTATGAAGAGCATTATCAGAGATTTCCGGTACACCTTAATCGGTTGATGACAAAAAATCATGTTTTTGGGTGCGGAAAATGGCGCTGTCTTCAGAATGTCACACGGAGGAATTATAAACAAAGTGAATGAATTGAAGGGATTCCAGACAGAGGTAGAGTGAAATGATGATCCCGCTAAGAGACTGTTACATCGGGAAATACTCAATTTAGGCTTACAGGTGTACACTGGAATCATTCTCAGTTAATCTGCCTGTCGGCGTAATTTATAAACAGTGCCGGATTAACGTTATTTTATTGTTTTGCCTCGAGGGTTCTCATCGTATGGGTAAGTCATCACCACAGGGATATCCGTGGGCTGAAGAAATTGCTAACAGCCTGAGTCACGGCGTCGGGCTGGTGTTTGGGATTGTCGGCCTGGTCTTGTTACTGGGGCAGGCGATCAGCGTAAACGCCAGCGCAATGGCGATCACCAGTTATAGTTTGTACGGCGGCAGCATGATTTTGCTGTATCTGGCCTCCACGTTGTATCACGCCATTCCGCATCAGAAAGCCAAATACTGGCTGAAAAAACTCGATCACTGCGCGATTTATCTGCTGATTGCCGGAACTTACACGCCGTTCCTGTTGATCGGGCTGAATTCTCCCCTGGCGAAAGGGCTGATGGCGGTCATCTGGGGCCTGGCGCTGTTTGGCGTAATTTTCAAACTGGCGTTTGCGCACCGTTTTGAAGTGCTTTCGCTCATCACCTACCTGACCATGGGCTGGCTGTCGCTGATTGTGATTTATCAGCTGGCGACCAAATTGTCTCCTGGCGGTGTGACGTTACTGGCTGTGGGCGGCGTGGTGTACACGCTGGGCGTCATTTTCTATGCATCAAAACGCTTCCGTTTCGGTCACGCCATCTGGCACGGTTTTGTGCTGGGCGGCAGCGCCTGCCACTTTATGGCGATCTACTTCTACGTGTAGATAAAACGGCGAGTCAAACAAAAATGAAAGCGGAGTCTTGTACTCCGCTTTTTTGTGCCTGCTATTCGCCTGACCACCACTGCACCAGCGACGGCACCGGGCGCAGATCGTAATGCGGTTCGCCCAGCAGATGGTTCAGGATTTTGGCCGAGCGCCACGCAGTCAGCGTCAACTGGCCTTCGGCGCTGCCGTGGCTGTGGATACCGGCATTCACCGCGTAAATCCGGTTCTGTTCCGGGCCGTCCCAGCGCAGGTTGAAGTTGGGCAGCAACGGTAAATGTTGTTCGCGATCGTACGGAATTCTGTTGAGCATTGGCGCGAGATAATCCGGCAACCCGGGGCGATAACCCGTGGCGAGAATGACGATATCGCCGCTGAAATGTTCCTCGGATTTCTCCAGCCCGTGTTTCGCCTGCAAACTGAAATCCCCGGAAGCGTTGCGAACGATATGATCCAGCGCGCGGTGCGGCAGTAAACGCACGTTGCGCGGTTGATGCAACACGTCAAACCGGTGATACAGCTGCTTATAAATGTCTTCCAGCGTGTGATAACTGATACCGTCGGAAGGCAGTTTCTGCGTTCTGATCTCCTGCTCACGCACGTCTTCGGGGAGCGTGTAGAAGTAATTCACATACTCGGGCGTGAAATATTCATTAGTGAAAATCGACTCATCCAGCGGCTGAAAATTCGGGCGTCGTGACAACCAGCTCAGTTCCGCGAATTCACCCCAGTGCCCGCCCAGGGCATTGAGAATAATGTCTGCGCCGCTCTGGCCACCGCCGACCACAATGACGCGTTTGCCGGTGAAATCTGGTTCACGCAATTCAATTTCAGCCGCGTGGAAACAGTTTTCCCCCAGCGCCGCGCGTGCCGGTTTGGGGATCCACGGCGCATGGCCGGTGCCGAGGCAAATGTTGCGCGCGCGGTGCTCGCCTTTATCGCTCTGCACCACAAATTCCTGCTTTTTATCATCGAAATCAATACGCTCAATCGGCTCGGAAAAATGCAGACCGGGAATGCGGTCACACGCCCAGCGCAGATAATCTGAGAATTCATCGCGGCTGATGATCAGTTGTTCTGTCGCCAGAAAACGGTAAATCTTCTTCTGCTCAACCAGATAGTTGATAAAGGAGAATTCGCTGCGCGGTGCTACCGTCGTCACCAGATCCTGCAAAACGTAGGTCTGCATGGTGGCCGTTGGCAATAACATGCCGGGATGCCAGCTGAATTCCGGGTTGGCATCAAAAAAAGCCGTGTTAAGTTTCGCGGTATCCCTCGCCATGGCGGCCAGACTCAGATTAAACGGGCCGATGCCAATACCAATCAAATCCTTCGCGGGCATCTTTCTGTTCCTTATGTGTTTTAGAAAAGACAGTGAAGTGCTTTAAGCATAGGCCAGCCACCGCAAGCTGACATTTTTCTCGAAAATAGAAACAAAACTTCATAGACTCAGACACTTCGCCCGTTTCCAAAAGATGAACAAAAGGATCCGTTATGACCCGCCTGCGCCGTTTTAAACAAGTTGATGTGTTTACCGCTGAACCGCTGAAAGGCAATGCACTGGCCGTAATCCTCGATGCCGAAGGGCTGACCGACGCCGAAATGTTCGCCATGGCGCGCTGGACCAATCTTGCGGAAACCGCTTTTGTGCTTAAACCGGAATCGCCGGATGCCGATTACCGCGTCCGTATTTTTACCACCGACAAAGAGTTGCCGTTTGCCGGACATCCGACGCTGGGCACGGCGTACGCGTTGTTGCAAAGCGGCCTGAAGCCTAAAAATCCGGGGCATCTGATACAGGAATGCGGCGTCGGGTTGGTTCAGGTTAATCAGTTGTCCGAAGGCGGGCAGGCGTTTTCTGCACCGCCGGCGGTAATGAAACCGCTTGGGGCTGAACACAATGCGTTGCTGGCGACCGCGCTGCGCGGTGGTAAAATTCAGGCTGACGTCACGCCGGTGGCGGCTGACATGGGCATTATCTGGCTGGTGGTGCGCATGGAAAGCGCGCAGGATTGCCTGAATATCACGGCTGACGCAGCGGCCATCAGCGAGCTGCAAACGCGCCTCGGCGTGAACGGCATTGCGGTTTACGGTTTGCACGATAAAAACGGCCCGGCAGATTATGAAGTGCGGGCGCTGATCGACGAAGACGGCGTGCTGAAAGAAGATCCCGTCACGGGCAGCGCGAATGCCTGTCTGGCGCGGGTTTTGAAAGCCGGGGGATTCCCGGACGGTGCGCATATGGCCGAAAGTTACCGCGTCCGTCAGGGCACAAAACTTCAGCGAGATGGCCGTGTGACAGTCACTTTCGTGGACGGCGAACCGTGGATTGGCGGCGATACCTGCACGCTGATCGACGGCACGTTAGATCTCTGATCAGCGCGGCGTCAGCCCTTGTTGCGCCGTCTGTAACAGATGAATAAACGCCTGCCTATACGGCGTGGCATTGAGGTTATGGCGGTGCAGCAGCCAGGTGCGGTTCTTCACCGTCGTGCCATCGACGCTGACGGGCCGCCGGTAAAAATGCTCCGGCAGCGGTAAATATGTGGCGACAATCGCGTAGCCCAGCCCGTGCTCCACCATTGCCATACACACTTCGAGCTTATCGACTTCCATCGTGATGTTCGGCGCGTGCGAGAAATTGGCATTCCACCAGCGTTCAATCAGCTGCGTGACGTGCGCGCCGTGATGGATTTTTATCTGCGGCATGTGCGGAAGCAGCGCAAAATCAAAATCCTGACTGTTCACCAGCACATAGTCATCTTCTTCAATCAGGTGCTTACCTTCCTTCCAGTTAAAATCATCTTTCACCAGCGCCATATCAATCTCGCCGCGCAGCAGTTTCTGGATGATGTCCTCGCTGAATCCGCTCATCAGGGTGACGCGGATCCCCGGATGCGTCTGGCGAAACTGGCTCAGCAAAGGCGGCAGACGATATGCCGCGTAATTGCTGGAAACGCCGAGCGAGATTTCCCCTTGTTGCGCCTGATCCAGACTGTGCAGATTGAGTTTCAGTTGTTGTAAATCGCTGAGTACGGTCACCGCGTGCTGCGCGAGATATTCCCCCTGCGCGCTGAAAACCAGCCCCTTTTGCCCTTCTTCAAATAAACGGATAGCCAGTTTGCGTTCGATCTGACGCAGGCGATAACTCAGGGCGGGCTGCGAGGTGTAAAGCTGCTCTGCCGCGCGGGTAATATTTTTATGCTGATATACGGCGCGCAAAATCAGCCAGTCTTTTTCGTTCATGAATTTCCCCGGAGTACTGCCCGCAAAGTCGAATACCATAAAATAATTTTTGCGTAAAAAGGGCAACAGATAAAAAGGCTCAATTTGACCAAAATCCCTAAAAGCCCTATTTCTGGAAGGCATAGAGGCAAAACAACGCAACGGCCAATTCACGCTGTCAGAAAATAATTTTTGGCTTTGCACCATCGCAGGGAATAAAACATGTCGGTTTGCACTACAGAAGAACAAAAGGCGCAGATTATCGCTGCCGTCGATTTACTGGCGGCTCAGGCGACGGAACTGGCGCTGAACATTCATGCCAATCCGGAGCTCAGTTTTGAAGAAGTGAATTCTGCGGCGGCGCTAATTGCGCCCCTGCGTGCGGCAGGTTTTGAGATTGAAGAAGAACTGGGCGGCTTGCCGACGGCATTTCGCGCCACTTATGACAGTGGTAAACCGGGGCCGGTGATTGCGTTACTGGCCGAATATGACGCGCTGGTCAATCTGGGCCATGCCTGCGGACATAACCTGATCGGCACGGCTTCCGTGACGGCAGCGCTGGCGCTGAAACAGGTTTCGCAGTTTCTGACGGGCAGGCTGGAAGTGATCGGCACACCGGCGGAAGAGGAAGGCGGAGGCAAAATTATCCTCAGCGACAAAGGCATTTTTGACGATGCCGATGCGGTGATGATGTTCCATCCACGCGATAAAACCATGGTGGTGCGCGGCGGGCTGGCGTGTGTCGATGCCGTCTTTAAATTTCATGGTAAAGCGGCGCATGCGGCGTCCGCGCCGCAAAACGGTATCAGCGCGTTGGATGCGGTCATCCACACTTTCAACGGGATCAACGCGTTACGTCAGCTTTTCACCGACGATGTGCGCGTTCACGGCATCATCACCGACGGCGGCAGCGCCACCAATATCGTTCCGGCCTACAGCGAAGCAAAATTCCTGATGCGCGCCGACACCGTGAAAGGGCTGGCCGCCGTGAAGCAAAAAGTCTTCGATGCGGCACGCGGCGCAGCGCTGATGACCGGCGCGCGGCTGGAAATCGAAGAAGGGCTGACCTATGCCGAACGCAACAACAACCTCACGCTGGCCGGATTCTTCCAGCAAAATCTGGAAGCAATCGGCGTTGAGGTCGTTCCGCCTCCGCTGAAAGGCGGCATCGGTTCCTCCGATATCGGCAACGCCAGCCAGATAACGGCGGCAATCCACCCGTATATCCGTATCGGCGATGTCCTTCCTCACACGCCGGAATTCGCGGTTGCTGCCGGTTCAGAAGCCGGGTTGCAGGGCATGTTACAGGCCGCCAAAGCGCTGGCGATGACGGCTCTCGATTTATGTCAGGACGACACAAAGCTCCGCGCAGTCAGAGAAGAATTTTCAAACTGGCAGTCAAAACAATAACTTTGGGAAGAGAGGACAGAATAATGATGAAAAAAACACTGGCGGCTGCCGTTCTGGCACTGACCTTTGGCAGCGCGATGGCTCACGCTGACGGTGAAACCCTGCGCGTCGCCGCCGACATGGGCTATCCGCCATTCCAGTACCGTGACGCCAGCGGGACGCCGACCGGTTTTGAAATTGATATCACCAACGCCATCTGCGACGTGATGAAAGTGAAATGCGAGTTCGTGGTCAGCAGTTTTGACGCCGAAATTCCTTCCCTGCTTGCCAAAAAAGTCGATTTTATTTCGCCACAGGGTGCGACAGAAAAACGTCGTAAAGTGATCGACTTCAGTGATTTCGTGTATCACATTCCGACCAGGCTGGTGGTGGCAAAAGGCAGCCCGCTGATGCCGACGCCGGAATCGTTGCAGGGTAAACGCATTGCGGTTCAGCAGGGATCGATTCAGGAAATGTACGCCAATACCTTCTGGCAGCCGAAAGGCGTCGATGTGGTGGCTTATGCCGATCAGGATACGATCTATCAGGATTTGGTCGCCGGGCGTTTAGACGGCGCGCTCAGCCCGGCGGTCGCCGTTACCTTCGGTTTCCTCAATAAGCCGGAAGGTAAAAACTTCGAACTGACCGGCCCGGAAGTGCGTGACGACAAAATATTTAGCGTCGGCTCCTCCTACGGCGTGCGCAAAGACGACGCCAAAATCAAAGCGTTGCTCAACGACGGGCTGGCAAAAATTAAGGCTGACGGCACCTGGGAGAAGATCAAGGTGAAATATTTCGGCCCGCTGGACATGTCCGTTCATCAGCAAGGGAAAGCCCAATAATGCCTCTGCGTCCGCCGGTTCGTGAACATTTACTGCCGCTGATGGACGGCCTGTTGCACGAGTTTTCCTCGCTGCACAGGCTTTCCGGTTGTGATGATGCTGAACTGGCGGCGCATCGGATGGTGTCGTTATTGCAGGAACAGGGGCTGGATGCGCGCCAGATGCATTGCCCGTTGTATCTCAGCGATCCGCTGGCCGGCAGCCTGGAATTGTCCGGCAAACCCGGCTGGCGCTGTGAAGCGAAAACCCGTTCATTTTCCGCGCATTGCCCGCAGGGCGTGGAAGGGCTGGCTTTTTATGACGCAGAAGCCTGCGCGCCGCGTAGCGATCTACAGTGGAAAGCGTGGGCGCAGAACGTAAAAGGCAAAATCGTGATCGCCGGTCAGGGCTTTGAAGATTACGTGCAACGGCTGTGTGCCGCCGGTGCGCTCGGGCTGATCCATATCTGGGGTTCTGCGGAATCCGCACTGCATGAAGAAACTGTCGGGCCGGTTTGGGGCACGCCGGAGCCGGATGATTTTTTGCGTTATCCGCGCCTGCCGGTGATTTCAGTCAATCAGCAGGGCGGCCAGCGGCTGCTGGCAGAGCTTCAGAATAACCCGCGGATGACCGTGAAAATGGCCACACAGCTGCATTATCACGTCGCCGAATGCAGCATGCCGGTGGTGGATATTCCCGGCAGCAGCCCGGAGTTTATATTGCTGTCTTCCCACTACGATTCCTGGCATGAGGGCATGACAGATAACGCGACCGGCAATGCGTTGTGTCTGGCGATGGCGATCCATTTTTATCAGCAGCGCGAGACGTTGTTGCGCGGGCTGCGGATTATCTGGTGGCCGGGGCATTCCAATGCCCGTTATGGCGGCTCGACGTGGTACGCCGACCGTTACCGCCAGCAGCTGAAACAACATTGTGTGGCGCATATCAACGTGGATTCGCCGGGATGTCTGGACGCCGTCAATGTGGTGCTGAATGCCAGCGGTTCTGAATCGCATGCGTTCTTAAACGCCGCCGTTGAAGCCGTGACCGGCGAACCGGCGCTGCGCATTACCGCGCTGGGAAAAGGCGGCGACCAGTCATTCTGGGGCTGCGGTTTACCGCTGCATTTTGCCTTCCGCGAAGTGCCTCAGGAAAAAACGACGCAGTCACCGGGCAGCGGTGGCGGCTGGTGGTGGCACACGGAAGCGGACACTTACGATAAGGTGGATCTGAATATTCTCTGGCGCGATACGCAAATTCACGCGCACTGGCTGGAAGTTCTACTGACGCAGCCCTTGCTGCCGCTGGATCCGCTGGCGTATCTTGACAGTTTGCAGCACTCCCTCACGCAGCTTATCACGGTTATTTCACCGGAATTCGACCTCGCGCCGGTGGCTGAAAAACTCAGGCAATTGCAACCTGAACTGGAGAAACTGACGACACGCTGGATGGCGGATCCGCTCGTCTGGCAGGCGCAGTTAAAGCGTGTCATCGCGGATTTACATCGCCTGCGTTACAGCTCGGTTGATGATTTTCACTATGATCTGAGTTATCGCGGCGGCGCGTTTCCCGGCTTTCAGGAGCTGGCGTCAGCCCGTGAAAATACGTCGCCCGAGATGTGGCTGATGATGACCACGCGCTTCTGGCGCCAGCGGGATCGCGCACTGGCGCTGATTGAAAACGCAGACGCTATTTGTCGCTCATAACGAGCAGATAGCGACAAGGCTGCGAACCCGGATTAGTGAATGTGATAGGCAAATCGACGCCAAACGTCAGGGCATCACCGGTGGCCATCGCGTAGTTTTCATCCCCGTAACGGATATCCAGCGTGCCTTCTACCATCCACAGGCGCTGCTTGTAAGCCTGCTGATGCCAGCCGGGATAGCTGACGCGCGCTCCGGCTGGAAGGGTAATTTCCACCAGTTCGGGCGCACCATTTTTTTCATGCGCGGTCACCTGGCGGCGCAGATAACCAATATCCGGATCCTGCCAGACTTCCTGATTCGCCTGCGGGCGCAGCGGGGCGGGCTGCGGGTTTTCTTCTGAGAGCAACTGTGCCAGCGACACGCCGAGGCTGGCCGCCAGACGCCCCAGAAGGCTGGCGCTCGGGCTGCTGTCCTGCCGTTCAATTTTCGAAATCATCGCTTTACTGACCCCGGAATTGTTTGCCAACTGTTCGAGGCTCAGCCCCTGAGTTTTTCGTAATGATTGCAGACGTGTAGCGATCAACTGGTCGATTGACATATCAGGCGTTCCGTTGTTTACTTTTGTGGAATTTAATCCACTATAGTGGAAATTAAATCATAACGGAAGCGAAGGGGAACATCTGATGAAACTGATTGCCTGTAATGAACATCAGCACGCGGTGCCGATTTTGGATATTTTTAATGATGCCATTATGACTTCAACGGCTTTATATGATTATAAACCGCGCCATATCGACAGTATGACCTCATGGTTTGCCACTAAACTGATCAATAATTTCCCGGTTATTGGCCTCGAGGATGAAGAAGGGACGTTGCTGGGATTCGCCAGTTACGGCACGTTTCGCGCGTGGCCAGCGTATAAATATTCGGTCGAACACTCTATTTATATTCACAAAAGTCATCGTGGAAAAGGGCTGGGAAAAGTGTTGCTCAATGCACTCATTGACGCGGCACGCGAGCGCGATGTCCATACACTGATTGGTGCGATCGACGCGGCAAACGGTGGCAGCATTGCGTTGCATGAGAAGAACGGATTTACCCACACAGGAACGATTAAACAGGCCGCCTGGAAATTTGACCGCTGGCTGGATCTGGCCTTTTATCAGTTGATCCTTGATACGCCTTCAGCGCCGTTTGGAGGCTGAAAACGGCGGGTTGAATGAGAAAGCAAGCGCCGGAGGGCGCACGGTGATTTCAGAGCATAAGCTGTGAATCATCCAGTCGGGAAATGTGAGGCAGACCATGTCAGCTAAAGCGCAAGTTCGTCACGAAGCGTTATCGGGAAGTGCGGAAAGTCATCAGGCGCAGGATCCGCGCTGGCAGGCGGTTGTCAGTTGCGATGCGAAGGCCGACGGCCAGTTTGTGTATGCGGTAAAAACCACCGGTATTTACTGCGCGCCTTCCTGTCCATCACGCCAGCCAAATCCGCAAAATATTGAATTCTACGACAATGCCGAAGCTGCCGAACAGGCCGGTTTCCGCCCGTGCAAACGCTGCCGTCAGGGGCTTATTTCACTGGCGCAGTTTCACGCTCAGCGCGTGGCACAGGCCTGCCGGCTGCTTGAACAGTCAACCGAAATGCTCACGCTGAACCAGCTGTCGGCAGAAGTCGGCATCAGCGCTTACCATTTTCATCGTATTTTCAAAGCCCAAACCGGTGTGACGCCAAAAGAATATCAGCAGGCGCAGCGCACGCGCCGCGTCCGTGAAAAGCTGGCCGATGCGGCGACAGTGACCGAAGCGGTTCACTCCGCCGGGTATTCATCCGATGGCCGGTTTTATGAAACGTCGGGCACAGTGCTGGGCATGACGCCGCAGTCATTCCGTGCCGGTGGCCGTGATGTTCGCGTGTGGTTTGCCATCGGGCATTCTTCGCTGGGCGAGATTCTAGTGGCTGAAAGTCAGCGTGGAATTTGCGCCATTTTGCTGGGCGATGATCCGGAAAAGTTGATCGCTGAATTGCAAAACAGTTTCCCGCAGGCTGAACTAGTGGGGGGCGATCCTGATTTTGAGCAGCGTATTGCCGTGATCGTCGGCTTTGTCGAACAGCCGCAAATCGGGTTGGATTTGCCACTGGATATTCGCGGTACGGCTTTTCAGCAGCGCGTCTGGCAGGCATTGCGCGATATTCCAGCCGGAACGACTGCCAGCTACGCTGATATCGCCCGCAAAATTGGCTCGCCAAAATCCGTTCGCGCCGTTGCCGGTGCCTGTGCGGCGAACCTGCTGGCAGTTGCCATTCCCTGCCATCGCGTCGTGAAAACAGACGGGAATATTTCCGGCTACCGCTGGGGCGTGGAAAGAAAGCGTTCATTGTTAGCTCGGGAAGAAAAAGCCTGACTATACTCAGCTGACTTTTCTGCCACCGGATTTTTTGATGACGAGGAACGCCGTGCCTGCTTTTTCTTTGCGCGAAGCTGCGCCAGAAGATATTGATGAACTCGCCAGATTGCACGTCGCTATCTGGCGTGAAACCTACTGCAAACTGGCCCCGGCGGAGGCATTCGCTGCGCTGGATGTGCAACGTCGTAAAGCTTTCTGGCAGGATAAGTTTGATCATCCCGCTGTGGGGCAGGGTATTTTTCTGGCAGAAGTAAACGGAAAACTGGCCGGTTTTTGCCTTGCCTCGGCGTCATCTAACCCTGATTTTGGCGAGATGGCCGAAATCAAATTCCTGTATGTTTCCGGCGATTTTAAACGTCAGGGCCTCGGTAAACGGTTAATCAGTAAAGCGGCTCAGCATCTTATTACCGCGGGATATCGCAGCGTCGGGCTGGGCGTAGTGGAAGGCAACGAACCGGCAATCCGTTTTTACAGTGCGCTGGGTGGCCGCGAAGCGGGGCGGTATACCGACTCCGGGCCGATCTGGCGTTCGCGAAATATCATTTATGCGTGGCCGGACATTACGTTGCTGTCTGCCGTGTAAATTCGCTAAGCAAAGAAAGTGCCCGCGTCAGTGAATTCCGCGGGCTATGTTTTTATTTACGCAGTTCTTCCAGACGCTGCTTCTGCTGACCTTCAGCAGAGAAGTTATCGGCGCTCAGCCAGCGGTCAAATGCCATTTTAGATTCTGGCCATTCGCTGTCGATGACTGAATACCAGCAGGTATCACGGTTGTGGCTTCGCAGGACGATAGCCTGACGGAATGTACCTTCGTACTGAAAACCAAAGCGTAATGCCGCCTGTTTAGACGGTTCATTCAGGCTGTGGCATTTCCATTCGCAGCGGCGGTATTTCAGCGTATCGAACAGATAACGTTGCAGCAGATAAATCGCTTCCGTGCCGAAACGCGTGCGTTTCATCAGCGGTGACCAGTTTACCCAACCAATTTCCGCAACACCGTTCACCGGGTCGATGCGCATCAGCGATACGCTGCCAACGGCACGGCCTGTAGCGTTATCCACAACGGCGAAAAACAACGGATCTTCACTTTTGACCTGCTGCGAAATAAACAGATCGCATTCAGCCTGCGTTGCCGGACGGTCAACAGAAAGATAGGTCCAGTCACTGCCGTTATCAATGCTGTGCCAGGCGTTAAACAGATCCTGGCTGTGGAGTTCGCAACTCAGTGGCTCCAGGTGACACCAGGTGCCGTTAAGCTGAACGCGTGACGGACGTTCACGAGGCTGCCAGTCGGGAAGGGCGTCGCCCACGGGCTGGCCAAAGTGGTTGAGGGTTGTCATTATCTTTTCCATTTCACTATCAGAGAGCTTTCCATAAAATCAGAATGGTGATTGGGCTGCAACCGGTGAGATGCCAAAGAGTTGAAAAGCGGAGAAAAAACCTCCGCTTAAAATCCATTAAGGCGGTAAACCTCATGCTGGTTATAAACCTATTCCCCGTTATAAACGGCCAGCGCTGCCACAGACTTTTATCTTTTCCTCCACTACTTTTTGCATAGCCAGCTTTCCGGGAACGATATATTTGCGCGGATCGTTCGCGTCAGGATGCGCTGTAAAATAGTCTTTCACTGCATCGGCAAAGGCAATTTTCAACTCTGTCGCCACATTGACTTTGCAGATCCCCAGCGCAATCGCCTCATGGATCATGTCATCCGGGATCCCGGACGCGCCATGTAACACCAGGGGAATATCGACCCGTTGACGAATTTGCTCCAGACGGCGGAAATCCAGTTTGGGCGTGCCCAGATATAAGCCGTGTGCTGAACCAATGGCGACCGCCAGCGAATCGATATGGGTGGATTCCACAAAGTGCCTGGCGACAACCGGATCAGTAAAGAAGCTGTCGCCTTCCTCAACGACCAGATCGTCCTCCTGCCCGCCAAGCCGCCCGAGTTCGGCCTCTACGCTCGCGTCAAAGGCATGGCATAAACGCACCGCATCGCGCACCTTTTCAATGTTTTCTGCCAGCGGAAAATGTGAGGCGTCGATCATGACGGATCGGATCCCCGAGCGGACTTTCGTCCCGATGTCTTCCAGTTCCTCATGATGATCAAGATGCAGTGCCAGCGGAATACGGTTTTTCCGTGCCGCTTCCTGACATATCGAAATCAGGTACCGGGTTCCCGCATAACTGAATGTGCCGGGCGTTCCGGCGAGTATCACCGGAGAGCTCATCGCGGCCGCCGTTTCGGCCACAACCTGTACCGTTTCCATATTGTGGATATTGAATGCCGGAACCGCATAACCTTCGCGCTGCGCCGCCAGCAGCATTTCTCTGTTTGAGATCAGATACATGAATTTAGCTCCTTGTTAAATCTAGCAGGATTTTGCCCGCCATAGGTTTTCCTTTCAGGGCGGTAACTTCTTTGGCAAATTCCTTCGGGTCACCAAGACAGCCAATGAGTGGTGTCAGATTTATTTTCTGTTCCGCGAAAAGCTGCGTTGCCAGCTGCCATTCACTGCCGGGCCAGGGCGCGGAATAATTCATCCAGCTGCCGAGTAACGTCAGCTCTTTACGCAAGATATGGCTGAAGGTTGCCACATTCAGGGTCAGATCTTTATGCAGCGTACCGATCAGCGCGACCTGCGCTTTCGGGCCCGCAATGTCGAGAGCCATCGCGACGGTTTGCGGCGTACCAGCGGTTTCGATAATCAGCTGATTAAAACGACGCTCCTGACTTTGCTGGCGGATTTCGTCAGCGTTCAGCATGGCGCTGTTGAAGCTATGGCTTGCACCGGTTTCCAGAGCAAGCGCCAGCCGCTGAGGGTTGATGTCTATGGCGGTCACGGAACGCGCACCCAGGGCGCTTGCGGCCTGAATGATCAACTGACCGATCGTCCCCGCACCAATCACGACGACTTCTTTGCCTTCACAACCACCGGCCAGTTTCAGTGCGTGTAAACCTACGGTGATCGGTTCCAGAAATGCGCCCTGCAACAGAGAAGCGTTTTCCGGCAGCCGGAAGAGATTTTTTCTCGGCGCGACCACATATTCCGCATGGCCGCCATCGCGGCGGGAGCCGATAAACTGGTAGTGCTTACATTGTGAGTAGGCTTCTTTCTTGCATTCTTCACACTGGAAGCAGGGGAGAAGAGGAACGCACGCCACAGCATCACCTTCCTGTAAATCATGAACTTCGCCACCTGTACTGACCACGTAACCACTGAATTCATGGCCGAGCGTGATCGGATAATAATGCGAAGAGTTGGCGAAAATACGCGGAATATCAGAGCCGCACAGGCCGGAATACGCAACGCGAACTAACACATCATCGGGCGCGCTTAATACAGGATTTGCTTTTTCCTCGACGGTAATTGTTCCGCCCTGATGTACAACTACAGATTGCATCATTGTTTCCTTAAGGCGGAGGTAACTCTCCGCCTGGATGAGGGTTAAGCGCTGGCCAGTGCAGCCGCTGCCAGTTTTTCAGCCCGGGTAAAATTACGGGCGCGTCGCCATGTGAGGAATACACCCACGGCGTAAATGATGCCGATGATGCTGAGCCCCGCGATGTTTTTCAGCGTACAAAGTTGGATCAGAAGATAGGTAATCGGAGAACCGCCCTGATCCATGGATGCCACCCGGCCACCGGCCGTGAGAGCACCGGCATTTGCCGCGAGCTGAGTGTGCAAGTCGATGGTCTGCGTCGCAATCCAGAGGGTAATACTCATGATGATGCAGCCCGAAATCAGCGTGCGGAACAGGTTCCCCTGATGCACGGCAACAGCAATCGCCACAAAGAAACCGATAGTTGCCAGATCCCCAAACGGCAGAACCTGATTTCCCGGTACCAGCACCGCAATCAAAATCGTTAATGGAATAAAGATCAGGCTGGCGGATACGACGGCGGTATGGCCGAGCAAAAGCGCAGGATCCAGACCAATCAGGAATTCCTGTCCACCGAAACGGGCTTGCAGTCGTGTACGGGCATGGCGGGCAATAGGTGTTAACCCATCCATGATCGGTTTAATCACCCGCGGCATCAGCAGCATGACGGCAGCCGTTTTGACGGCCAGCTGCAATACGCCTTTGATGTCATATCCGGCGAGATAACCAATAATCAGACCCATCACAAAACCCACGGTGACGGGTTCTCCGAACGGGCCAAAGCGTTTCTGAACATCGTCGGCGCTGAAGTGGATTTTGTTCAGACCCGGGATTTTCTCAATAAGGGTATCGACCAGCACGGCAATCGGGCCAAGATAAGCCGAGGAGCCGTGCGGGATTGCGATGCCTTCAAGGTTGAAGAAATCGCGGGTATCTTTCGCAAACCAGTCGCCCAGTTTGTAGATGAACGCCGCGTGAACCACGACGCCCATGATCCCCAGCCAGTATGATCCGGTTGCCAGATGCAGCATGGCGCCGGTGAATGTCATGTGCCAGATGTTCCAGATATCGACGTTGACGACGCGTGTCATGCGGGTCAGCAGCATCACGATATTCACCCCGATAGCAATCGGAATGGCAACCAGCGCAATCTGGGAAGCCCAGGTCATCGGTGATGAACCCGGCCAGCCAATATCCACCACTTGCAGGTTGATTTCAAAATGCTCGGCCATCGCTTTTGCCGCAGGTCCGATGGAATCGAGCATAAGGCCAATGACCAGACCGATCCCGACGAAGCCGATGCCAATGTGAATGGCTGATTTAAATGAGTCCCCCAGTTTCATGCCCAATATCAGGGAGAAAATGATGATGACACCGGGCAACATGACTGTCGGCCCGAGGTCGAGGATGTAGCGCATTATTTCGGTAAACATGGCTTACTCCTGCAACAGGGTCAGTATTTGCTCACGCAACGCATCCATGCCGACGCCAGAAATGAACGGCATCCCATGTACCAGCGGAATTGCGCCGAACTTGCGGTCAACTCTGGCCGTGGTGCAAATCAGATGCGCACCGTCCATGTAGGTTTCGATCTCAGTGACGCGGCACTGGACGAGATCCACTTCAATATTGTGTGCCGCGCATAACTCTTTGATTTCCTCTGCTGCCAGAGTGGAAGTGGCAACGGCTCCGCCACAGGCGACAATGATTTTTCGCTTCACGGTAAGGCTCCTTGATGCTTTGTTTTAATGTTTTTAAGTAAGGTGTAGAGGAGATGCTTCTGTTGGTAACGGCTTCAGATATAAACGGGAGAAATTTTCTCTTCAGCCGGTAAGAAAACCTGTTGCTCAAAAAGGGACGCCAGCTGATTTTCTGGCGCAGTAAGCAGTTTTTCTAAAAATTCCGGCTTCTGTAGTTGACTGAAAAGTTGACGTAACAAGCTCAGCTGTTCTGACGGATGTGTGACGATAAGCGCCACTATCAGAGACGCAGAAACGGTGCCTTCATCATCAGCCTGAAAGAATTCAACGGGAGCATTCGGGCGAATCAGGTAGATAGCCGGGCTCCGGGCATGGCTGGCTTCGCAGTGCGGAATAGCGACTGCATGCTCTTCAAGCTGAATGCCCGTCGGGAATTCAGCCTCGCGATTCAGAAGCGCCTGCGGGTAGGTGCTTTCAACCACACCGGCTTTGACCATGCTTTCTCCGATGTGGGCCAGCGCTTCGCGATGATCTGTAAAGGCAATATTTGTTTTGACGAAGATTTCGCAGTTAAGCATTGCAGCGGGCCTCCGCGCTGACGGGCTGCAGGGAACAGCCGTAATGGTAGGCGCGCAGAACGTCCTGAATTTTATCGATAATCAGTTCGTGAGGATCGCTGGTCAGTTTATTCGCCATCACCCGTTCAAATTGCGCAGGAAGATATTGGCTCAACAGGCCCAGCGGGATTTCTACTGATTTTAAATTGGCGACCAACGCTTCCATAGCCCGGTTGATGCGGGCATTGGGCCAGTAATAACGAATGCGATCTGAAAGGCTGAAATGCAGGTCGATCAGCGAAAGGCTGAATGTCGGGTTGTAGTATTTTTTCCAGTAAACCGGTTCGTCCAGCATGACACCGTCGATCACGGTCAGTATCTGGCTGCGGGATTCGGGGGCGATCAGCACCTGTTCGATATTCGCCAGAGCAAAAACGGCTTCACGAAGGGCAAAGGTTAACGCAGGCCCAACTTTAAGAATGGCAAAGTGATCCTTAACCAGATGACGATAGGATTCTCGGGTTTGGTAATCGGTTGAATGTGCTTCATAAACCAGTGGAGTCGTTGTTATATAAGCCGATAATCCTTCAGCGAGTTTCGGCTGATAGTGGATCACACGGCTATGATCAAACTCTACACCTGGCTGCACAACAACGGCGATGATCCGCTCAATTGCCGCCTCAAGCCCCATTTCCCTGAAAGCCTGATGATGCATTTCGAGCGTAGCTTGCGCGTCTTTCGACTCGGTCACATGAACGTGCTGAATAGCAGAAGCTTCTCCGCCAGGTACCGGAACTTCGGTGCCAATGACGTAGGTCAACGAGCATTTTTGCAGGGGGGTTGCAACACGTTCGGCCACCTGACATAAACGCGCTGCACGCTGAGCGACAACGAAAGGATCAAGCGGAACCGGATCGTCTTTGCATGACATTGAGGCGTCCAGATGGATCTTGCTGAAACCTGCTTCAACATATTGCGCTATCAGCACCTCTGCCTTAGACATTGCACTTTCAGCATCCTCATTTTGCCAGCAGTTTGGCCCCAGGTGGTCCCCTCCCAGAATGAGTCGCTGCACCGGGAATCCGACTTTTTCCGCAATCGCGAGAACGAAATCGCGAAAATCGATCGGCAGCATTCCTGTATAGCCACCAAACTGGTTCACCTGATTAGAGGTGGCTTCGATCAACACTTTACGATCGGTGCGGAGATCTTCCCGCAGGGCGGCCTCGATTACCAAAGGATGTGCAGAGCAGACAGAACAAATCCCGGTACTTTCGCCTTGTTTATGTTTTTCGATAATATCTTTCATTTTGGCCTCCGTTTGTTTTCGAAGATACTCATATCATTTCGAAAGCCAAACAATAGCGTTTTACAGAATTCGTGACAGTGATCGAAATATTTCGTAAGATTGTTGCATTCGTTTTCTTTCGTCTTCCGGAGTGTGCCGTAATATGAAAGCAATCAAAGCCTGGCAGGCAAGGTGATATCACGTTTCACAATGTCGGTATTTTTTTCTCCTCTTAATGACGCCTTTTGTTTACACTGTCCGCAATACAGTCTTTCGGATCCTTAATCATGAATACTTATGATAGACGTAACAAAATCATTGATTTAGTGAATCAAAACGGCACCGTCATGGTCGCCGAACTTTCGAGTTCTTTCGACGTTTCTGAAGTAACAATCCGTTCTGACTTGGGTCTACTGGAACAAAAGGGCGCTCTGACGCGTTTTCATGGCGGCGCGGCGAAACGCGACGCTTCGATGGCCGATCTGACGGGATTGCAGCAGGATGAAATGGTGCTTGAAGAACGTTATTTGCAGGCAAGTGATCCTAAAAAACGTATAGCTCAGGCAGCGGCAGGATTGGTAAAACCCGGAGATACCGTCATTCTCGACAGTGGCAGCACAACCATGTTGCTGGCGGAAGAGCTGGTAAAATCAGGCGACATCACCGTCATCACTAACAATCTGCCAGCTGCGTTTGTTTTATCTGAAAATCCCGATATCACGCTGGTGGTCTGTGGTGGAACGTTGCGGCATAAAACACGCTCTTTGCATGGAAACATTACGGAATATGCCTTGCAGGGAATCGTCGCCAATCTGATGTTTGTGGGCGCGGACGGTCTGGACGCCGCAACAGGCATCACCACATTTAATGAGGGCTACAGCATCAGCGGCATTATGGCTGCCGCTGCTCAGCGGGTTGTCGTTGTCACTGATTCGACTAAGTTTGGCCGTCGCGGATATAACCTGGTGTTGCCGATGGAAAAAATCGACACAATCATTACGGACACGGATATCCGTGATGAAGCTTTGCTGGCACTTAGGCAGACGTCGGCGGATCTCATGTTGGTGTAACCTTTTCGGATAACGTTTATCGGTGAGGCTGACTTTAGGCTGATAGCCGGATCAGTGAAACGGAAAGGTTTGAGGATTGCGGAGGTTCACGAAAACAATCTTCTGCATTGCAGTTTCTGGCAGGTGGTATTGGAATCCATCCCGCAAATATTGAGCCGCATGGTTAGCCACATGCGGCCTGATGAAAGGAATTACGGCTTTTTGGTGTAGACCTCAAACGTGAAGTATTTCTTTTCCAACGTCTGGTAAGTCCCGTTTTTATGGATTTCTGCCAGCGCATTATTGATAAGTGTCAGGTGCGCCTGATCATCTTTACGCAGCCCGATAGCCGTTCCTTCGCCCAGATAACGGGTGTCGTTTAACGGCTTGCCAGCAAAGGCATAATCTTTGCCTTCAGGCGTTTTCAGAAAGCCGGTTTCGGCTGCCGCCGCGTTAGTCAATGTCACGTCGATACGGCCAGAGGCCAGGTCCTGATTCACGAAATCCTGATTCTGATAGGATACGACGTTCACGCCTTTCTTCTGCCATTCGCCTTGCGCATACGCTTCCTGCGTAGTTCCCTGAGCGACGCCGACGGTTTTGCCTTGCAGCGATTCCGCCGTCGGTTGCAGGCCACTACCTTTTTTCGCAATCAGCACACTGGGAACGTGATAAAGCATGTCGGAGAAAGTGACCTGTGTTTTGCGTTTTGGCGTCATAGACATGGCGGAAAGTACGGCATCAAATTTTTTAGCATTTAGGGCAGGAATTATTCCGTCATACGCGGTTTCAACCCACTCACATTTAACCTGAGCCTGCTGACAGATTGCGTTGCCCAGATCGATATCAAAACCGATCAGCTTACCGTCCGGTGCTTTGGATTCAAAAGGGGGAAACGACGGATCTACGCCGAAACGCAATGTTGTTTCAGCCTGTGCAAAACCGCTGGTAGCCGCCAGCGCCAGAAGGCACAGCAGTATTTTTTTCTTCACAAGTAATCTCCTGATGGTGCCAAAAAAACAAACCCCCGCAGCTAAAGGCGAGGGTAAAAGTGATGCTTTCATATTTCGAATATGACGATTCAATAAGTCAGGGTCAAGCGCCAAACATCTGCGCAAAACGGGCAATAGTCGAAGATGGCCGCAATAAGATAACCGGCCGCTATGGAAAACGACTATCCGCAGAAATGGATGAGATAAATATCGTGTTATAGATGAAAAACAAAAGGATAGACTGCGATGACTCAATGGAGATGTTGCAATAAAAAAGCCGCAAACCCTTGCGGGGTGCGGCTTTCTTTGCGTATCTGGTAATAACCGAAACCTTTTGTGCACTTCTCGGGCATCAGCCAGTGAACGTGCAGAATAAGCGCCAAGGCAGATCAATGGTGCGTTTTGATGTGTTAGGAACCTGATAGAGGAAACGCCAAATTTTCTTGCCGGTGGTTTTGACCAGGAGAAAGAGTCCGTCACCGTCATGCAAGGATCTTCCCTAATTGGTATACGTTTATTGGTATATATCTTAGCGTATACCAATTCGTATACCAATAGACGCCGGTTTCAGGCGGATCATCTCGGACTTCTACAGACACAAAAAAGCCCGCAAACCTAGAAGGGATGCGGGCTTTCAGGACTTCTCCGGACTTATCTGGTAATAACCGGATCATTATTTGGTGGAGCTGGGGGGATTTGAACCCCCGTCCGAAATTACTACACCGTCGGCACTACATGCTTAGTCCAATCTTTACATTCGCCGGTTAGCTGCGGATGGACACGCCACTAACAAACTATCCTGATTGGGTTTAACGCTTTCACCCCAGGCAAGGTGTCCACGCGATCTCTTTTGGGTTTGACCTCTCTTGATCCCCGTCCTAAGAGCGGAGGCTAGGGAGAGAGGGCTCTAAGCAGGGTATTAAGCTGCTAGGGCGTAGTTTTCGTCGTTTGCGACTATTTTTTTGCGGCTTTTTACGAGGCCAGCCGCCCCTCGGCATGCTCCTTGGGCTTCGCAAATCCCGTCGAATCCAGAATCAGCCCCAAGTACTATTTAGCAGTATATCAGAAAAACTGTATGTTAAGCCAGAGACTTAGCGGTTTGAGTTCTTCATGATACGTGCTTTGTCTACTTTCCATTCACGATCTTTAATGTCATCGCGCTTGTCGTGCTCTTTCTTACCTTTTGCCAGGCCGATTTTCACTTTCGACCAGGCATTTTTCCAGTACATAGAAAGCGCGACGACGGTGTAACCATCGCGTGTCACTTTACCGAACAGCGTTTCTAACTCACGTTTGTTCAGCAGTAATTTTCTTGTGCGGGTCGGATCACAAACCACATGACTTGACGCCACGTTGAGAGGTTGAATGGTTGCGCCGAATAAAAAGGCTTCACCGTCGCGGAATGTGACATAGCTGTCAGTGATGTTTGCTTTTCCAGCGCGCATCGATTTGACTTCCCATCCCTGCAAAGCAAGCCCCGCCTCGATCTCATCTTCGATGAAGTATTCATGGCGAGCGCGTTTGTTCATCGCGATAGTCGCGGAACCGGGTTTATGTGCTTTTTTCTTTGTCATAGTGACACTTATTATACTGTAAGCGATGCCGAATGAAATCCCCACGCGGTCAGAGTCAGATGTTTTTCCTGTTTGTGGCGCGCTATGCTTCGTAGTTTTTATTACCGCGCAGATAAATGGTATTATCTGTACGTTTTATGACTCCTGGAAAATGATATGCCACAGATAAGTCGTTCTGCGCTTGTGCCGTTCAGCGTGGAACAGATGTACACCCTGGTTAATGATGTCGATGCTTACCCGCAATTTCTGCCCGGTTGTACCGGCAGTCGGATTTTAGAAAACAGTGACACGTCGATGACAGCCGCTGTCGATGTTTCTAAAGCAGGCATCAGTAAAACGTTTACCACGAAAAATACGCTGATAAGCAATAAACGTATTGATATGCAGCTGGTTGATGGCCCTTTCCGGAAGCTAACCGGCGGATGGGATTTCATCGAACTGAGCCCTGAAGCCTGCAAAGTTCAGCTCAGTCTGGATTTCGAATTTACGAATAAGCTGATTGAGCTCGCGTTCGGTAAAATCTTCAAAGAGCTGGCAGGAAGCATGGTTCAGGCGTTCACTTTACGTGCAAAAGAGGTCTACAGTGCCTGAAATCCGCGTTGAAGTGGTCTATGCGTTGCCAGAACGTCAGTACCTGAGAACCGTCAAACTGGAAGAAGGCAGCAATGTTGAACAGGCGGTTATTGCTTCTGGCTTGCTTGAACTGCGTCAGGACATTGATTTAAAGAAGAACAAGCTGGGGATTTACAGCCGGCCCGTAAAATTGGTGGACACGGTGAGCGACGGTGATCGGATTGAAATTTACCGGCCGCTGATTGCGGATCCGAAAGAGCTGCGGCGTATTCGTGCCGAACGTTCAAAAAAATAAGGCGCCTGAGGCGCCTTATTTTTTTACCCTGAAAGATGATTTTTGGTAGCTACCAACGACCATCACACCCGGGCGATTTATTGCTGATCGCTCAACTTCGGTTTGTTATCGATGTTGGTCAACTCGCCACCCTGGTTAAAGGTCAGCGTTAATGTTTGCTGAGTTATACCTTCATGACCTGGCTCCTGACGGAACACGTAATACCAAACATCACTGCCAAACGGGTCGTGCAACATCGGCGTGCCAAGAACATAAGCAACTTGTTGCTTAGTCATGCCGGTATGAATTTTTTGTACATCAGCAGGAGATAAGTAGTTCCCCTGATTGATGTCAGGCCGATAAACCACCTTTTCCAGAGTGGAACAGCCCGCAGTAAGCATTAGAAGAGCTACAGCGGCGGCAGTTAGCGTTTTACAGCGCATAGTCATTACATTCCTTTAGGGCATAAGATGCCGATGATAATAGACCTTTCATCAGTTTGAAACCTTTGCGGGGCACCTGTATGACCGCTTAAATGTAAAAAAGTTGAGCTTTTTACGCTGCGAGCAACTCTTTTGCATTGGCTAACGTGTTTCGGGTGACTTCACTTCCGCCCAGCAAGCGTGCCAGTTCCTGCAAACGCGCCTTCTTATCAAGACGATTCATTTGGGTTTCTGTCACTTCGCCGTCGGTTTCCTTGCTGACAAAATAATGCTGATGACCACATCCTGCAACCTGAGGTAGATGAGTTACGCACATTACTTGTGTCGATTCACCCAATTGGCGTAACAGGCGGCCGACAATTGCGGCAGTTGGTCCGCTGATACCGACGTCCACTTCATCAAAGATCAGTGCCGGAGTTTCCATTTTTTGTGCAGTAATGACCTGAATCGCCAACGCGATACGCGACAGCTCACCGCCGGATGCCACTTTAGCCAGCGCCTGAAGAGGCTGGCCCGGGTTAGTCGTAACCTGGAATTCCAGGCGATCCGCACCTTCGATGCTTAGATGTTCAGGTTCGAACTGAACCTGAATTTTAAATTTACCGTGCGGCATGGACAGTGCCTGCATACTTTGCGTGATCAGTTGAGTTAATTCATCAGCAAAATACTGGCGTTTTTCGTGAAGTTGTTCGGCAATGGTCACGGCCTTCTGATAATGACGTTGTACCGCTTCGCTAAGCTCGGCCTGATTCGTTTCCTGCTCATCCAGTGCCTTTTGTTCTTCCAGTAACTGACGATGCAATTCTGGCAGCTCTTCAGCGCTGACATGATGCTTACGTGCGAGGTTCATCTGGCGGGACAGGCGCTGTTCCAGTTCGTACAAGCGGTTTGGATCCATATCCAGACGTTCGCTGTAATGACGCAGTTCGTCGCTGGCTTCGCTAACCTGAATCGAGGCCTCATCCAGCATAATGATCAGCTCGTTCATTTTGCTGTCGAGTTCAGCCAGTTCAGTTAACTGATTACGGGCGGTGTAGAGCATGCTGACAATATTCTGTTCTTCACCATCGGCCAGCAAATACAGAGCACTCTGGCTGAGAGACAACAGCTGTCCGCTGTTTGCCAGACGCTTATATTCTTCATCAATTTGCTCGTATTCACCCGGCTGAGGGGAAAACTCATTGAGCTCTTTTAACTGGTATTGCAGGAGCTGGCGGCGTGATTCACGCTCATTCATCTGCTGCTGATATTGTGCCAGCTGGCGGCAGCTGTGGTGCCAGTTCTGGTAAGCGGTTCGCATTTCTGCCAGTAACAAAGGCTGGTCTGAATATGCATCGAGCAGGTCTTTCTGATGCTCAGGTTTGAGCAGAAGCTGATGGGCGTGCTGGCCGTGAATCTGAATAAGATGCTGGCCCAGTTCGCGCAGTTGGGACAACGGCACAGGCGTTCCGTTGATAAAGCCACGTGAGCGACCATCGCTGCTGATCGTGCGGCGCAGCAGGCAATCATGCCCTTCATCCAGCTGATTATCGGCCAGCCAGTGTTTTGCGGAAGGTGTATCGGCAAGGGTGAAACGAGCGCAAATATCTGCACGGCTTGCGCCAAGGCGAACCATGCTGCCATCGGCGCGGTTGCCCAGGCAAAGGCCCAGTGCGTCAATAGCAATGGATTTACCTGCACCGGTTTCGCCGGTGATTGCCGTCATACCGGCATGAAAATCGATTTCTAATTCACGGACAATGGCAAAGTTACTGATAGTTAATTGCGCCAGCATGATCACCTTCCTGTACATAACAACAGACCTGTAATTACATACAGTATAAACTGGTTTTATATACAGTAAAGGGGCTGGCGAACTATTTTTATCAAATCAGAAGAGTTTTTTTGACCATCCAAGTTTGGTACTTAATGTATTGAAATAGCTGTAATCCTTTGGATGGATTAAGTTGAGATGGAATTCACTTCGGCGGATCACCACTTCTTCACCCGGCTGGATGGGAAGGGCGATCTGGCTGTCACAGCTGATTTCCAGATCATTGCTCATATGTGAAAAACGCAGACAAATGGTGCTGCTGCTATTGATGACCAGCGGGCGCGCGGAAAGCGTGTGCGGGAACATTGGCACCAGCGCGATAGCTTCAAGCGTCGGTGTAAGGATAGGGCCGCCACCTGAAAGAGAATAGGCGGTAGAACCGGTCGGGGTCGAAATAATCAAACCGTCGGAGCGTTGAGAGAAGGCGAATTTTTCGTCAATATAGACTTCAAATTCAATCATGTGCGCGACTTTCCCCGGATGGAGAACGACTTCATTAATGGCCGTGCTCACGCGACATTGCTGGTCTTTGCAGCGTACCATGGCCTCCAGCAGGAAACGCTGTTCGCTGATGTATTCGCCCTGCAGAACATCATCGAGTTGCTGAAGGGCGTTATCCGGATCAAGATCGGTCAGAAAACCGAGATTACCGCGGTTGATGCCGATGACTTTGATGTCATAGCGCGCCAGAACGCGCGCAGCGCCCAGCATATTTCCATCGCCGCCGACAACAACGGCTAAATCGGCCCGTTTGCCGATTTCAGCCAGACTGCCGGTAGTGGCACCTTCCAGGGCTAAATCCTGCGCCACCTGTTGCTCAACAATGACCTGATAACCTTTTGAGATTAACCAGTGGTAAAGCATTTCATGGGTGGCAAGTGCCGAAGGATGACGAGGGTGACCGACAATCCCAATGCACTCAAATTTTTTATTCATCGCTGTGGTTATCCTCAGCAGGGTGTGATGACACCTGCATTATGACCGGTTTCATTCAAAACCAAACCTTGAAACCCCGGTTTTGATCCCCATAATAAGCCAACTAGCAAGATTAATGCTAAAACGCGGAGAGATTCATGAGTAGTAAAGAACATAAGACACCTGACGAGCAAGTCTCTGAAGAACTGAATCAGGAACAAGAGCTGCATGCGGAAGCGGAAACTCAGGCGGCAGATGTCGTTGACCCGCGCGATGAACGTATTGCTGAACTGGAAGCACAACTGAAAGAACTCCAGCAGCGTGAGCGTGACAGCCTGCTGCGTGCAAAAGCGGAAGTGGAAAACATCCGTCGCCGTACTGAGCAAGATATCGAGAAAGCGCATAAATTCGCTCTGGAGAAATTCTCCGGTGAGCTGCTGCCAGTTATCGATAATCTGGAACGTGCACTGGATCTGGCTGATAAATCCAATTCAGAGCTGGCAGGTTTGATTGAAGGTGTCGAGCTGACCCTGAAATCTCTGCTGGATGCTGTGCGCAAATTCGGTATGGAAGTGGTGAGCGATATCCACGTGCCTTTCAATCCGGAACTGCATCAGGCGATGACGATGATGGAATCAGAAGAGCTGGAACCTAATCACGTGATGATGGTGATGCAGAAGGGTTACACCCTGAACGGCCGTTTGTTACGCCCTGCAATGGTTGCGGTTTCAAAAGCCAAAGCCTGATTCTGTTTTTCACAGACTGATATGACGAAAGAGGCACCTTCGCGGGTGCCTCTTTTTTATGCCTGTTCGGGTAATGCTGGTACCCAGTCAATCGGTGCCAGACCTTGTTGTTCCAGTAAAGCATTCGCCTGCGAGAAGTGCTTACATCCCAGAAAACCGCGATGTGCCGAAAGCGGAGAAGGGTGCGGCGCTTTCAAAACATGGTGGCGGTTGCGGTCAATAATGTTGCCTTTCTTTTGTGCATGAGAGCCCCAAAGCAAGAAAACAATCCCTTCACGGTTTTCGTTCAGCGCGGCTATGACTTTGTCGGTGAAGGTTTCCCAGCCCAGTTTGGCATGGGAATGCGCCTGACCGCCTTCAACGGTCAACACCGTGTTCAGCAGCATTACGCCCTGATCGGCCCAGCTTTGCAGATAGCCGTGAGACGGTCGTTCGAAGCCGGGAATATCAGTGGCCAGTTCTTTGTACATGTTCACTAAAGAAGGCGGAGCAGGGATCCCAGGGCGTACGGAAAAAGATAAACCATGAGCCTGATTGGGACCGTGGTAAGGATCCTGACCCAGGATCACCACCTTGACGTCTGCCAGCTCAGTGGAGCGGAAGGCGTTAAACACATCCTGCTGTGGCGGATATATAGTTTTGCCCGCTGCGCGTTCAGCTGCGACAAACTTCAAGGTATCAACGAAATAGGGCTGTTCTTTTTCCTGACCAATCACGTCATGCCAGGTGAGAGTAGTGGACATTGACGCTCTCCTTTTGAGGGTAATTTTAAACTGGCAGTAGCTTACCTGCTCATCCTGCTGAGTGAAACCCGCGTGAGCTTTTACCGATGTTTATCTGCAACTTAACGTTCTATGCAAAATTTGTTGATAATTTACAAAAATAATTTAACCGGCCATCTTGGAAAAATTGATATAAAACATAAATATGCTGAGGGTATGAAATACCCACATGGAAAAGATTGATATTTATCAAAGAATGCGGGGTGCTCTGCTGTTATATCTGACAACAGGAAAACAGGTTGTGGTCCGGCCTGACATCAATCATTTAACAGTATCGTAGCCAACTTGGAGGCAACATATGATCACCGGGATCCAAATTACTAAAACTGACAACGAAGCGCTGAAAAACTCTTTCTGGCTGCTCGACGATGAAAAAGCTGAAGCGCGTTGTGTATGTGCTAAAGCGGGTTTTGCGGAAGACCAGATCGTAGCTGTCAGCGATCTTGGCAAATTCGAATACCGTGAAGTGCCAATGGAAGTTCAGCCAACCGTGCGCGTGGAAGGCGGTCAGCACCTGAATGTTAACGTACTGCGCCGTGAAACTCTGGAAGATGCAGTGAAACATCCTGAAAAATACCCACAGCTGACTATTCGTGTGTCTGGCTATGCGGTACGTTTCAACTCACTGACTGCTGAACAGCAGCGTGACGTCATTACCCGTACCTTCACTGAAAGCCTGTAATCGCTGCTGAGCCTTTCAGGTTCCTGTGATTGACGGATATAAAAAAACCGCCTTTCGGGGCGGTTTTTCTTTGCATCAAATAAGGCTTTATTTGGATGCGTCTTTCGCAGCGTCAGGTTTAACGCGGCGCTTACCAACGTTTTTGCTGTCACGATGGCGAACTTTCACTTTCACCTTTGATTTTTCCTGATCCGCTTTCTGCTTCTCTTTGCGTTTCGCCAGCACTTTCTTCGAGGGTTTACCGGTGACTTTTTCGCTAGGTGCTTTGGTCTTAGGACGGAAGCCTTCGAGCACGCGTGCTTTCAGTGGTTCGTTCAGGTAACGACCGATTTTACCGAGCAGCAGGTGGTCATGCGCTTCCACGAAGGAGATCGCGGTGCCTTTGCGGCCAGCACGACCGGTACGGCCGATACGGTGCAAATAGATATCAGCGGTCAGCGGCAGGTCAAAGTTGAAGACGTGGCTGATGTCGTTAATATCCAGACCGCGGGCAGCAATATCGGTGGCAACCAGCACGTTAACGCGATCTTCGACCATACGTTTCACGGCTTCGGTACGTTTAACCTGTACCATTTCGCCTTCCAGGTAGCAGGAGTTAATCCCTGCCTCACGCAGCCAGGCAACCAGCTCATGCACACGCTCACGCTTACGCACGAAGATCACTGATTTAGTGACGTCTTCCTGTTTCAGCAAATGGATGAGCATCTGGGTTTTATGCGCCAGATCGTCAGCACGGTAATACCATTGCAGGATTTTTTTGCGTTCGCGGCGTGACGGATCGGCTTCAATTTCTACCGGTTCAGTCAGAATGCGTTCTGCGAATTCACGGATGGCTTCCCCTTCCAGCGTTGCGGAGAACAGCAACGTCTGTTTACGCCAGCGTGCTTCGGCAGAAATCGTTTCGATATCCTGAGCAAAACCCATGTCCAGCATGCGGTCGGCTTCGTCTAGGATCAGCGTTTCAATTGCACGGCAGTCAAAGTTTTCTTCTTTGATGTATTGCAGCAAACGGCCGGTCGTCGCAACGACGATATCCTGGTTTTCGCTGAACACTTCGGCGTGGTTCATATATGCGACACCGCCGGTGATCGTCGCGATATCCAGATCGGTATGTTTTGCCAGCTCACGCGCCTGTTCAGCAACCTGCATGGCAAGTTCACGGGTTGGCGTGAGGATCAGAATACGGGGAGGACCAGATTTCTTACGCGGGAAATCCAGCAAATGCTGCAAGGCTGGCAACAGGAATGCCGCGGTTTTGCCGGTGCCGGTAGGAGCCGAACCCAACACATCGCGTCCGTCCATTGCTGGCGGAATTGCCTCTGCCTGTATGACAGTCGGGCGGCTATAGCCTTTGTCGCCTAAGGCGTCAATCAGGCGTTCATCGAGTTCGAGTTCGGAAAAAGTGGTTACAGTCATGGTCTACCTCTACTTGGGGCGCCGATTATAGACGTGTTAGACGCGATCTTCACCTATTTAAGCGGTTTACGTGCCTTTTCCTCCACATCTCTTTACCCTATGCTACGACAGTTTTCGTTCAGAGGCCTGATGGCCGGCGTAATTACGGTGAAATGAGTGGCAAAAGAAGTCAGTTCGGCCCGGCCTTTGCGGCGCAACGGGTTTACCTTTAAACAGTTTTTCGTCGCGCATGACCGCTGCGCGATGAAAGTTGGTACCGATGGTGTTCTGCTGGGCGCGACGGCTCCCGTCAGCGGGGCTAAACGCATTCTGGATATCGGCTGCGGCAGCGGCCTTATTGCCATAATGCTGGCTCAGCGTAGTGACCCTCATACCGCTATTGATGCCGTTGAACTCGAACCTGCCGCTGCTGAACAAGCTGCGGAAAATTTTGGCGAATCTATCTGGACACAACGACTGTCTGTATTCGCGCAGGATATTAATGATTATGCACGGCAGCATCCGGCTGAGTATGATCTGATTGTCAGCAATCCGCCTTATTTTGAATCGGCGGTAGCCTGCCGGGATGAAGCGCGAAATGCGGCCCGTTATACCGAAACCCTCACACACGCATCGCTGCTTGAATGCGCCGGAAAGCTGATTACGCCGCAAGGATTATTCAGTGTTGTGCTGCCTTATGACATTGGCCTGGCATTTGAAACGCTGGCGCATCAGCAGGGCTGGTTCAGCGCATGGCGGATGGCCGTGCGCGATCGTCCGGGAAAACCCCTTAACCGCCTGTTACTGACGTTATCGAAGCAGCCCGTTGAGAGAGAGGAAGTGGAACTGGATTTACGGAAATCTGAAGGTATTTACAGCGAAGCGTTCTGCGCGCTGATTGCGGATTTTTATCTGAATTACTGACGGATTTTGTATCTTTTAAAGTGCGTTCCTTCGCACTTTTTAGCGACTAAGGCTGCAAGATTGTCGGCTGAGGGTTTTCCTCTAAATCGGGATAATCTAGCGTGAAGTGCAGCCCGCGGCTTTCTTTACGTTCCAGTGCGCTGCGGACGATGAGTTCAGCCACCAGTACCAGATTTCTCAATTCCAGCAGATTATTAGAAATACGGAAGTTGGCGTAATACTCGTCAATTTCCTGTTGCAGCGTCATGATGCGACGCAGGGCACGCTCAAGGCGTTTGGTCGTGCGCACAATTCCCACGTAGTCCCACATAAACAGGCGCAGTTCATGCCAGTTATGCTGGATAACCACCTGCTCATCGGAATTGTCCACCCGGCTTTCATCCCATTGCGGAATGTTTTTCGCCAGTTTTGCGTGAGGCAGGCGCTTAATGATGTCCTCCGCCGCAGACCAGCCATACACCACACATTCCAGCAGTGAGTTAGACGCCAGGCGGTTTGCGCCATGCAGACCGGTGTAGCTGACTTCGCCAATCGCATACAAACCGTCGAGATCGGTACGCCCGTGCTGATCCACCATGACACCGCCGCAGGTGTAATGCGCAGCAGGTACAATCGGAATTGGTTGTTTGGTCAGGTCGATGCCCAGTGTTTGCAGCTTTTCATCAATCATCGGGAAATGATGCTTGATGAATTCCGGCGAACGATGGCTGATATCAAGATACATGCAGTCCGCGCCAAGACGCTTCATTTCATGGTCGATTGCCCGCGCCACTACATCACGCGGTGCCAGTTCGCCACGTGCATCGAAATCAGGCATAAATCGTGAGCCGTCAGGGCGTTTGAGCAGAGCACCTTCGCCACGCAAAGCTTCAGTCAGCAGGAAGTTACGCGCCTGCGGGTGATACAGGCAGGTCGGATGAAACTGATTAAATTCCAGATTGGCCACACGACAGCCTGCACGCCACGCCATCGCCACGCCATCACCGGAAGAGATATCCGGATTCGTGGTGTACTGATAGACCTTCGCTGCACCGCCAGTGGCCAGCACAACCGCTTTGGCCCGCAGTGTTTCCACGTGCTCTTTATCACGGTTCCAGACATAAGCACCGACGACGCGTTGTGTGCCCGGTAATCCGAGTTTGCTTGAAGTAATTAAATCAACCGCATTATAGCGTTCTTTAACGCAAATATTGGCGTGCGCCCTTGCTTTCCCAACCAGCGTAGTCTCTACTTCTTTACCTGTAGCATCAGCAGCATGCAGGATCCTACGGTGGCTGTGACCGCCCTCGCGCGTCAGATGATAACGCTCTTCTGAACTCGCGTTAGTTTCGGTATCAAACAGCACGCCCTGGTCGATCAACCACTGGACACAATGACGTGCGTTGCTGGCGATAAATTCCACCGCTTCTTTATCGCACAAACCTGCGCCGGCAACTAATGTGTCATCAACGTGTGAGGCAATGCTGTCTGTTTCGTCGAAAACGGCGGCGATCCCGCCCTGTGCGTAAAACGTTGAGCCTTCGTTGAGCGGGCCCTTACTGAGAACAGTGACGTGACAGTGGTCTGCAAGTCGCAAAGCCAGAGAAAGGCCCGCAGCGCCACTTCCGATTATCAATACATCGCTAACAAATTCAGATGAAGGTTGCATAACGTATGATGTTTGCAGAAGAAGAGGGAAATTCATGTTAGCCTAAACCTCCGTGAAAAAGCCACGGGCATGAGACTTCAATAGAAAAAACAATGGCGATGTGGAACTTTATGTTTCATGTGAACTCCAAGCAGTACTTGCTCAGGAATATAATGATGAAAGCTGGCAGTACGACTTTAAGCGCGGAGATGGTTTTGGGGAGATTTTACCTCGGATGAGCGAGCAGTTAGCCGATCAAGTTCTGGTTGAGCGGGTCCAGAAGGGTGATCAAAAATCGTTCAATTTACTGGTTGTTCGTTACCAGCATAAGGTAGCGAGCCTTGTATCCCGCTATGTGCCACAGGGCGATGTGCCTGACGTGGTTCAGGAATCTTTTATTAAAGCGTATCGCGCGCTGGAATCTTTCCGCGGCGACAGTGCTTTTTATACCTGGTTGTACCGTATTGCAGTCAACACAGCGAAAAATTATCTGGTTGCTCAGGGACGACGTCCGCCTTCAAGTGACGTCGACGCAAATGAAGCCGAAAACTTCGAAAGTGGTGGTGCCCTGAAAGAAATTTCGAACCCAGAGAACTTGATGTTGTCTGAAGAGTTACGACAGATAGTTTTCCGTACTATTGAAGCACTTCCTGAAGATCTTCGCATGGCGATTACCTTGAGGGAGTTGGATGGGCTGAGCTATGAAGAAATAGCTGCCATCATGGATTGTCCGGTGGGTACGGTCAGATCCCGTATATTCCGTGCCCGGGAAGCAATTGATAACAAAGTTCAACCGCTCATCCAGCGTTAGAGATGACGGACACAGGAAGGGTACTTAGGCATGCAGAAAGAAAAGCTTTCCGCTCTGATGGATGGTGAAGCGATTGATTCAGAACTGTTAAGTTCTTTATCAACGGATAATAAGCTTCAGCAAAGCTGGCAGAGTTATCATTTGATCCGCGATACCTTACGCGGTGATATTGGGAATGTGGTGCATCTGGATATCGCAGACCGTGTGGCCGCAGCGCTGGCAAACGAGCCGGTTAAACTGGTGCCGGGTTCTGCTACAGAATCGCAGCCTCAGCCTCATACCTGGCAGAAAATGCCTTTCTGGCACAAAGTTCGTCCTTGGGCGAGCCAGCTGACCCAGATTGGTGTGGCCGCGTGTGTGTCTCTGGCCGTGATTGTGGGTGTGCAGCACTACAATCAGCCTGACGCAACGGGTGCTTCTCCGGAAACTCCTGCGTTCAATACGTTGCCTATGATGGGTAAAGCTTCTCCGGTGAGCTTCGGCGTGCCAAATGAAGGCAATACCACCAGCGGGCAACAAAATGTGCAGGAGCAACGTAAACGCATCAATGCTATGTTGCAGGATTACGAATTGCAGCGCCGCTTGCACTCTGAGCAGCTTCAGCTCGAACCGATCACGCCGCAGCAAGCTGCTGTTCAGGTCCCAGGAACTCAGTCTTTAGGAACGCAAACGCAGTAATGAAGCAATTTTGGTTTGCCGTTTGTTTAGCGACGGGCAGCCTGCTTTCTTCAAGTATCGCCTCGGCAGAACCGACTTCCGAGGCGTTATTACAAGAAATGGGTAAAGCCAGCCAGTCGCTGAATTATGAAATGGGTTTTATCAACATCACGAAGCAGGGGATTGACTCCTTTCGCTATCGTCATGCTGTCTCGAAGGAAGTCTTACTCGCTCAGCTGGTTCTGATGGATGGGCCGCGCCGTGAAATTGTCCAGCGTGGAAAAGACATCAGCTACTTTGAGACCGGGTTACAGCCTTTCACTCTGGATGGCGATCATATCGTTGATTCTCTTCCTTCCATCGTTTTCAGTGATTTCTCCCTGCTTTCAAAATACTACGACTTTATTGCCGTAGGTCGCGCCCGTGCTGCCGATCGCCTGAGTCAGGTTATCCGCGTTGTTTCGCGGGATGGTACGCGTTTCAGCTATGTCATCTGGGTGGACGAGCAGACGAAATTGCCTATGCGTGTTGATCTGTTAGACAGAGACGGTGAAACACTGGAGCAGTTCCGTGTCATCAGTTTTGATGATGGAAAGCAAGCCATTGGCATGCTGGCTGATTTGGAAAAAGCAAGTTTACCGCCTGTGCTTTCTTTACCTGCTTCCGAGCAGGCGAAATTTAGCTGGCAGGTGAAATGGCTTCCGGCGGGTGTCACGGAAGTGGCAAGCAGTCGCAGAAACTTGCCAAATATGCCCGTCACGATAGAATCACGTCTGTATACTGATGGATTATTCAGTTTCTCCGTCAATATCAGCTCTACGACCAGCGGTCCCTCTGAGCAGTTAATCAGGCAGGGGCGCAGAACGGTGCAGACAGAAATTCGCAACGGCAATGAAATTACCGTTGTCGGAGAATTGCCACCTTCTACAGCCAAACGTATTGCTGACAGTATCGTCTTCTCTGCAAAATGACTTTTGGCTAAAAAAACGGGTGATCACATGATGAAAGAATGGGCCACAGTTATCTCGTGGCAAAATGGTATTGCAACGCTGCGTTGTGAAACGCAAGCGGGTTGCAGTAGCTGCCATTCACGCTCAGGTTGTGGTGCCCGCGTATTGAATGAGTTAGGGCCACAAACCGAGCATAATCTTCAGGTCAGCATCAATGAACGTCTGGAACCGGGTCAGAAAGTCGAACTTGGGATCCCCGAGGGAAGCCTTCTTCGTTCGGCATTTTTGGTTTATATGACGCCATTGTTTGGTGTCATTGCTGGCGGCGGGTTGCTACAGGCCCTGCTGAAAGAAGATATGTACGCAGTGATTGGTGCTGTGCTCGGCGGTGGATTGGGCTTCCTGATTGCAAAAGCGCTGGCGGCAAAAGTCGACGGCAAAGCTGGTTATCAGCCGGTGGTCTTGCAGGTCGGGTTACCACCGAATGCATTCCGCTACTCTGCTGACAGCTAAAACCTCTCCATTCGAGATGCGTATAAATGCCACTGTTTCTTTTGATTCAGTGGCATTTTTAGTTTCTGACAGGTATCCGGTTCTGAATCATATGCTCAATCAGCGCGATGAAAAGATCTGCGCTTGAGAGCGAGGTATAGTGCACGGAAAACAGGATCCTGCCGTGTTTATCCAGCAATCGAATCAGCGGGCTGTTGCTGCCACCGCTGATAAACTGAATGTCTTCAACCGGCACCGTTTTCCCTTCATCCGTGGTCAGCATCAGCGCGCTCAACCTGATTCGTTTTTCGTGCGTTGCCAGAAGGTTAGAGCTGAGAAACCGTTTAAATCCGCAGCGGGCATTGAGCAGACGGGTAAAAAGAATATCGCCACCCTGAGCCAATGTATTTAATGCCCACGGACCACGAAACATCAGTTGTTCGTTTTTAATAACTTCAATTAACCGCTCGGAATGAGCAATGTTTGGCGTGATCCGATGCCAGGTTTTGCTATTTTCTTCACGAAATATCATCGTGTTTAAAATGCGACGTGTATATTTACCGGTTCTGAAACGATATATATCTATAATCCTTTCGAACGGAATAAAACGATTCTTTTTATCCGTCTGGCTTATAACTAAAATACCGTTTTCATGCAGCTGATAGATTTGATGTGGACGGATGAAGCGTCTTAGCATGATGAGGACAATCCCCAGCGCAATGCTGAGCAAAGCAGACAGCACAACGCTGTGCAGCCCGGCTGCGGTATGCCCGAAAGCCAGCAGGAATGCAATTTGCACCGCGCCGCCGATCAGTAACAGAACTGACAGGACCAGAGTGATCCACGAGTTGGCTTTGGCAAAGCCATGCTGACTGAGCAGCCGCCCTTCATTGATCATATCGCTAACCTTGTGACCGGATTGAATTAAAATAAAAAAGTTGTTTAAAGAAGACAGTAATTAAAACCTAAGTAGGTTGGGGGAGAGTTATTTCTTTTTATAACAATATATTAAGTCGCGGTGTCTGTTTTTGTATATGGGCATTTTCCTAAAATAAACAGAAGGCGTTTGTATTTTCCCGACTCGGATTAATGCACGTTGCTGGCAGGCGCAAAGAGGCGACAAATGAAAATAAATGAAAAGTTGACCTCTTCCTGATGGGAAAGCTCGCATAATCTGGAGTTAGGGTGTGCCGAGACTAGGTTTTCCCAGTGCTGGCATGTAGAATGCTGCGACTTAGGCGAAAGACAGCCAACCTACAAACCGTCGCTGTATGTTCATGGCGAATGATTCAGAAATACCAAGGCAGAAAAACTTTTATAATGAAGCATATACGAAATTTCTCCATTATTGCCCACATTGACCACGGTAAGTCGACGCTGTCAGACCGTATTATTCAAATTTGCGGTGGCTTGTCCGATCGTGAAATGGAAGCGCAGGTTCTCGATTCAATGGATCTGGAACGTGAACGCGGCATCACCATTAAAGCGCAAAGCGTTACCCTCGATTACAAAGCGAAAGACGGTCAGGTTTATCATCTGAACTTTATCGACACCCCGGGGCACGTTGACTTCTCTTATGAAGTTTCCCGTTCTCTGGCAGCCTGTGAAGGTGCGTTGTTGGTGGTCGATGCCGGTCAGGGCGTCGAAGCGCAGACCCTGGCAAACTGTTACACCGCGATGGAAATGGATCTGGAAGTGGTTCCGGTTCTTAACAAAATCGATTTGCCAGCCGCTGATCCCGATCGCGCTGCACAGGAAATCGAAGACATCGTGGGTATCGATGCGACCGATGCGGTACGTTGCTCGGCGAAAACCGGTGTTGGCGTGCCAGAAGTGCTGGAACGTCTGGTTCGTGATGTTCCGCCGCCGGAAGGTGATCCGGAAGCGCCGCTGCAGGCATTGATCATCGACTCCTGGTTCGATAACTACCTTGGCGTGGTTTCTCTGGTTCGTATCAAAAACGGCACCATGAGAAAAGGCGACAAAATTAAAGTGATGAGTACCGGTCAGGTGTATAACGCCGATCGTCTGGGTATTTTCACGCCTAAACGTGTTGATAAAGACATCCTGAACTGCGGCGAAGTTGGCTGGTTGGTTTGCGCGATCAAAGACATCCTGGGCGCGCCGGTAGGCGATACCCTGACGTTAGCGCGTCAGCCTGCAGACAAAGCGTTGCCTGGTTTCAAGAAAGTGAAGCCTCAGGTTTATGCCGGTCTGTTCCCGGTCAGCTCTGATGATTATGAAAACTTCCGTGACGCGCTGGGTAAACTCAGCCTGAACGACGCCTCCCTGTTCTATGAACCAGAAAGTTCTACCGCGCTGGGCTTCGGCTTCCGTTGTGGTTTCCTGGGCTTACTGCACATGGAAATCATTCAGGAACGTCTGGAACGTGAATACGATTTGGATCTGATCACCACCGCACCGACGGTAGTGTATGAAGTCCTGACCACCGGTAACGAAACCGTTTATGTCGACAGCCCCTCTAAATTGCCTGCGCTGAACAACATTCTCGAATTACGCGAGCCTATCGCCGAATGTCACATGCTGATGCCGCAGGAATATCTGGGCAGCGTGATCACGTTATGTATTGAGAAACGTGGCGTGCAGACCAATATGGTTTATCACGGCAATCAGGTTGCGCTGACTTACGAAATTCCAATGGCGGAAGTCGTGCTCGATTTCTTTGACCGTCTGAAGTCCACTTCGCGCGGTTATGCGTCTCTTGATTACAATTTCAAACGTTTCCAAACTTCTGACATGGTGCGTGTTGATGTTCTAATCAATGGCGACCGTGTGGATGCGCTGGCGCTGATCACTCACCGTGGCAACTCACAGTTCCGTGGACGCCAGCTGGTTGAGAAGATGCAGGAATTAATCCCGCGTCAGCAGTTCGACATTGCAATCCAGGCGGCGATTGGTGCTCACATCATTGCCCGTTCGACGGTTAAGCAATTACGTAAAAACGTTCTCGCCAAGTGTTATGGCGGTGACGTAAGCCGTAAGAAAAAACTGTTGCAGAAACAGAAAGATGGTAAGAAACGCATGAAGCAAGTGGGTAACGTTGAGTTACCACAGGAAGCGTTCCTGGCCATTCTTCACGTAGGCAAAGACAGCAAATAAATCCTTAATTGAGTTGTAGGGAGTATGCATGGCTAACATGTTTGCCCTGATTCTGGCGATTGCAACGCTGGTATCAGGGATTATCTGGTGCCTTGATCGTTTCAAGCTGGCACCCGCACGTCGGGCGAAAATTGCTAAAATTAAGGCCGAAACTGGCGGTGCAGTTGACGACGTCACGCTGAGCAAGGTCGCGAAGCAGCCAGGCTGGGTGGAAACCTGTGCTTCTGTATTCCCGGTACTGTTAGTCGTGTTCGTGGTGCGTTCATTTATTTATGAACCCTTCCAGATCCCGTCCGGTTCAATGATGCCAACGCTGTTGATTGGCGATTTCATTGTGGTGGAAAAATACGCCTATGGTCTGAAAGATCCGATCACTCAGACCAAGCTTATTCCGACTGGCGAACCAAAACGTGGCGATGTGGTGGTATTTAAATACCCACGTGATCCGAGCGTTGACTATATTAAACGTTTAGTGGGGCTGCCGGGCGATCGCGTAACCTATGATCCCTTCAGCAAGCAGGTGACCGTTCAGCCTGCCTGTGAAAATGGACAGAGTTGCAATACGGCGCTTGCGGTGACTTACGACACGGGCACAGCCAGTGATTTTGTACAGACTTTCGGCCAGTCTTCTGGAGGCGAAGCAAGCAGCGGTTTCTTTGAGACTCCGCCGACCGGCAACGTTCCGCAGGACGGCGTTCGTCTGGTGCAACGTAATGAAACGCTGGGCAATGTGACTCACCGTATTCTGACCGTGCCTGGCGCGCGTGACCAACTGGGGGCGTATTATCAGCAACCGGGTCAGCCTCTGGGAACCTGGGTTGTTCCGGCCGGCCATTATTTCATGATGGGCGACAACCGTGATAACAGTGCCGATAGCCGTTATTGGGGCTTCGTGCCAGAGCAGAATTTAGTGGGCAGAGCCTCTGCAATCTGGATGAGCTTTAAAAAGCAGGAAGGTGAATGGCCGACCGGTGTTCGTTTAAGCCGTATTGGTGGGATTCATTAATCTGCTGGCGTCAGCAGCCCGATAATTCAAGTTGCAGGAAGCTATGGCTCCTGCAACTTCTGTTTTGGCGGCTATATTAGCGCAGCATTATATTTTCACCCGTTGTAGAATATCCTTTCGGGCGATAAAAGTTGGCCCCCTGATTTTTAGTTTTTCTTTGAAAAGAACAAAAACACAAAAGAACAGAGGGAGCCACTGCAAACGAAACAGCTTTGGATTGGCTTAGGGCGAAGCAGGCCTGTTCCGTATGCTGAAGTTTTTGACGCATTCTTGATCTATTGGTAACTCATGAATCCCATTGTAATAAACAGGCTTCAGCGGAAGCTGGGCTACACTTTTCAACAGCAGGAGCTTTTATTGCAGGCACTGACTCACCGCAGCGCCAGCAGTAAGCACAATGAGCGTTTAGAGTTCCTGGGTGACTCAATTCTTAGTTATGTAATTGCTAACGCTTTGTACCATCGCTTTCCTCGCGTAGACGAGGGCGATATGAGTCGTATGCGTGCCACGCTGGTACGCGGAAATACGTTAGCTGAAATGGCACGTGAATTCGACCTCGGCGAATGCCTGCGTTTAGGGCCGGGCGAATTGAAAAGTGGTGGTTTCCGCCGTGAGTCAATTCTCGCGGATACGGTGGAGGCACTCATTGGCGGCGTGTTCCTGGACAGTGATATCCAGACCGTCGAAAAGCTGATTCTCGATTGGTACCGTAGTCGTTTAGACGAAATCAGTCCCGGTGATAAGCAGAAAGACCCAAAAACCCGTTTACAGGAGTTTTTGCAAGGTCGCCATCTGCCGTTGCCTTCTTATCTGGTTGTGCAGGTTCGCGGTGAAGCGCACGATCAGGAGTTTACCATCCACTGCCAGGTTAGTGGCTTGAACCAGCCGGTTGTAGGAACCGGTTCAAGTCGCCGAAAAGCCGAGCAGGCGGCAGCGGAACAAGCGCTGATACAGCTGGAGCTTGAATGAGCGAAGAAAAAAGTTACTGTGGTTTTGTTGCAATTGTAGGCCGTCCTAACGTCGGCAAATCTACATTGCTTAATGAATTATTGGGGCAAAAAATCTCCATTACTTCACGCAAACCACAAACCACGCGTCACCGCATCATGGGCATCCATACCGAAGGGCCATATCAGGCTATTTACGTGGATACCCCGGGGCTGCACATCGAAGAAAAACGTGCAATCAACCGCCTGATGAACCGTGCTGCAAGCAGCTCAATTGGTGATGTTGAACTGGTGATCTTCGTGGTTGAAGGCACAAACTGGACTGCTGATGACGAAATGGTCGTCAACAAACTGCGTGATTTGAAATCGCCGGTTCTGCTGGCTATCAACAAGATTGATAACGTCACCGATAAATCTAAATTACTGCCGCATTTGCAGTTCCTTAGCGAGCAAATGAACTTCGTCGATATCGTGCCTATCTCTGCTGAGAAAGGGACCAACGTAGACACCATTGCCGCTCTGGTTCGCAAACGTCTGCCGGAAGCGATTCATCACTTCCCGGAAGACTACATTACCGACCGTTCACAGCGCTTTATGGCCTCTGAAATCATCCGTGAAAAACTGATGCGTTTCCTGGGCGAAGAGCTGCCGTATTCAGTCACCGTTGAAATCGAACGTTTCGTCACTAACGAGCGTGGTGGTTACGATATCAATGGCCTGATTTTGGTAGAACGTGAAGGCCAGAAGAAAATGGTTATCGGTAACAAAGGCTCTAAAATCAAGACGATTGGCATCGAAGCCCGCCAGGACATGGAAAACATGTTCGAAGCGAAAGTCCATCTTGAGTTGTGGGTTAAGGTCAAATCCGGCTGGGCAGATGACGAACGTGCATTGCGCAGCCTGGGTTATGTAGACGACTTATAAGGTCCGCGCCTATGGAAGGCTGGCAACGCGCATTTGTTTTGCATGGGCGACCTTACAGTGAAACCAGCCTGATGCTGGATCTCTTCACTGAGGGACAAGGGCGGGTACGCATACTGGCTAAAGGTGCGCGTGGCCGCCGGTCCAATCTGAAAGGCTGCCTGCAGCCTTTTACGCCTTTACTGGTTCGCTGGAGCGGTCGCGGAGAAGTCAAAACCCTGCGCAACGCCGAGCCGGTTTCTCTGGCACTTCCCCTTTCTGGTTTGATGCTTTATAGCGGCCTGTACGTTAATGAACTGGTTTCCCGCGTACTCGAGCAGGAAGCGAACTATTCCGCCTTATTCTTCGATTATCTGAATTGCCTGCAAAATCTGGCCGGTGCCACAGGCTCGCCGGAATATGCCCTGCGCCAGTTCGAATTATCCCTATTGTACCATCTGGGCTACGGCGTGGATTTTCTGCATTGCGCTGGCAGCGGCGAAGAAGTCAGTGACACCATGACTTACCGTTACCGCGAAGAGAAAGGGTTTATCGCCAGCCTGGTTATCGACAATTCCAGTTTCACCGGCAGGGATTTAAAAGCCCTCGCCAGCCGTGAATTTGACGTCGTTACCTTGCGCGCTGCCAAACGTTTCACGCGCATGGCGCTGAAGCCGTATCTCGGCGGGAAACCGCTGAAAAGCCGTGAGCTGTTCCGCCAGTTTCAGGTTAAAAAGCCCGTCTCATCTTCTGACAATTCTGTCGGTTAATTCAGACTCTGCTCTACACCCCGACATCCGCTAAGGTGTAAACTGCGTAAAACGTTTTTGTTCCATTCTTAAATCAATCCATTCAAAAATCTGGAGCTGTTATGGCTGAGTTGCTGTTGGGCGTTAACATTGATCACATCGCGACACTGCGTAATGCGCGTGGTACGGCTTATCCTGATCCGGTCCAGGCTGCGTTTATCGCCGAGCAGGCGGGGGCAGACGGCATTACTGTTCACCTGCGAGAAGATCGCCGCCATATCACCGACCGTGATGTGCGTCTTTTGCGCCAGACTATCCAGACCCGTATGAATCTGGAAATGGCCGTGACCGATGAAATGGTCGGGATCGCCTGTGAAATTCTGCCGCATTTCTGCTGCCTGGTGCCGGAAAAACGCGAAGAAGTGACCACCGAAGGCGGGCTGGACGTGGCTGGTCAGCTCGACAAAATGACAGTCGCCGTTTCCCGTCTCAGCGAAGCGGGCATTCTGGTTTCCCTGTTTATCGACCCGGATTTGCGTCAGATTGACGCCGCAGTTGCCGTCGGTGCGCCTTATATTGAAATTCACACCGGTGCTTACGCTGAAGCCCAAACCGATCTTGAGCGTCTGGCTGAACTGGAACGCATCAAACAAGGTGCAGCGTACGCCGCGGGCAAAGGCCTGAAGGTTAATGCGGGCCACGGTCTGACTTACCATAACGTGCAGCCGATTGCGGCTCTGCCGGAAATGCATGAGCTGAATATCGGCCACGCGATTATCGGTCAGGCGGTGATTGACGGGTTGTCTGGTGCCGTGCGCGAAATGAAAAACCTGATGCGGGAAGCACGCCGTTAATGAGCATTTTAGGTTTAGGTACGGATATCGTTGAAATAACCCGTATCGAAGCTGTGATTGAACGCAGTGGTGACCGGCTGGCGCGCCGTATTCTGTGCGCGAATGAATGGGCTGTTTACCAGCAACATCAGCAGCCGGTTCGCTTTCTGGCCAAGCGTTTTGCCGTCAAAGAAGCCGCAGCAAAAGCGCTGGGAACCGGGATCCGCAACGGTCTGGCGTTTGAGCAGTTTGAAGTGGTCAATGACAGTCTCGGGAAACCGGGGCTGGTATTCCATGCGCGCGCAGCGGAAATGGCGGCAGAAATGGGCGTGAAATCGGTGCATGTCACGCTGGCTGATGAACGCCGTTATGCCTGTGCAACCGTAATTATCGAAAATTAATTCAGTGCATCACGCCGTGAATTATACGGTGTGATGCAGTACCACGAATTTATCCCACAGCTCTTCGTTGGTTTCTTTATGTGCTGGATTGATGATGATCGTATTGTCGATCGGGCAGACACTCTGACAGGTCGGTTTATCGTAATGACCGATACATTCCGTACAGCGATCGCTGTCGATTTCATAGATCTCATTGCCCATCGAGATCGCCTGATTCGGGCACTCCGGTTCGCACATATCGCAATTTATGCATTTGTGTGTGATCAGCAGGGCCATAGTCTTTCTCGTATCGTCAATAATCAGGGCGCGCAGTATAGCAGAATTGCGCTGGCGTAGGATCCGCACCCGCGCCTTTCCACATCTCAAATGATCCTGATCAAACCAGCTTTTTCACCAGCTCTTCGCTGTGGCGGATCCGTTCCGGCGCATGCTCTGTATCCTGCTGAACCAGTGCAACAAACAGTAAATCCGTCAGGGAAGATTGCGCGGTGGTAGCCGAAAGAGCCGCGCCGCGCGTTGCCGGTAATTCGGCGACCGTATACAGGCAATGGTCAGCCTGCTGCTGCAATGAATTTGGCGAGAAGCCGGTCAGTGCCAGCACTTTTGCGCCGCTCTCTTTCGCCACCCGTGCCGCCAGATTGATTTCACTGCGCTCACCGCTGGAAGAAATCGCCAGCAATAAATCGTCTTTTGACAGTGCCTGAACGGTGGCAATCAGCACGTGCGTATCGGATTCCGCGATGGCTGTGACGCCGATTTTCAGCAATTTATATGCCAGATCTCTCGCGACCAGCCCTGACGCGCCGATGCCCGTCAGCACAATTTTTCTGGCATCTGTCAGCATTGAAAGGGCTATTTGCAGACGCGGCTCGCTGTTGATATCCAGCGTAGCACGCAGCGCAGACTGCTTTTCGGCCAGCAGCTTTTCCCCGACAACGTGCAGGCTGTCCGTACTCAGAATCTGATTATGGACGGTAACCGGCTCACTGTTATTGGGGGATGCCAGCGATTCACTCATGGCCAGTTTCAGCGCGGGGAAGCCTTTGTAGCCCAGCTTCTGAGCGAATTTCACCACGCCGGACTGGCTGACACCGGCCATTTCAGCCAGTTTTTGTGAACTCAGATGGCGCGCCTGTTCCGGCTGCGCCAGTAAAAAGTCAGCCAGTTTTCGGTCATTTTGTGCCAGTGTCGGGTAAAGCTGGCGGATGCGGATCATGCAGCTCATGGTGGTTTTTCCCAGCCTCTCTGAATACTGACATCACGTTTTACGGATTATGTTATCTAAAATAGCAAATATTCCTCGCAATGATGAATAAAATATTCAAATATCACGTAACTAATTTGAATTAAATATTCAGGAGAACATCATGAGCCATAACGCTAACCTGGGAACCCTTGTTTCAGAAACACGTAACCCGGAAACCATGAATCTGGATGAGATGTCCACGCTTGAACTGGTGACCTGCTTCAACCAGCAGGATCGTAAAGTGCCGGAAGCGATTCAGAAAGTTTTACCGGAAATTGCGAAAGCGGTAGACAGCGCGGCGGCCTCTTTTAAAGCCGGTGGCCGGTTGATTTATCTCGGTGCCGGAACCAGTGGCCGCCTCGGCGTTCTCGATGCATCTGAATGTCCGCCGACTTTTGGCGTGCCGCACGGGATGGTCGTCGGGCTGATTGCCGGCGGCCCTGGCGCGATGCTGAAAGCCGTGGAAGGTGCGGAAGACAGTGAAACGTTGGGCGTTGAAGATTTAAAAAACCTCAATCTTACGGACAAAGATACCGTCGTCGGGCTTGCTGCCAGCGGCCGCACGCCTTACGTGATTGGCGCACTGCGCTACGCAACGGACCTGGGATGCGCGACGGTCGCCATTTCCTGTAACCCGGATTCCCCGATTGCCCGCGAGGCAAACATCGAAATTTCACCGGTGGTTGGCCCGGAAGCCCTGACCGGTTCGACCCGTCTGAAATCCGGCACGGCGCAAAAACTGGTGCTGAATATGATTTCGACCGGTGCGATGGTTAAAACCGGCAAGGTTTACCAGAACCTGATGGTCGATGTAAAAGCCACCAACGTGAAGCTCGTCGACCGCGCCTGCCGCATTGTGGTGGAAGCCACCGGAGCTTCGCGCGCAGACGCTGAACAGGCATTATCGCAAACCGATTTCGACGTTAAACCGGCTATCCTGATGCTGCTGGCAGGTATTGATGCGTCCGAAGCGAAGGCACGCCTGAGTCACCATAATGGATTCCTGCGCGCTGCTCTGGCGGAATAATACGGAGAGAAAAGCATGGCGATGGATAAAACGAATCTCTTGGCTTCACAGATTTTGCAGGGTGTCGGCGGCGAAGGAAATATCAGTAAACTGGAAAACTGCATGACCCGCGTACGTGTGGAAGTGCATGACGACGCGCGTCTGGATCTGACCCGCCTGAAAACACTGGAAGGCATTAAAGGCTACCTTAAGCAGGGCGATCAGCATCAGTTTATCGTCGGGCCGGGTGCGGCGGCGAAAGTCGTGGATGCCATGCGCACATTGCTCAGAACCACCGATGCGCCGGTTCAGAATGATATCGCGCGTAACAAAGCCAGCGCGAAAGCCAAATACTCCGCGCCGATGAGCGGGGCGCTGCGCAAACTGGCTGATGTCTTTATTCCGCTGATACCGGCCTTTATCGCGTCGGGGCTGATCATGGGCATTATCAACCTGCTCAAGCGGCCAGATATTGCCGGTTCCATTGCCACGGATTTCCCGAATATTCTCGGGCTGTTAGCGATTTTTGGCGGCGCGGTTTTCGCCATCATGAATATTCTCGTGGGCGTGAATGCGGCCCGCGTGTTCGGCGGTTCACAGGCGATGGGCGGCGTAATGGCCGGCATTCTCTCCAGCCCGGCGCTGGCGGAAATTACGCTGTTTGGCGAAACGTTGCAGCCGGGACGCGGCGGAGTAATCGCCGTGCTTTTAGTGGTAGCCCTGATGTGCTGGCTTGAAAAACGGCTGCGTAATTTACTGCCGGAATCGGTGGAGCTGATCCTGAATCCGCTGATTACCACGCTGATTACTGCCACGCTCGCTATTGTCATCCTGCAACCGATCGGCGGTTTCATTTCTGACGGCATCGCGCACGGCGTTAATATCGCGATAGATAAAGGCGGTTTGCTGGTTGGCGCAGTGCTGGCGGGCGCTTTCCTGCCGCTGGTCTTGTCGGGGTTACATCAGGGGCTTGTGCCGATCCACGTTGAACTGATTCAGGCGCACGGTTCTAACCCGTTACTGCCTATTCTGGCGATGGCAGGCGTCGGGCAGGTTGGGGCGGCCATGGCGGTATACATGAAAACCCGCAATGCGCGGCTGAAAAAAGTGATTAAAGGCGCGCTGCCGGTCGGTATTTTAGGTATCGGCGAACCGCTGATTTTCGGGGTGACATTACCGCTGGGGCGACCTTTTATCGGTGCCTGTTTAGGCGGCGCGGTCGGCGGTGCGCTAATCTGTTACTGGAAAGTCGCGACGGTGATCACTTTTGGTATTTCCGGATTGCCGCTGGCGCTGACCATTATTTCCGGCAAAGTCATGTTGTATCTCGCCGGTTTAGTCATTACGGTATTGGCTGGTTTTATTTTTACCTGGCTGATGGGGTTCAACGATCCCGAGGAGTAACGGATTGAGTACGAAGCCTGATCGACGGGTCGTGTTTTTTGATCTTGATGGAACACTGCACCAGCAGGACATGTTCGGGAGTTTTTTGCGGTTTTTGCTCCGGCGGATGCCGCAGAACCTGATTCTGGTGATCCCGGTCTTGCCGCTGGTGGCGATTGGATTGCTGATGCACGGGCGGGCCGCGCGCTGGCCGATGAGTTTGCTACTTTGGTCGATCACTTTTGGTCACAGCGAAGCCCGGCTTAAAGCGCTGGAATTGCAGTTTGTCACCGCGTTTCGCCACAAAGTGGTGGAGTTCCCGGTTGTACAGCGGCGGCTGCGTGAATACCTCGACAGTGATGATACCGAAGTGTGGCTGATCACCGGATCGCCGGAAAATCTGGTTCAGCAGGTGTATAACGCGTCGCTGTTTCTGCCAAAAGTGCGTCTGGTGGGCAGCCGCATTGCGCGCGGTAAAGGCGGCTGGGTGCTGCCTCTGCGCTGCCTGGGTGAGGAGAAAGTGGTTCAGCTTGAACGCCGCATCGGTTCTCCGCTGAAACTTTACAGTGGCTACAGCGACAGCAAACAGGACAACCCGCTGCTGTTTTTCTGCGAGCACCGCTTTCGCGTCAGCAAGCAGGGCGAACTCCAGCAACTGGAATAATTCCGCCGCCGGACCTTCGTCTTAACTATCATTCTAAAACAGGCCGGTTTCCGGCCTGTTTGCATTGGGATGACGCAGGTATACTGCTGGCCGCTAAAAAGAGATTGAGGTTGAAGTGTCGGACGCAGAGTTATGTAACGGGTTTGCAGAAATGAAAGAACACGAACACTGGATGCGATATGCCATGAATCTGGCGCTGAAAGCGCAGGATGAAGGCGAAGTGCCGGTGGGCGCTGTGCTGGTTTTGGACAATCAGGTGATTGGCGAAGGCTGGAACCGGTCTATCGGGCATCATGATCCGACTGCGCATGCGGAAATTATGGCGCTGCGCCTCGGCGGAAGTGCTGTACAAAATTACCGTCTGCTGGACGCCACGCTGTACGTCACGCTTGAGCCTTGCGTTATGTGCGCAGGGGCGATGATCCACAGCCGTATCCGTCGCGTGGTGTATGGCGCAGCGGATGCCAAAACCGGTGCCGCCGGTTCCCTGCTGGACGTTTTGCGCCATCCGGGCATGAATCATCGAGTAGAAATTCTGCCGGGCGTCTTAGCGGAAGAATGTTCCGAACAGCTGAGCGCGTTCTTTCGTTTACGCCGCAGCCAGAAAAAGGCGCTGCGGCTGGCAGAGCGCGCTGCGCAAGCCGGTAATACCTCTGAAGAATAAGCCCGCTCGTTGCTATAAATGCTACGGCGCCAGGGCTTCTTTTGCGTCCACGACCGGATAACCCTGGCCCAGCTGAGCCTGCAACGCCGCTTTCTGCGCCTGTTGCTTCTCTTTCTCCATCAGATACCCGACCAGACTGAGCTGATAGCGGCGGATGTTTTCCACATAATTGTACGCCTGCGTGCCGCGCGCGTAGCCATACGTTGTGCGGCTGAAATAGCGCTTCTGGTTGAGCATCGGCAGACGCTGCTTCACATCGGCCCAGCTGTCCGGATTGGCTTTTTGCTGCGCCGTCAGCTTACGGGCGTCGAGCATGTGGCTGTAACCCATGTTGTATGCTGCCAGCGCAAACCAGATCCGTTCATCTTCAGGAATCGATTCCGGCATCTTATCCATCAGGTGCGACAGATACAGAGCGCCTCCGCGAATACTTTGCTCGGCATCGGTCCGGTCATCGACATTCAGGCCATCCGCTGTGGTGCGAGTCAGCATCATCACGCCGCGCACGCCGGTCGGAGATTTTGCCTGCGGATCCCAATGGGATTCCTGATAGGCAATCGCCGCCAGCAGCCGCCAGTCAATTTTATCCGCGTATTTTTCAAACAGTGGTTGTAAAACCGGCAGCGTACTGTCGATGGCGTTCAGGAAAGTTCGCGTATCGACATAATCAAAATCGCCGACGTGCCCGAGGTATTTCTCCTCAAGTTTCTCCAGCGTACCGTCTTCGGAAATCTGGCTGAAAAAGTCCAGCATCGCCGCAGAAAGGCTGTCGTCATCCGGTTCCTTGCGGTAATACCAGGTCACCGGCTCATCTTCCGTGGCATCAAAAGCCACGGCCAGACGCGGATAAACGCGCTGCATCAGGGCGATGGTGACGGAATCCCCCAGCGTGTAATCCAGTTTGCCGTTCTCAACCTGTTGCAACAGATCGCGCGGCGAGAGCTTGTCCGTCGTAGTCCACGTCAGATTGGGGTATTTTTTGGCGGCGGCTTCCAGCGTCAGGATGTGCGCACTGCCGGCGGAAACCACCAGCGTACCTTTCACATCCGCAAAACTTTTCGGGCGCGCGGCTCCCTGCCGGTAAACCAGTTGCTGAGAAACGGAATAGTATTCGGGCCCGGCACGGTAGTTTTTCAGGCGCGCATTGTTATACACCAGCCCGGAAGCCAGCATGTCGGTTTTGTTGTTGTCCAGATCGTCGAACATGGACTCGATCGTGGTGTGCTGATTCACCACCAGCTTTACGCCCAGATAATCTGCGAAGCGTTTAGCCAGTTCGTAATCGAAGCCGAGATTTCCTTCCGGGGAGTCCATAAAAGTCAGTGGAGAATTGAGCGTGCTTACGCGCAATTCTCCACGGGATTTTATCTGATCCAACTGGTCGCCTTCGCCTCTGTGCCACGGGACGGCAGGCCATAAGGCCAGAGCCAGCAACAGGGCGGCAATCCCCATCAGAACATAGTTAATTTTTAGTCGCGTCAAATAGTTATCTCGCTGCGGCGCTCTTGTTTTTTTACGATGTGCTGTGCAGTTTCTATGGTTATATCCCCAGTGCTGACGCATTTTGCTCAACAAAACGGCAGTCTGCAACATTATTCATATTAACCGCAATATTTATAAGGTTATGAGTGAATATCAATATTCCCGACGCAAACGGTTTCGTATGCCGCAAGCTTTCTTTATAATAGCCCGCGTTTTCCCCCTGTTGCGCCCAATGAAGCACTGTGGTCAGTGTCTTCGAAGACGAGAGATCTGTGATTATGGAAATACTGCGTGGTTCGCCCGCTTTGTCGGCTTTTCGCATTAACAAGTTATTATCCCGCTGTCAGGAAGCACGCCTTCCGGTCAATGATATCTACGCCGAATATGTACACTTTGCCGATGTCAGCGCGCCGCTGAATTCGGACGAACAAACCAAGCTGCAACGCCTCCTGAAATACGGTCCTTCTCTCGCTGAACATGCGCCAACAGGTCGTTTACTGCTGGTTACCCCGCGTCCTGGCACCATTTCTCCGTGGTCTTCCAAGGCGACCGATATTGCACACAACTGCGGTTTATCTCAGGTTCTTCGCCTTGAGCGCGGTCTGGCGTTTTATGTTCAGGCTCCTGAACTGACCGAAGCACAATGGTCGCAGCTGGGCGCATTGCTGCATGATCGCATGATGGAAACCGTCTTTGGCAAGCTCGAAGACGCCAGCGCGCTGTTCGCGCAGCAACAGCCTGCACCGGTTCAGCATGTCGATATTCTCGGCGAAGGCCGTATCGCGCTGGAAACCGCCAATACCAAACTGGGTCTGGCGCTGGCGCAGGACGAAATTGATTACCTGATGGAGGCCTTTACGTCGTTGGGGCGCAACCCGACTGACATCGAACTGTATATGTTCGCACAGGCTAACTCAGAGCATTGTCGCCATAAAATCTTCAACGCTGACTGGATTATCGACGGCGAAACGCAGCCGAAATCCCTGTTCAAGATGATCAAAAACACCTTCGAACAGACGCCTGATCACGTGCTTTCTGCGTACAAAGATAACGCTGCCGTGATGGAAGGTTCGCAGGTCGGCCGTTTCTACGCCGATGCGAAAGACGGTCTGTACGATTTCCATCAGGAGCAGGCGCACATCCTGATGAAGGTTGAAACCCATAACCACCCGACGGCGATCTCTCCGTGGCCGGGTGCGGCGACAGGTTCCGGCGGCGAAATCCGTGACGAAGGCGCAACCGGTCGCGGTGCAAAACCGAAAGCCGGTCTGGTCGGTTTCTCCGTTTCTAACCTGCGTATTCCGGGCTTCGAACAGCCGTGGGAAGAAGATTTCGGTAAGCCGGATCGTATCGTTACCGCGCTGGATATTATGACTGATGGCCCGCTGGGCGGCGCAGCCTTCAACAACGAATTTGGTCGTCCGGCGCTGCTGGGATACTTCCGTACTTACGAAGAAAACGTCAACAGCCACAATGGCCCTGAACTGCGCGGTTATCACAAACCGGTCATGCTGGCGGGCGGTATCGGCAACATCCGTGCTGATCACGTGCAGAAAGGTGAAATCACCGTTGGCGCGAAACTGATTGTGCTCGGCGGCCCGGCGATGAATATCGGTCTGGGCGGCGGTGCGGCTTCTTCAATGGCCTCCGGCCAGTCTGACGCGGATCTGGATTTTGCTTCCGTACAGCGCGACAACCCGGAAATGGAACGCCGTTGCCAGGAAGTGATCGACCGCTGCTGGCAGCTCGGTGAAGCCAACCCGATTCTGTTTATCCATGACGTGGGCGCTGGCGGTTTATCCAACGCGATGCCGGAACTGGTCAGCGACGGCAACCGTGGCGGCCGCTTCCAGCTGCGTGACATCCTGAACGACGAGCCGGGCATGAGCCCGCTGGAAGTCTGGTGTAACGAATCGCAGGAACGTTACGTCATGGCGGTTGCACCGGCTCAGCTGGCGCAGTTCGATGCGATCTGTAAACGCGAGCGCGCACCGTACGCGGTGATCGGTGAAGCCACAGAAGAAATGCATCTGTCTCTGGAAGACAGCCATTTCGATAACCAGCCGATTGATATGCCGCTGGACGTACTGCTGGGGAAAACCCCGAAAATGACCCGTGACGTCACCACGCTCAAAGCGAAGGGCGATGATCTCAACGGGGA